>ENA-ORUB01000238-ORUB01000238.1-human-gut-metagenome-genome-assembly--contig:-NODE-238-length-72704-cov-14.536979_pt1 | contig 72704 bp, 52 predicted proteins | sample MGYA00241918_ERZ509200 | MGnify/ENA primary metagenome ERZ509200 (study PRJEB26280, sample SAMEA2338853) | human gut metagenome | biome: human gut; feature: human-associated habitat; material: faeces... | reverse complement strand
GAGTCTGGTTAGGATAAGCGCTGAAAGCATCTAAGTGCGAAGCCATCCGCAAGATGAGAACTCCATTGAGGGTCGTTGTAGACGACGACGTAGATAGGCTGCAGGTGTAAAGACGGTGACGTCAAAGCCGAGCAGTACTAATTGCCCGAGACTTTCTTTATAGTAGCGATACTTTCAGTTGTTGTACAACTTTTAACGACAGTTTTTGCTAATCAATTTGTCTAACTTATACGCTCGACGAATTAATAATTAATAATTAAGAATTACTAATTGTCGCAGGCGAACGAATATTAGGCGGTTATTGCGGCGGTGTCCCACCTCTTCCCATTCCGAACAGAGAAGTTAAGCCCGCTTGCGCCGATGGTACTGCAATGCAATGCGGGAGAGTAGGTGGCTGCCTTCTTTACTTTAGGTCTTCAGAGTCAAACGACTTTGGAGACCTTTTTTCGTTTAGGAGGGTATGGCATCCTGCCATACCCACGCCGCCTCCTATGGTTAGTGTTTGCGTGGGTATAGCAAGATGCTATACCCTCCTATGGTTAGTGATAGCGTGGGTATAGCAGATACTATACCCTCCTATGGTTCGTGTTTACATGGGTATAGCAAGATGCTATACCCTCCTAAGGTTTGTGTTTGCGTGTAAAGTCAAAACTCAATTAATGCGAGCTGCGCTCGGCTTTGCCGCTTGCCAGAGCAAGAAAGCCCAACATCACATACCCAGGGCAGCGCCCTGGGTATTGAGTGTATATATTGAGTACGCAAGATCTAATTTTGTTGTATATCTATACGATATCTTATTCATTAGTTTATTCTTTATTGTAATTATATACGCTTTTATGGTGTAAAAGGTTGTATATATGCAGAAAATGCAGTAACTTTGCATGTAACAATAGTAAATGGTGATGTATAAATATACACAATGTTTCAGGATGAATACAATGGAGAATCACAAGGAAGGAAGAAAAAGTGGACAAGTAACCGCTAAACACGCTGCAACTGCGCATTTGAAGAAGCGTCCGTCGGCGTTGCTGTCATTCACACCGATTGCGTTGCTCGTGATAATGCTCGTTGCGACGATACGAGCGTTCGGCAGCGACTCACTGTCAGGAGCGTCGCAGGTGACATTGATAGCCGTATCGGCGTTCTGCGTTCTCATCGGCATGGGCTATCTTAATGTGCCGTGGTCAAGTTTTGAGAAAGCTATCACGAAGAATGTGTCGAGCGTGTCGAGTGCGCTGATAATACTGCTGCTCATCGGAGCTTTGGGCGGCGCATGGATGGTGAGCGGTGTGGTGCCCACCTTAATATATTATGGTATGCACATCATCCATCCGTCGGTGTTCCTGGCGTCCACCTGCCTTATCTGCGCCCTTGTCAGCCTGATGACCGGTTCGTCGTGGACCACCATCGCCACCATCGGCATTGCGCTCATGGGAATTGGCAGAGCACAAGGCTTCGCCGACGGTTGGGTGGCAGGAGCGATAATCTCCGGCGCTTACTTCGGCGACAAGATCTCGCCACTCTCCGAGACAACCACCCTCGCCTCGGGCAGTCTGGGCGTGCAGCTATTCAGTCATATACGCTACATGCTGCTCACCACCGTGCCCTCGATAACCCTAGCGCTGATAATCTTCGCCGTGGCAGGACTCACTATCGATACCACCGAGACGCAGGAAGTAGCCTCGTTCATGGCAGCCCTCGACGGACGCTTCAACATAACGCCGTGGCTGCTCACAGTGCCCGTAGCCACCGGCGTGCTCATAGCGCGCAAAACCCCGCCAATCGTCACCATTTTCTTATCGACGCTGCTCGCTGTGGCTTGCGGACTCATCTTCCAGCGCGAGGCGTTGGCAGAAATCGACCCGTCGATGTTCAAGGCGGCGATGATGAGCGTATACGGCGAGACGACGCTGAGCACATCGAACCAGATGCTCACCGAGCTCGTGTCTACGCGCGGCATGGCAGGCATGACCGACACCATCTGGCTCATCATCTGCGCCATGTGTTTCGGCGGAACGATGGCAGCAAGCGGAATGGTGGGCGGCATCACCCGACTGTTCATCCACATGGTGAAGGGTCGTACGTCGCTCGTGGCATCTACAGCCACCACCGGCGTGATGCTCAACGTAGCCATCGCCGACCAGTATCTGTGCATCCTGCTCACCGGCAACATGTTCCGCGACGTTTACGACCGCGAGAACTACGAGCGTCGCCTGCTTAGCCGCACGACAGAGGACGCCGTGACCGTGACCTCAGTGCTTGTGCCGTGGAACACCTGCGGCATGACGCAGAGCACCGTGCTCGGCGTGGCGACGACCACCTACCTGCCCTATTGCTTCTTCAATATCATCTCGCCGATAATGAGCGTCGTTGTGGCGGCAATCGGCTACAAAATATTCCGCAAAGGCGAAGTGCAAACAGAATTACCGCAGTGTGGTAACACCATTACCGCAGCGTGGTAATACCCGTTTCAAGCACATATACTATCAGACTAAGCCAAGCAAACATCGGCTCATACTATTGTTTTTGTGAAAAGTGAACTATTGTGAACTTGTATTTTATTGTTTTGTATTTGTTAAGCTTTAACACCGCAAATAATATGAGTGCTTATGATAAGAAACCTGTCTTTCTAATTGCTTTGGCTCTTCTCGTAGCATGCACATCGTGCGGACACGACGACCCCGACGTGCCACCTACGCCCACCGAGCCAGACAAGCCCGCGGCACAGATACCTATAAATATTAGCGCCACGATAACCCGCGCCACGGAGGAGGCGTTCGAGAGTGGCGACCGTATAGGGCTGTTCGTTGTCAACCGCAATGCAGACGGCAGCGCGGCGACGCTGAAACCCTTGGGCAATCACCTCGACAACATGCCGTACACCTATACCACGACATGGAACGCAGAAAAGACAGTATACTGGAAGGACGCTCAGACGCATGCCGACTTCTATATGTATTATCCCTACACGCAGACGGTGGCAAGCGTGAGTGCCATGCCGTTCGGCGTCAGTGCCGACCAGAGCAGTCTGGGCGCATACAAGTCGTCCGATCTTATTGTAGGCTCCACGCTCGACGCCGCTCCATCGGCATCGCCGGTGAACATCGCGGCACGTCACCTGATGAGTCAGGTGGAGATAGTGCTCAAGGCGGGTGCCGGATATAGCGAAAGCTCACTCGCAGACGCAGATGTGTCGGTGAAGATGAACAATCTCGCCACCTCCGCCACCGTCAACCTCGCCACATCCACGATAAGCGCCAACGGCAGCGTGCGCAGCCTCACGCCCTATAAGGATGGTGCCGTCTACCGCGCCTTCGTCGTGCCGCAGACCGTCATGGGCAACAACCTCATAACCAAATGTTGCCTGGCGACAGTTTCGTTACGGGTTGCTTCATCGCCGAGCAACCGCTGTATCTGCCGTTCCTTGAGCGTGACGGCGAGCGCACACCGCCGTTCGTAGCGGGTCGCAACGGCGGACTTTCGATAGTTAGGGTTGTTAAAGAATCGTGCTGATGAACGACAAGGAGAAACGACTCACATCAGGATTCGTGGCAGGCTTTGGCGGTGAGTGCGGCTTGCAGCTCGACCATCCCAACATCTGCCGCACCATAAGCATGGAGCCGGTAGAAGAACTTGGCGAGTGCATCGTCATGGAATATGTAGACCGCGACCATCGACCCTCCGACATCGCCCGGATAAGACGCCTGCTGGCAGGCAAGAGCAAGTCGTTCGCCGTTGTGAACGCCGTGCTCGTTGCGCTGATTGCGCTGCTGCTTGTTGTTATCGGTGTGATGACCAACGCACGCCAAGACACACGCACAGAAACTGTTGCCGCCGATTCGGTTGCAGCAGATGGCGTGAATAGGGTGGTGAACAGCAATCTTTGGTGATCATTGGTGATTATTGCGTTTGAAAGCGCAATAATCCTTCTTTCTTCAATAATATTCTGCCCGTAACTGCGTTATTAGTTATATGCAATGGACCGACCAAATACGTAGAGTGAAGATATTTCTTGTGCTCGCTGCGGTGATTATCGCCGTGGCATCACTTGTCGTGTCGCATATCCTCATACGCGACCTCGCCAAGGAGGAACACAACAAGATGGCGGTTTGGGCAGAGGCGATGCGTACGCTGAACAATGCTGACGAGAACACCGACATCAATTTAGTGTTGAAGGTGATAAACGGGAATAATACAATCCCTGTGATTGTACTCGATTCTAATGGTGATGTGCAAGCATACCGTAATATTGACTTGAAGTCATGTAAGACAGAAGCCGACTCTGTGCAGCGTGTGGAGAAGCTTGGTAAGGAAATGTTACTTGAGCGTCAAGTGATACGCATTACACTTAATGAGGATGCTGATAGTGTGACTCGCTCCGACGATTATATAAATGTCTGCTACGCCGACTCCGTCATGCTGCGCCGACTTGCCTCTTATCCTTATATACAATTGGGTGTGGTGATGATATTTGTTGTCATAGCCATCTTCGCCCTGCTCACGTCGAAACGCGCCGAGCAGAACAAGGTGTGGGTAGGACTCTCCAAGGAGACGGCACACCAGCTCGGTACGCCGATATCGAGCCTCATGGCGTGGACCGAGATACTGAAGGAGACCCACCCCGACGACCCGCTCATACCCGAGATGGACAAGGACGTGAAGCGCCTGCAGCTCATCGCAGACCGCTTCTCGAAGATAGGCTCGCTGCCCGAACCTGTGGAGACAAATCTGAAGGAGATAATGCAGCACGTGGTCGACTATATGGACCGCCGCACGTCGCGCAAGGTGCAGATGATATGCCGCTTCCCCGAGGAAGACGTCATAGTGCGCATCAACGCCTCGCTCTTCGAGTGGGTGATAGAAAACCTCTGCAAGAACGCCGTCGACGCCATGGAAGGCGCCGGCACCATTACGCTCACTATACTGAAGGAAGGCGCACGCGCCGTAGTCGAGGTGGCAGACACCGGCAAAGGCATACGCAAGAAGGACATCGGCAACGTGTTCAAACCCGGATTCACCACGAAAAAACGCGGTTGGGGATTGGGCCTGTCGCTCGCCAAACGCATTGTAGAAGAGTATCATCACGGCAGAATCTACGTGAAAAAGTCGGAATTGGGCGTTGGAACTACCTTTAGAATAGAACTTTTCTGATAATCAGTTGTGTAATTCGCGGAATATTCGTAACTTTGCACACCAAATGTGTAATTTAGAATCGCTTAAGATAGATTTAAAGGAGTTGAACGAGGGTCTCACGACGCTCAATTTCAACCTGGGCGACGCTTATTTCGAGTCGTTAGACGAGGACGAAATCAAGCGTGGCTCTGTCAGTGTGTCGTTAAACGTGCGCCGCACGGAGAACTATTTTGAGCTCGACTTCCACACCGCAGGCTCGGTCGTTATTCCGTGCGACCTCTGCCTCGACGATATGGACCAGGACGTGGAAAGCGACGACCGCCTTATCGTCAAGTTTGGAGAAGAATATTCCGAAGACGATGACCTTATCACCGTCGACGAGCGCGAAGGCGTACTCGACGTGGCATGGTTCATCTACGAATTTATAGCACTCAACATTCCCGCTAAGCACGTGCATACACCTGGAAAATGTAACGCGGCGATGATAAAGGTTCTCGAAGAACACTCAGCTACCCGAAGTAGTGGCGAGAATGAAGAGGCAGCGGTAGATCCGCGCTGGAATGGATTAGAAAAATTAAAAACAATAATTAAAGATTAAAGAAAAATGGCACATCCTAAAAGAAGACAGTCAAAGACACGTACACTTAAGAGAAGAACTCATGATAAGGCAGTAGCTCCTACATTGGCAGTATGCCCGAACTGTGGCGCTTACTATGTATACCACACAGTTTGCCCTACTTGCGGTTACTATCGTGGTAAGGTGGCTATCGTAAAGGAAGTTGCTGAATAATTACAATGGGTAAGATACACGCAGTAATCACAGGCGTTGGTGGCTATGTGCCCGACTATGTCCTCAACAACGAGGAACTGTCGCGCATGGTAGACACCAGCGACGAGTGGATTATGACCCGTGTCGGTATCAAGGAACGCCACATCCTCACAGAGGAAGGTCTCGGCACAAGCTACATGGCGCGCAAGGCAGCCAAGCAGCTTCTGAAGAAGACTGGCGTAGATCCCGATACAATCGATGCGCTCATTGTCACAACAACAACCCCCGACTACAAGTTCCCTTCAACAGCTTCTATCGTCCTTGGCAAACTCGGACTGAAGAACGCTTTCGCCTTCGACCTTGAGGCAGCATGCTGCGGATTCCTCTATTCGCTCGACGTTGCCGCTACCATGATTGAGAGCGGACGCTATAAGAAGATTATCGTTATCGGTGCCGACAAGATGTCGTCGCTCGTCGACTATACCGACCGCGCTACATGCGTGCTGTTCGGCGATGGTGCAGGCGCAGTGCTCGTAGAGGCAACCGAGGAGGAGAACGTAGGCGTACAGAACTCATTCCTGCGCACCGACGGCATCGGACTTCCGTTCCTTCACATGAAGGCGGGCGGTTCGGTTTGTCCGCCGTCTCACTTCACAGTGGACCACCGTCTGCACTACCTCTATCAGGAGGGACGCACCGTGTTCCGCTATGCAGTTACCGATATGGGTAACGACGTCGAGGAAGTGCTCAAGCGCAACGAAATGACTACAGAAGATGTCAACTGGGTTATCCCTCACGAGGCAAACCTCCGCATCATCGAGGCTGTTGCTAAGCGCATCAATCTTCCGCTCGAGAAGGTAGTTGTGAACATACAGCGTTACGGCAATACAAGTGCTGCCACAATTCCTTTGGCATTGTGGGATCACGAGCGTCACTTGAAGAAGGGCGACAACGTTATCTTCACCGCTTTCGGTGCAGGTTTCGTTCACGGCGCTTCTTACTATAAGTGGGGTTACGACGGCGCAACAGTTGCCGGTGCACAGTAAATAAATACTTTATTTATAACAAAAGAGCATATATGGCTTGTGAGTATTCACGGCATATATGCTCTTTTTGCGTTTTGGGCTTAAAATAAAGAGATCTAATGTTCGTCAGTATCAGTACTTTTTATTACTTTTGTGTTCTGTAAAAGAAAGAAACAAACGGATCTTTAGAGGTCGAAACTTTCGCGATGAGTTAATTCTCATTGATGGTACATTTTGGATTTGAGCTTTTGCTCTTGTTCTCCCAACTCGAATACCGCCAATTTTCGCATACCGGGAACAAGTAGATGGAAGGTTCACGCTCTATGGCGTGAGCCGTTCTGTGCTTGTGCGTATGCGAGGTCACTTGGCGGTAACCTGAGTTTGGACAAGCCACGAACGGTTCCGCCTTTTTTGTATTCCTTTGTAATAACCAACCCTGATAACTAACATTTTCTGACTATACGATGAACATAACATTGTACAATCGCGACGAACTATTTGTCGTTCACCTTGAGTCTGTTGCCTATTTTAAGGCAGAGGATCATTTCTCGCGTGTTTTCTACATTAATGGTACCGATGTATTGCTGCCATTTGGACTCGCTGATATTTGTGAATACGTATGTAAGTGTGACGATCCAAGTGTGGCTTTCATGCGTGTAGGTAGGAGCTTGTTTCTTAATCTGCATAACGTCAGTCATGTCAATCTGCTAAAGGAGAAGCTGACATTTGTCGACAATTACGGCAAGTCGGTAAGTCTTATTGTGTCCAAGCGTTTGCTTCGTAATGTTGTTGCGCATCTTAAAGGGGAGGATGCGGAGTGTGAGTAGGTTTTACAGTGTGTTTCTGCATTTCACGATGCAACTGATACGTTTGACGAATTATGCGTTTTGGCTCAAAATACTTTTGTTTTTATTTTCCTAAATTTGTAAAGAATTAAAGTTATATCTTTATAGTATAACATAAAAACGAATTTAAATATTAACAAATTAAAAAACTGAAACAATGGAAAAGATTAAGTACATGTTTATGGCAGTGCTTGTGGCACTTGTGAGTATGACCGTTACGTCTTGTAGTGATGATGACGATGATGAGAATGTCAGCAATCAGAAAAATCCTGCTTCTATGATTGTAGGAACTTATGCTGGTACACTTCGGCAGCCTGGTGATAATACTGATGGTTCTCCATGCTATGTGGCTTTTGAAAGACTTTCAAATACAACCGTGATGCTTACAAGATTTATCTGTGAAGACTATGGTTTTGATCAGGAAAAGATCAATTTTAAGGTTTCTGAGTCAAATGGTGTTTATAAGCTTAATCCAGAATCGGGTTTTACAATTGATGGTATGTACATTAATGGAGTACTAACCATGACACTCAAAACTGATAAAGGTTATACCCTGATTTTTAGTGGTAAAAAAGAAATGTAGCATTTGTTTACAAGAGAGTTAGTTTGCTTCTAATAAAAGAATAGCAAAGATGCTTGTTGTATATCATAACAAGCTCTTTGCTATTTTGTATTTATAGCCGTTCGCTAAAAATAAATATATTTAGTGATGTTGCTAAAAAACTCTTGTTGAAGAGAACTGAGGTTCGCTCTATCCTCCTAAAAGGCTCCGTAGATAAATGGCTGCACGTCCTCCTGCGCCACTTCGATGGCGAGCTGCACACAGACTATGAAGAGGAGGAACTTGGCGAGCCAAGGCAGCGTTATGAAGCGCAGTTGCAGGCGTGTGTATGTGCGTTCGGGGATGAGATAGGTGAGCATGGCACCGATAAGGCAGACTGTCCACAGAGGACGTGCGTAGACGAAGGGTGAGAGATACGCCCAACTGAAGTCGGCGGTGATTTTATTGTACATCGTGCCGAGCTGCGTAAGACTTTGCGAGCGGAAGAACGACCATGCGAAGCAGACGTACACGTAGGTGATGAGCCAGCTCAGCGTGTTGCCCCACAGCGTGGAGGGGATTGTGATGCGCAGCTGGCGACTGAAGAACTTATGTACGCACAGACCGAAGCCGTGCAGTGCTCCCCAGATGACGAACATCCACGATGCGCCATGCCACAGTCCGGCTACGAGCATCGTTATGAAGTTGTTGGCATACATGCGCAGTGTGCCCTTGCGGTTGCCGCCGAGTGGTATGTACAGATAGTCGCGGAACCACGTAGAGAGCGATATGTGCCAGCGTCGCCAGAAGTCGGTGAGGCTAAGCGCACGGTAGGGGAAGCGGAAGTTGTCGGGCAGCCAGAAGCCGAGTATGGCTGCTGCACCGATACTCATGTCGCTATAGCCCGAGAAGTCGAAGTATATCTGTACTGGGTAGCCTAACAGTGCCGCCATGTTCTCGAAGCCCGAGAAAGTTTGCGGAGCATCGAACACCCATGTGGTGAACTGTCCGATGTAGTCGCTCACCATGTTCTTCTTCACCAGTCCGAGCATGATGAGCCACAATCCGCTCCACACCATGCGGCTCGATGCCTGCCGGTTGCGGCGCAGACGCGGTATAAGGTTCTCGGCGCGTGTGATAGGTCCGGCGAGGAGCAGTGGGAAGAATGTGAGGTAGAAGAAGTATTCGAGCAGCGTGGTGTTCATCGTGAAGCGGCGGCGATAGACATCCACAGCGTGACTGATGCCCTGGAACGTATAGAACGAAATGCCCACGGGCAACACTATCGAACCTAACGAGAAGTTGGTGCGCAGCATGAGTCCGATGACATCGTTGAGTATGAACGTGGCGTACTTGAAGTAGGCGAGCACCGCAAGGTCAGCCACCACAACGGTAGCGAGCAACAGCTTGCGTGTTCGTCCTTCACGTAGTGCCATCTCCTGCGTCAAGGCGTAGTTGAAGCACGCTGTAGCCGGCAGCAGCCACATCACGCTGCCGTTCAGTCGATAGGCAAAGTAGAGGTTGAACGCCACGACGTAGAGCATCATCGCTGTGCGTGAGGCGCGTTTCACCAGTGTGTATATAGCGAGAAACGCCACGAGCATCACCTCTATGTTTATGTCTGTATAGTTCATTCTTTATTGTTTGAAGTACATTCTTTGTTCTTATCAGCCGCCGTATGGTGGGGTTCGGTATGTGGTTCGTCCTTTTGTTCCACTTTCTGTTCGCTCTTTAGTTCTGTTTTCTGTTCACCCTCTTGCTCGCTGATAGGCTTCGGTAGTTGTTCCTCCGTGGTGTTCACGTCTATGCTGTCCGTTGTCGCAGCCTTTCCTGGGTTCATCGGAATTATTATCTGAGTGTATCTTCTTGAGTGAGTTGTCGGTTTGTTCATTACGAACGGGTGCGCCGCCTTTCCGCTGTTCATCCATTCCACGATACTATCCATCCATTTTGCTGCAGCCGCATACGTCGGGTGGCGTCCGTCCTCCTGCCTATCGAGTTCCATTCCCTTGGTCATAAAGAAACGTCGTTTGCCCATGAAGCTCTGCAGCATATTGTTGATGCCCTTGTCCTCCATCCAGTTAGGCGGACCTATCCATGTTGTCGGCACGTTGCCAATCTTGGCGAGTATCCTCTCGGCACGCTTCCTGCATCCCTTCATGTCGGCAGTGTACAGTTCGTTGCTGCCCAGACAGACGAACACATGCGTCGGCCGCACCCTCTGCATATAGAAGCGCAGCGTGTCGGAAGCAGCCCACTGATGCGTGCCCGATCCGTTCCATGTGACGCACGTCAGCGAGTGTCCGTTGGCGTTAGTGTAGTCGCACAGGCGCAGAGCGAGCAGCTGGCTCATCGAGTCGCCGAAGATAAGCACGCGCTGTCGTGCTGTGTCTACCGGTTCGGTGATGGTGTCGCTTGCCGCATCCTCGACGTGCATGGTGTCTGCGTCAGCCGTCGTGATGTCCTGCCCGATTTGTTTCAGGTGCAACGCGTCAGCCACATAGTCGGGAGCCTTCGAGTAGCCCACGAACAGGAGCAGTGCGAGCACGAATATCGAAATAAGTTGAAAAGTTGGTTTCACTTCTATTTACTTAATACTGTTTTTTCTTGGTTTATATGTAATAATGTGCAAAGGTACTCAAAACTTGTATATATAAAAAGAAAAGTGAGACATTCGTTTTGCGAAAGTCTCACTGTCGTTTTGCGAAAGTCTCACTGCCTTGAACGCTTGCTGTAAACCATTATGATACCTGCGAGAGCACCAAGTGTCGCTCCGATAGAGTTGGCTGCGAAGTCGAGCCAGTCGCCACTACGTCGTCCGCCCGTGCAGTATTCCTGCAGTATCTCGATGAGTCCGCTCATCAGTATCGGTGCGAGCCACGCAAGGCACAGTAGCTTTGCCCAGTTGAGCGCAGGCTTGTCCGTAGGCGATGCGATGCGCATCACCGGTTGGCGTTTCGCGCTATGGTTGCGCAGATACTCAAGCCAGATGGTGGCGCACGTGCCGGCGTACATTGCTATGTGTACCCATTTGTCTATGAGCGTAACGTTGTCGAGCGGCGTACTCGGTATCGTTGCGAAGCACAATACCAATATCATAAGGATATAGAAGCACGATACGGGGTACGCCTTCAGCAGATGTCTGATGTATGTCATTGTATAAGAAATTCCTTTAATTGTTGTGTAAGAACTTCTTATTAACGCATGAACTTCTCTTTTATTGTGAGAGTAAAGGTCTTTAACGCACGAGAACCTTCTTGCCGTTCACGATGTAGATGCCCGGAGCGAGTCCGTCGATAGCTTCTGTTGTAGACACTGCGCTGTTGAAGTGGCGCACTGTTCTGCCGTCGATAGCCACTACAGATGTGGCGTTTGCTTCGTGGCTGACAGTGATGTCCGCGATGGCTGTAGGCTGGTCGGCTGTCACGTTCTTCACGAGATAGTGTCCCTGCGAGTCCTTCGAGTTCTGTATCTCGAAGTAAGCATCGGTTGTGATGCCCGATACGTCTGCCGTCTGCACCGAACTCTCCTTTGCGAACACGAAGTTCACGTAGTCGGTCGGTGTGTTTATCTTGAACTGCTTGCTGTACCATTTCTTGCCGTTCTTCTCCGTCAGTGTCGTCACGTTGTCGCCAGGCCATTTGTTGTTGGCCGGTGCGTGTGTATCGTCGCCGCCCCACGTCCAGAAGTAGCAGTTCTTCCAGCCCACGTTCTCGGTGTTCACATACACAGAGAACGTGTATGCTTCAAACTTGCGCACGTCGTATGTTCGAGTCACGATAGTGCCCACCTTGCCGTTCACGAGCAATGCCGCCTTCAGCGTGCACTTGCCGTTGGGTAGCGTAACCTTAGTGCCGTTAGTCACCTTTGTGCCCGATGCTGTTGGGTTGGAGCCGTCCAGCGTGTAGACAATCTGGGCATTCTTGGTGGTGGATATGGCGCGTAGCGTTACGGTCGGCGTGTTATGGTATTCGCCCGACGGCAGCGACGGGAACACCGTCTCGGCAGATGTAGGCAGGAAGTAGCGCCAGTGGTATCCCTCGGCAGCCAAAGCCCATCCGTCGTCGGTTGGTGTGTATGCGTTGGCAGTGGTGCCCACCGCAGCGCGCAGTCTCATGTTCGCACCCGTTGTTGTCACGACGTAGCGCTTCGCAGAGTTCTCCGTGCACGACCAGTTGCTCTCGTTGTGTATGCCGGCAATGTTGCGCACCAGTATCATGTTCTTTATGTCCTGCTTGCAGTCAGTCCAGTGTTTGTAGAACACGCATGGTGTGCCCGGCATGGCGAGCAGATAGGCGTTAGCCGCCAGCGTGTCTTTGCGTATCGGATCCTGCGCAGCATCGCTACGCTTCTCCGTGTCGTGGTTTTCGATGAACGTTACGGCGTAGCGCTTGTACACCACGTCGGTAGCCAGTCCGCCGTTTGCCAGCTTCGACCAGTTGCCGTTGTTCGCTGCGTCGCGCACCGAGTAGCGTATCGGGAAGTCGAACGCTGCCGACATCACCTTGCCGTCAACCTTCGTAGCGTTCAGCCAGTTGGTGACATTCGTCTTGTTGCCGTCGAAGTATTCGCCGACGGAGTAGGTTGGGTTTGCCGCCTTGTTGTACATGCCCGTGAATTTGCCGGCATAGCCCTTTGTCATGTCGTAGCGCACGCCTGCGTATCCTAAGTCGTTGAGCAGCAGGTCGAGATACGCCTTCACGCAGTTCTGCACGTTGGCAGAGTTGTGGTCAAGGTCGCGCATACCGTCCCAGTCCTCGCCCGTGTCGTAGTTGGCGCTGAGGCTCACGCCCTGCTTTTTCGCCTCCTCCGCAGCCTTGCCCTTGTCGTCGCCGGCGCATACGTCGGTAGAGGTCATCTTGTACGTCTTGCCCTTGTATGTTTCCTCGGGGAAGTCGAACCAGTTCTTGACGGTTCCGCGGTGGTTGATTACGACATCGGCTATTGTGCCGATGCCCTTCTGCTTGAACGTGCCGATCATGGAGCGCAACTCCTGCTCCGTGCCGAACGACGAGTTGTAGTTTGTAAACCAGTAGAGGTCGTTGTAGCCCATCGACTTTCCGCCGCAGTATGCGCTCTGCGGCACCCATACGAGCTTGAAGTAAGGTGCCAGCTCGTCAGCCTGGCTCTCTAATTTTGTCCACTGCGATGCGTCGAAGCTGTCCCAGTAGAAGCCCTGGAGCATCACGCCTTGGTATTGTGATGGCCAGCCTTGTGCGGAGGCGTTGAGGGGCAGGAAGCCCACGCCACATGCGATGGCAGCCATTGATTTTAGAAATCTGTTCATGTTAGGTTTGGTTTTGATTGTTATTGTTTGTTATATTGTTTCGGTCAGGGCAAGGTATGACGACTCTTGTCTTGTGTTAAAATGATCCGCGCCGACCGACGCAGACGTCCGCATCGGTCGGCGCAGATGTCCGCATCGGTCGGCGCGGATGCTCGTATCGGTCGACGCAGATGCTCGTATCGGTCGACGCGGATGGCTACAGACTAAGTACGAGTACGCCTTTCGGCTGCAGCTTCACGTCCTTCGTGAGGTCAATCTTTCTGCCCGTTAGCACGTTTGTAGCCTCCGTGCGGTTGCCGATAATCTCTGCGTAGCGTGCTACGGACATTGTAGCCGTCTTTGATGTGCCGTTGAGTACTGTCATCACCGCCTTGTTGCCGAGCGTGCGTGCCACTACGTACACGCCCTTGAACGGTATGAACTGCGTCTGCTTGCCCTTCGTTATCACTTCGTTGTTCTGTCGCCAGTGGAGCAGACGACTTGTGAAGCTGAACATAGCCTGCTCCTCCTTCGTGCGCTCCGCCTTGTTGAAGGCGTTGCGTGTGTCGCCGGCGAAACCTCCTGGGAAGTCGCGGCGCACATGTCCGTCGGTGGTGCTCTTCGTGCCGTTCATCAGTATCTCGGTGCCGTAGTAGAGCTGCGGAATACGGTTGACGGTGAGCAGCAGAGCCAGTGCCTGCTTCAGTGCTAATGTGTCCTGACCCTCGCCGAGGAAGCGGTCGGTGTCGTGGTTCTCGATGAACGCCATCACGTGCGACGGGTCTACGTACAGATAGTCGTAGCAGAGCGAGTTGTATATGCGGTTGAAGCCCTTCCACCAGTCGTCGGTCTCCTCGTTCTTCGCCTGGTTGATGCGGTCGAAGAATGCGAAGTCCATAACAGTCTTCAGGTTCGAGTTCACTTCTGCCAGCGGCGAGTCCTTCTGCCATGCTGCGGTGTATGCCGGCTCGGTCACCCAAGTCTCGCCCACGGTGTTGAAGTTGGGATACTCCGTGTTCAGCACCTCCATCCAGTGTGCCATACCCTTACGGTCGGCATACGGATAAGTGTCCATGCGTATGCCGTCGATGCCAACGGTCTCAATCCACCACTCTGAGTTCTGTATGAGGTAAGTCATCACATGCTCGTTGCGCTGGTTGAGGTCGGGCATTGAGGGCACGAACCAGCCGTCCACCGTCTCGCGCAGGTCTACCTTCGACGCATACGGGTCGAGCACTGGTGTCAGCTTGTAGCTTGTCTGCAGATACTTGTCGTTAGTTATCTGGTCGCCGTCCACGGTCTTCGTCTTCACAGCCTTCGCCTGATTTTCAGGAGCAAGCCATTCGGGCGTGTTGAACCAGTCCTTGGTAGGCATGTCCTTCACCCAAGGATGCTCGAAACCGCAGTGGTTGAAAATCATGTCCATCACCACCTTCAGTCCCTTGCGGTGTGCGTCAGCCACGAGCTGTCGGTAGTCGTCGTTTGTGCCGAAGCGCGGGTCTACGCGGTAGTAGTCGGTTGTAGCGTATCCGTGATACGTACTGCTCTTGCCGTGGTCGGGCGAGTTGTTCTCAAGTACGGGTGTGAACCACAATGCCGTTACGCCCAGCTCGTTGAAGTAGTCGAGGTGTTGGCGTATGCCTTCGAGGTCGCCGCCATGACGCAGCGACGGCTCCTTGCGGTTCACGCTGTAAGCGTTCAGTCCCTTCACTTTAAGATTCTTTCCGCTCGACGCAAAGCGGTCGGGCATGAGCATGTACAGCACGTCGGCGTTGGTGAAGCCCATGCGCTCCTCGCCCTTCATGTCACGTGCCTTCAGCTCGTACTTCACGCTCGTCTTGCTCTTGCCGGCGCGGAACAGCAGGTTCATCGTGCCTGGCTGGGCATCCCCTACGTTCAGGTAAACTAACAGATAGTTGGGCGAGTCGAGACGTACGAGCGAGTCGATGCGCACGCCCGGATAGTCGGTAGACACCTCGGCAGCGCGCACGTCCTTGCCGTAGACCATAAGCTGCACTTGTGGGTTCTTCATGCCTACGAACCAGTTTGTAGGCTCAATGCGGTCAATCTTCTGTGCTGCGTTCATAGCAATAGTCGAAGAAAAGAAGAGGGCGAGTAGAAGTATCACCCTCTTACGTAGTATGTGTTTGATATTCATAAATTATAATATTATTAGTCGTGTACTATCAATGCCGACTGCGGAGCAACCGTCAGAGTTGTGCCGCTGATGAGTCCGAGACCGTCGGCGTTCACCTTGCCGTTTGCCACCACCGTGGTGTAGCTGCCCTCAGCCACCTTCACGTTCTGCGGAGTCTTCTGCGAGTTGAGCACCACGTATATGTTTCTCCATGCGTCGCCGCCGGCATTGTCCTTCAGTCGGAACGCCACCACACCCTTCGGCGCGTCGACAAACTCGAGATGCTTGCGTACCTCCTCCGCCTTGCCCATGCGGAACGCAGGATGCGCCTTGCGCAGCGCGATGAGACCGGCGTAGTAGTCGAACACCTGCGGATAGCGCTTCAGGTTGTTCCAGTCGAGGCGGTTGATGGAGTCGGGCGAGCGGAATGAGTTGTGCACGCCCTTCTTGTCGCGCAGCATCTCCTCGCCCGAGAGGATGAACGGCACGCCCTGCGATGTGAGCACAGCGGTCTGTGCGAGCAGGTCGAGGCGTATCAGCTCGTCGTCGGTGATGTACGGCACCGTAGCACGCAGGCGGTCGGTCAGACACATGTCATCGTGGCAACTCACGTAAGCCACCATCTGCGACGGTTCGTTAGTCCACGCCTCACGCGAGTAGTTCACCTTCGTCATATCTATCTGCGGATGCGCAATGGCACCCACGATGCCGAACTTGATGCTTTCCTCTTGGTCAGACTCGCCGATGAGGAAGCCGCCCTTATGGTCGTCGGAGAACGGGCCGCGCAGCGCGTCGCGCATATCGTCGCAGAACGCACCGATGCCGTTGAGCTGTTTGGCGTTGGCTTTCATGGCGAGCTTCTCCTGCGGATAGGCGCAAGAACCTGCGCTCCAGCCCTCACCATAGATGTATATCGACGGGTCGATCTGGTCTACCATAGCACGTATCTCGTTCATCGTCTCGATGTCGTGAACGCCCATGAGGTCGAAGCGGAAGCCGTCGATGTGGTATTCCTTTATCCAGTACTCCACGCTCTCCTTCATAAATTCGCGCATGAGCGGTTTCTCGCTCGCCGTCTCGTTGCCGCAGCCCGAGCCGTCGGAGTACTTGCCCTCCGCTGTCTTGCGATAGAAATAGTCGGGGTAGGTCTTCTGGAAGTTGGAGCCGTTGATGTCGAACGTGTGGTTGTACACTACGTCGAGTATGACGCGGATGCCTGCTCGGTGCAGTGCCTGCACCATCTGCTTGAACTCGCGTATGCGTGTCGTAGGCGTAGCAGCATCGGTGGAGTAGGAGCCCTCGGGCACGTTGTAGTTGAGCGGGTCGTAGCCCCAGTTGTACTGCGGCACGTCGGGCTTCGACTCATCCACAGAAGCGTAGTCGAACGACGGCAGAATGTGTACGGCGTTCACACCGAGACGCTGCAGATGCTCGATAGCCTTCGGCTCTGTGAGTGCGAGATATTTGCCCTTGTGCTTCAGTCCCGACGAGAGGTCGACGGAGAAGTCGCGGTGGTGCATCTCGTAGATGACGAGGTCGCACGGGTTGCTGAGAGCCGGACGCACGTCGTCAGCCCAGCCCTCCGGGTCGGTATCGCGCAGGTCGACGATGGCACCGCGCTTGCCGTTCACGCCCACTGCCTTGGCGAAGATGCCGGGTGTGTTGTCGGGCTGTGCGCTGTTGTACACGCTGAAGAGGTAGTACTTGCCTTTGAGGTCGCTCTTCACGGTGAGCTCCCACTTGCCTGCGCCCACACGCTTCATCTGCTTTGTGAGCTGCTCTGTGGGGCTGTCGCTGTCTGTGTCCGATAGCAGTACGTTCACTTTCTTTACGTCGGGCGACGTAGTGATATGGAATGTCGTTGCTTTGGGCGAATACTCCACTCCGCCCAACGTCTGTGCTACGGCACTGTGCGCCGTGCAGGTGGTAAGGAAGGAAAGGAGAAGGGTCTTTAGGGTCATAATTGTTTCTTTTGCTTATAATTCGTTATGGTCGGTTTATAGGAGGTCAGAAGCCGTTAAAAAAGAAGTTGGAGTATCTGTAGGAGGGTATAGCATCCCTGCCATACCCACGCCGTCTGCTAACAATAAGGCTGCGTGGGTATGGCAGGGATGCCATACCCTCCTATAATTACTTTCTGCCTGCTTCGTCAATCAGTTCCTTCACCTGCTCGTTGTAGTCGCGGTCGGCGAGGAGCTGTTCGATATTCATGTGCATACGATAGCGCCAGTAGTGCTTCGGGTTAGCAGGGATGTTGATGCGCTCGGCGTCGGCATCGGCAAGGCGTATGCGCTCGTCGATGGCGAACCAGTCCTGCAGCGAGAGGACGCAGAGCATCGAGGGCGAGGTGAGCTGCTGCGACACGATGTCGCGAGCGAGCCAGCCTGGCAGCGGATGCGGTGCGGCACCGCTGCGGTAGAGCATAGAGTTGTAGAACTCCTGCGTGCGGTCCCAGTCTTCGTCCCACCACTGGCGTAGCGTAGGCATGTCGTGTGTGGAGAGAGTGCATACGGAGCGATACGGATTGCGTGAGAGATAGCCGAACTTAACGCTCGAGTCCTTCGGCATCGACTGCAGTTCGAGACTCAGGATGCGCAGCTCCTGCATCACCCACTGCACGCAGTCGGGCACCATACCCAAGTCTTCTGCGCATACCAGCATACGGGTAGCCTGCACCAGAATCGGCAGCTTCTTCATCGCCTCGCCATACCAGAAATTGTTGTTGCGGCGATAATAGTAGTCGTTATAGAGTCGGTTGAACGCCGCCTTGTCGCCGTCCCACAGCGCCTCGTACATGAAGTTGAGCTGCGCCGTGATGCGCGGGTGGAAGAGGTTAGGGTTCTTGCGGTCGCGCACGAAGAGTACGTCGTCAACCAGCGCGTAGAGACCGTCGCGCAGCCATACGTCCTTCTCCGTTGTCTTGCCCTCGAACGCAGCCTCAATCTTGCGCTCCGTGTTGTATTCGGGCTTGAGCGAGTAGATGTCGTCGTGCTCGTGGTTGAGATAAGTCTTGATAACCTCCTCGGTGTGTTCGCGGAATATGCGCTCCACTACCCAGTGGGCTATGAACGGCGTTGTGAAGAGATGCTCCTGGAAGTTGAGACCATAGCTCTGTATCTCGTCGCGCGACATGGCGAGTGCCGGCAGGAACTGTCCGAGCAGTCCGCCTACGCAGTCGGTAGGTATAGCCCATATACGGAAGAATCCGAGCACATGGTCGATGCGGTAAGCGTCGAAATACTTAGCCATGTTCTGGAAGCGGCGCACCCACCACTCGCATCCGTCTGCAATCATGCGGTCCCAGTTGTATGTCGGTAAGCCCCAGTTCTGTCCGTTCACCGATAAAGCGTCTGGCGGAGCGCCCGCCTGCGAGTCGAGGTGGAAGTATTCGGGCTCGTGCCATACGTCGCAGCCGTTGCGGTTCACGCCGATAGGAATGTCGCCCTTGAGGATGACGCCGCGAGCGCGGGCATACTCGTGAGCGGAGCGCATCTGCTGGTCGAGCACGAACTGTATGTAGTAGTAGAACGCCACCTTATTATATAGTTCGCTCTTCGGGTTGCTGAGCGCCTTGCGGTCAGCCTCGTTCCACTGCTTGTGGTCTGGCCACTCAGAGAATACGCATGTGCCGTAGAAGTCGCGCAGATAGCAGTAGTGGGCGTACGGCGCGAGCCAGCGCTCGCAGTCGGCAAAGAACGCCTTGAACTCCTTCGACGCCAGCACCTTCTTGCCCTCCTGCTCAAACAGCAGACGGAGATACTTCAGCTTGGCGTTGTTCACGCGCTCGTAGTCGATCTGCGGCAGAGCGTTCAGTTCCTCGCGCAGCACCTCGAAGCGGTCTGCCTCCAGCTTGTCGTTCAAAGCGGGCAACTGGCGCAGGTCGGCGTACTGCGGATGCAGGGCGAAAATAGATATGCATGAATATGGATATGAATCGGTCCACGTGTGTGTGGATGTAGAGTCGTTGATAGGCAGCACCTGCAGGAGGCGCTGGTGGGTCTTTGCCATCCAGTCGACCATCAGTTTAAGGTCACCGAAGTCGCCCACACCGAAGCTTCCTTCCGAGCGGAGCGAAAAGACGGGGATGAGTGTGCCCGCCACCTTCTCGTCGCAGAGCGCGTAGAACGACTGGTCGAGTGCCACCACGCGCACTTCGTTCTGCTCCAAAGGCTTGAGAGTGAGTGTGCGGTTCTCGCACGTCTCCCACATCTCCTCGCCTTTGTCGCTGAACGCCACGAACTTGAACTCCAGTTCGTGAACTAACTTACTACAAATCTTATTATTGTTACCTAAACCTACTTCTTTATCGTTTGCATCGAGTGCGTCGCCGTCGATGTCCACAATCCATTCGTTGTGGTTGTGCTCGGTCATGTGCAGAGCCTTTTTCAAGTCCCAGTTGCCTAAGACTGCGCCTTTGCCCGTGAGGGCGAGACGTGCGCCCGAATGTAGCTGCGGAGCACGCACCACGAGGCGCAGTGCCTTGTCGTATGCCAGTGGCTTCACGCTGCCTTCGGCGCGGCGGTTCACGCAGTCGGTGAAAGCCGAGCTATATAAATATGTGTCGCATGGTATCTCGTGCCAGCAGTCATCAACGATGATGTGCTGCGAAGCTTTTGTGTTGAGGTCGAGACGATGCGTGATAGTCTTCCACTCGCTGCACTTTATGCCGCAGCAGTTGCGCACGCTGTAGAAATAGTCCACACGCTTGTCGCTCTTCTTCGCCTCTATCTGGCATGTCCAAGTCAAACCGTCAGCGGTAGACATTGCTACGGTGCGGTCGCCAGCCTCTCCGCTGGCGATGTTCAGCAGCAGCTCTTCGCCGAATACTGTCTTGTACTGGATATTAAAAGTAATTTGCATAGTATTGTTTAGTCGTTATTAGATTTCAATTATTTATGTTGCAAAATTAAACATTTGTGTGTTTTTGTGCAAAGTTATGTATGTTTTTCTTCCAAACGCCAAGGTAAACGTTTGCGCAATGGTTAACGATTACTAACAAGTATATGTTATTTCTCACAAAATACTTACTTTTGTATCCATTAGGGGGCTTTGTAGGGGGTGCACTTGAGACAAGTTCTAATTTCAGGGGGTGCACTTGTCTCAAGTGCACCAACAAAGAAGAAGACCCTCATAAGTGTATCTTTAGATAGGCTGGTGCACTTGAGACAAGTGCACCCCCTGAAAGTCCCCCCCCCCCTGAAGCCCCCTCCTTAGGAATATTAATAAACATTATAGTATATGAAAGTAAAATCAATCATCCTCGCTTGTTTGCTGCTGGCTACAATGTCGGCAAGCGCACAGACCTCAAAGGGCATCGACCTCGCCAACATGAACACGGCGGTGAAGCCCGGACAAGACTTCTATGAGTATGCTATCGGTGGCTGGCGCAAGGCGCATCCGCTCGACGCAGAACACGCTCGCAACGGCTCGTTCACCGACCTCGACGAGATGAACCAGAAGCGCATCCTTGCTCTCATCGAGGAGTACTCTTCTAAACCGCAGCCTAAGGGCACACTCGGACAGAAGATAGGTTCGCTCTACAACCTCGCCATGGACAGCGTGCGCCGCAACCGTGAGGGTGCAGAACCGCTGAAGCCGATTCTGAAGAAGATCAACGACATCGCCGACCGTCGCGAGTACCAGCTCGTGACAGCGCAGCTCGACGCACGCGGACTCGACTGTTTGATGTTCGGAGCCGGCGTGGGTGCCGATATGAAGGACGCTGCCAACAACCTCGTAGGCATCGGTCAGGGCGGACTCGGACTCGGCGAGCGCGACTACTACCTCTCTGACGACGCTCAGGTGGTTGCTGTGCGCAAGGCTTACGCCGAATACCTCAAGAAGCTGCTCGTGCTCGCCGGCAACGACGAGGCTACAGCGCAGCGTAAGGCGGACGCTACAATGCGTATCGAGACACGCATCGCCAAGGCAAGCAAGAGCCAGGTGGAGCTGCGCGACGTGCAGGCTAACTACCACAAGATGACATACAACGCCTTCGTGAAGGACTTCCCGGGCATCGACTGGGGCAACTTCTTCCTCGCACAGGGCTTCCCTCCGTTCTCGCACATCGACGTAGGTCAGCTTGAACCTATCCATGAGGTGGAGAAGATACTGGCAGAGGAGTCGCTCGACGACCTCAAGGCATACGCTGAGTCGCACGCCATCAGCTCGGCAGCCGGCTACCTCGACGACAACTTCCGCACCGTAGAGTTCGAGCTGAGCAAGGTGATGTCGGGCGTACAGCAGGATCGTCCGCGCTGGAAGCGTGCCACAGCTCTCGTGAGCGGTGTGCTCGGCGAGGCTATCGGCAAGCTCTACGTAGAGAAGTACTTCCCCGAGTCGTCGAAGCAGCAGATGATTAAGCTCGTGCGCAACCTGCAGAAAGCTCTCTCGCAGCGCATCGACGAGGCTACATGGATGTCGCCGGCTACAAAGGCGCAGGCTCAGGACAAGCTCGCCAACTTCATCGTGAAGGTGGGCTACCCCGACACATGGAAGGACTACACCAACCTGCACGTCGACGAGCAGCTTTCGCTCTTCGAGAACATGCAGAACATCCGCGCCTTCCTCTCGCAGGACTACATCTCGCGCAAGGTGAACAAGCCGGTGGACAAGGCAGAGTGGCAAATGACTCCGCAGACCGTCAACGCTTACTATAACCCGACCACCAACGAAATCTGCTTCCCGGCAGCCATCCTCCAGCCGCCGTTCTTCGACCCGAACGTTGATGAGGCTGTGAACTACGGCGGTATCGGCGGCGTAATCGGTCACGAAATGTCGCACGGCTTCGACGACCAGGGCTCGCAGTTCGACAAGTACGGCAACCAGAACGACTGGTGGACAGCCGCGGACAAGAAGAACTTCGAGGCTCGCACAAAGGTGCTTGTAGACTACTTCAGTTCTATCGAGGCTCTGCCCGGCAAGAAAATCAACGGCAAGCTCACCCTCGGCGAGAACATCGGCGACAACGGCGGTCTGAACATCTCGTTCCGCGCCCTGCAGAACGTGCTCAAGGAGAACCTGGCTCTGAACAAGTCGATCGACGGCTTCACACCCGAGCAGCGCTTCTTCCTCTCATGGGCTACAGTATGGGCAGGCAACGCTCGTCCGGAGTTCATCGACCGTCAGATAAAGACCGACCCGCACTCACCGGCAGAGGCTCGTGTAAACGCTGCTCTTCCGCAGATCGACGCTTGGTACAAGGCGTTCAACATCAAGAAGTCTGACAAGCTCTTCGTGCCGCAGAAGAAGCGTGCACAGATCTGGTAATCGGTAGAATATATAATAGGAGGGTATGGCATCTTGCCATACCTACGCACCCTGCTGTTGATAGCGTTGGTATGATAGTTTTTGGTAGCGTGGGTATGGCAGGATGCCATACCCTCCTAATGTATCACGCAGCATAACGCAATGTTAAGGAGAACATCCGCAAGGGTGCTCTCCTTATTTCGTTATATTTCACCTTCGCTTCCCTAAAGTCATTGCTTTTTCGTCAGATTGCGTCCGCCGTCCGGTCAGATTGCGTTCGCCATCCGGTCAGATTGCGTCCGCCATCCGGTCAGATTGCGTCCGCCATCCGATTAGATTGCGTCCGGTGAGCGATGACAAAATATCAACAACTACTGCGTTAACGCTGAGGTTATTGTTTGCGAACACACACAGCGAACTATCTAAAAGAAAGTGAAAAAGCAGAAAAACTCTTGGTTTTATTTGGTCGATACGCCGAAAAAATCTATATTTGCGCAGTCTTAGTTACATAACGCCATAAGCGTAAGTGCAGCTGAAGACGATATTTAAAAACAACGAAAGAATCTATTATCAACTAAAACCTTTTATACTATGAACGTAGAGAAAATCATGCATGATCTCGAGGCTAAGCACCCGGGAGAAGCCGAGTATTTGCAGGCAGTACGCGAAGTTCTTATCTCAATTGAGGACGTTTACAACCAGCATCCAGAGTTCGAGAAAGCAAAGCTTATCGAGCGTCTTGTAGAGCCGGAGCGTATCATCACTTTCCGTGTTCCTTGGACAGACGACAACGGCGAAGTACATGTAAATATCGGCTATCGCGTTCAGTTCAACGGTGCCATTGGTCCGTACAAAGGCGGCTTGCGCTTCCATCCATCAGTGAACCTCTCTATCCTGAAGTTCCTCGGCTTCGAGCAGACCTTCAAGAATGCGCTTACAACATTGCCTATGGGCGGTGGCAAGGGCGGTTCCGACTTCTCTATCCGCGGTCGTTCTGACGCAGAGGTAATGCGCTTCTGTCAGGCATTTATGACCGAACTCTATCGCCACATCGGTCCTGATGAGGACGTTCCAGCAGGCGATATCGGCGTAGGCGGCAGAGAGATTGGCTATCTCTTCGGCATGTATAAGAAACTCACACATCAGTATCAGGGCGTGCTCACAGGTAAGGGCTTGGAGTTCGGCGGCTCACGCATCCGTCCTGAGGCTACCGGTTACGGCGCACTCTACTTCGTACAGCAGATGCTTGCTACACGCGGTCTCGACCTCAAGGGCAAGACAATCGCTATCTCTGGCTTCGGCAACGTGGCTTGGGGTGCTGCGAAGAAGGCTACAGAGCTCGGCGGTAAGGTTATCACCATCTCTGGTCCTGACGGATACATCTACGACGAAGCAGGCATCGCAGGCGACAAGATCGACTACATGCTCGAGCTCCGCTCTTCAGGCAACGATATCTGCCAGCCTTACGAGGACGAGTTCCCAGGCTCTAAGTTCGTTGCAGGCAAGAAGCCTTGGGAGGTTAAGGCAGACATCTACCTCACATGCGCTACACAGAACGAGCTCAACGGTGCTGATGCCGACATGATTCTTGCTCAGAAGCCGTTGTGCGTTGCTGAGGTGTCTAACATGGGCTGCACAGCTGAGGCTGTTGACAAGTTCGTAGCTGCCGAGCAACTCTTCGCTCCTGGTAAGGCAGTCAACGCAGGTGGCGTGGCTACATCAGGCTTGGAGATGACACAGAACTCTATACGTCTGAGCTGGAGCGAGAAGGAAGTTGACGAGAAGCTCCACTACATCATGCACTCTATCCACGAGCAGTGCGTGAAGTACGGCAAGCGTGCTGATGGCTACATCGACTACGTTCGCGGTGCAAACATCGCTGGCTTCATGAAGGTTGCTAACGCTATGATGGCTCAGGGCATAGTATAATGTCAAGAGTCAGAAGTATAAACATCTGAATTATAAGTGAAAAAAAGAAATACAATATTAGTAATTCTTGCAACAATAAGCCTTGCCTTTGTCTGCGCTCAAACGCAGACAGGCAAGGCTTCGTTCTATTCTAAACGTGCCACGGGCTCGCGCACAAGTAGCGGCGAGCGCCTACGTCACGACAGTCTCACCTGCGCCCACCGCACCTATCCCTTCGGCACACTGCTGCGCGTCACCAACGAGCGCAACGGCAAACAAGTAATCGTGCGTGTCACCGATCGCGGTCCGCACGGACGCGGACGCATCATCGACCTATCCTACCGCGCTGCACGGGATCTCGGCATTCTTGCGCAAGGCGTAGCCGTCGTGAGGGTGGAGCGCGTGCATACCTCCCAAATACCATTCAAGCCCGAGAAGGAAACACTTCCCGAGCTCGACTTTGAAGTGACGGAGTACACGCTGCCCGAAGACGGCGTGTTCCATTTCAACGAAACAAAATAATGGATATATGGTGTTCAAATTTCAAATGACATAACAACAAATGCGTATGAAAAAAATCTTAGTTGTTGTACTTTGGGCTTTTGTTAGTATAGCATACGCTCAAGAATATAAGCCAATGCTTACAGATGGTAAAGAATGGCTTTGTATGTTGGAAATAGAAGGTTCGCCTGATGGTGCAGACGGAAAGTGGCCATACAAGATAACTGTGTGTGGAGAGTCTGTAGAGGACGGTAGAATATTTAAAAAGCTCAAAAAAGAATACACTGATTCGGTACCTAAAAATGAGCAAAAAATCTCTTATTTTGTGGCTTATGAAGAAAACGGACAGGTTTTCAGAAAATATGATTTTGATGTTGAGGGCGAAAATATACTTTTAATTTTAGACTTCAATTTGAAAAAAGGCGATGTTGCCACTCGTTTAGGCGAGGTGGTTACAGACGTAGATTATGTGGAAGCTTATGGCGTGCGTCGTAAACGATTAAAAATAGGAAAATATTTTTATTGGGTAGAAGGAATAGGCTGTGACGATGACAATGGATTGGCTCCGAGAATTCCTATACCTACTTTTAGAATATGTTCACGTATATTGAAGTGTTACGAGGGAGGTGAACTTGTATTTACAGACAAGGATTTCCTGACAAATACAACATCTATCGGACGTGTTGCCGACGATATTATCCAAACAGAGTATTTGTACAACCTGCAAGGTGAAAGAGTCTTCAGACCAAGTAGGGGAATTTATATTAAGGGCAGCCGTAAGGTTGTTATACGATAAAGAAGATGTAGATGGGTCCTAAAAATTAGTCTCAAAACCGTAGTACTAATTTGTAGGACCCATTATCAGCTTTTGCCATTCTTCAAGCAAAAGCCCTGCTATGTAACTTTGCCGTTTTCTTATGGTTGGTGCGCTTTTGTTTTCTTGGCTTTCAGTTAGCGTAACACAAAAACCTTTGTCTCGTGCGCAGCCACCGTGCCCTTCCATTTGTTGGCACGCTGTGCTATGTCGCGATGCTGCCAAACGTCGCGCACGGTGTACTTGCCGTTGAGCCCGACGGTTGAGAAGTTGAGGCTCACGCGCTGTGCTGCGTCCGACGGATTGAGTATAGCCACGGCGTGCGAACCGTCGGCAAGCGGTTTCACGAACACCTGCTGCGTCGGCTCGTTCACGATGCGCTCTGCAGCCTTGCCGAGAGCATCCTGATTGATGGCGATGATTTCCTTGTTGAGCAATATGCGGCGGTCGTCGTCAGACACGTTGCGCAGGTCGTTGGTCATGGCGAGCACCGACGAGAGCATACACCACATGCTCATCTGTGTTTGGTATTCGGTCTGAGTGCAGCCCACACCGCCGAGGTCGCTCGACGGTCCGCCCGTTCCGCGCAGACCAACCACGAGCATATCCATGTCAGGCCATTGTCCCGGACGTGCGTGCTTGGCGAGCGGTGCCGTGATGTCGACGATGTCGAGGACGCCCATGCCTCCCTCCTTCACGATGTCTTTCCACATGTCGCGCACGTCATACGAAGTGCGCCAGAGTTGTCCGCCTACTTCCTCGCACCACTCCTCACACTGGCGCTGTCCCCATTCGCAGATGCCGAGCACGATGTCGCGGCCCGACTTCTGCAGTGCGTCAGCCATTGTGCGGTAGCGTTGGCGTGTCGTTGCGCTGTCTTCAGGCGCGTTGCAGTAGTCGTACTTCAGATAGTCGATGCCCCATGAGGCGAAGGTGCGTGCGTCCTGCTCCTCAAAACCGAGACTCGCTGTCCATCCGCCACAAGTGAGTTGCGCCGCATCCGAGTAGATGCCGAGCTTCAGTCCCTTAGAGTGGACATAGTCGGCGAGTGCCTTTATGCCCGACGGGAACTTCTCAGGGTCGGGTATGATGTTGTTCTGACGATCGCGTCCGCCCTGCCAGAGGTCATCGATGAAGATATATTCGTAGCCGGCATCGCGAAATCCGCCTTCGACCATAGCGTCGGCTGTCTCGCGTATGAGCTGCTCGTTGATGTTTCCCTGGAAGAGATTCCATGTCATCCAACCCATTGGCGGTTTCGGTGCAAGTTGCTTGCGTGGAGTGGGGGCTTCTTCTGCCGAAGCGAAGAGCGACGAGAGGCAGAGAACTGCCGAGAGAATAAAAGATTTGTTCATAATGATTTGTTTGTTATAGGTGTTGTGATGTTGTGATGTTGAGGTGTTGAGATGTGATGTTGAGATGTTGAGGTGTTGAGGAGTTGAGATGTTGAGATTTGCATTACTAATGTCACCATCTCACCATATCAACACAACAACTTCAGTTAATATGCTGTACAAAGTTAGCAATAATATTTGGCAACGTAGCACAATTCCCGCATTTCTCTTTGCTTATTGAAACATTAGCATTACTTTTGCATCCTTAGGAGGGTATGGCATCCCTGCCATACCCACGCTGCCCTAAGCACCTCACGCACCCTCCTAAGGGGTGCAGCAGTCTCCGCTGCACCAACCAAGTTGTCCACGCCCTCCTATGGGTGCAGGTTGGCTGCCTGGGTATGGCAGGGATGCCATACCCTCCTAAGGGGGTGCAGCGGTCTCCGCTGCACCAACCAAGTTATCCACGCCCTCCTATGGGTGCAATGGTGGTTGCCTGGGTATGGCAGGGATGCCATACCCTCCTAAGGGGGTGCAGCAGTCTCTGCTGCACCAACCAAGCTAACCCTCCTATTAGATAATTATGAAAGAGAAATATAGATTTGAAGTCTGCGCCAACGGCGTAGAGAGTTGTCTGGCAGCGCAGGAAGGCGGTGCCGACCGTGTTGAACTGTGTGCCGGCATCCCCGAGGGCGGCACCACGCCGTCGTATGGCGAGATTAAGGTGGCGCGTCGCGTGCTCACCACTACGCGCCTGCATGTCATCATCCGTCCGCGTGGCGGCGATTTCCTCTACACTCCGCTTGAAGTGGAGCGCATGGTGGAGGATATAAAGATGTGTAAGGCGTTGGGTGTCGATGGTGTGGTGATAGGCTGTCTGTGTGCCGACGGAACGCTCGACATGGATGCCAACCGACTGCTGGTGGAGGCTGCCCAGGGCATGTCCGTCACCTTTCACCGTGCCTTTGACCGCTGCAACGACCCACGTCGTGCACTCGCGCAGCTCATCGAGCTTGGCGTCGACCGTGTCCTTACCTCGGGTCAGCAGCCCACAGCACTCGAAGGTGTGCCGTTGCTGAAAGAACTGAACGCATTGGCAGCCGACCGCATCATTATCCTCGCTGGCTGCGGTGTTACGGAGACGAACATCAAGCAGATTGCCGATGCCACGGGCGTTTGCGAGTTCCACTTCTCGGCGCGTGTGCCGGTGAAGAGCCGCATGGAGTATATGAACCCCGACGTGTACATGGGCGCGAAGGATGCCGACGAGGGCACGCTGATGTACACTGCGGCAGAGCGCGTGCGTAATACCATCGCGCAGTTGCAGTAGGAAAAGTCTGGCATCCATCGCGTACAACACTTTGAGAAACTTTCATGTGCCTTCAAGGGGGTGCACTTGTCTCAAGTGCACCAACCGAGCAAGATGTACACCAACCGAGCAAGATGTACACCAACCGAGCAAGATGTACACCAACCGAGCAAGAATTACACCGTTTACTTTGTTGGTGCAGCGGAGACTGCTGCACCCCCTGAGAAAGGTGTACCAACCGAGCAAGAGGTACACCGTCTACTTTGTTGGTGCAGCGGAGACCGCTGCACCCCCTGATGGTTGTGCTTCTTGTTTGGTTGGTGCGCTGGTTGTTTTCCACAGATTTCACACTCTAAGTTAGCATATAAAAACTCCCACAGAATACGCAGAGCACACAGAACCTTCTTACTAAAAGTCTCTGTGTAAATCTGTGAAATCTGTGGGAGACTCTTCTCTACAAGAAGGTTCTGTGTGTTCCGTGAAATCTGTGGGAGATTATCTCAGTGGGTGCGTGGGTATGGCAGGGATGCCATACCCTCCTATGTTAGCCGAGCACATCGATGGCCTTGCGCATGCGCTTCAGCGTCTCCTTCTTGCCGAGGAACGCCGAGATGTCGAACATGCCCGGACCCTTGCCGATGCCTACGAGAGTGAGGCGGAAGGCGTTCATCACGTCGCCGAGCTTGTAGCCCTTCTCCTCAACCCACTTCATCACAACCGATTCCTGACCCTCTACCGAGAAGTCGTCAATCGCTTCAAGCACGTCAGCTAACTCGCCCATCACCTTGGCTGAGTCTGCCTTCCAACGCTTCTTCACGGTCTTCTCGTCGTACTCCGTCGGAGCGATGAAGAAGAACGAGCAGAGGGGCCACAACTCCTTCACGAAGTTGACGCGGTCCTTCATCATTGCCACTACCTTAGTGATGCGCTCCATCGTCTCGTCAACGCCGTTGTTGGCTACGATAGGTGCGAAGAGGTTGGCTACCTCCTCGTTCGACTTCTTCAGCATGTACTCGTGGTTGAACCAGATGCCCTTCTGATAGTCGAAGCGTGCGCCTGCCTTAGAGCACTTGTGTATGTCGAATGCCTCTACGAGCTCGTCGAGTGTGAAGAGCTCCTGCTCTGTGCCTGGGTTCCAGCCGAGCAGCGCGAGGAAGTTGACAACGGCTTCGGGGAAGTAGCCGCTCTCGCGATAGCCCGAAGAAACGTCGCCCGTCTTCGGGTCGTGCCATTCGAGCGGGAACACGGGGAAACCAAGGCGGTCGCCGTCGCGCTTAGAGAGTTTGCCCTTGCCCTCGGGCTTGAGCAGCAGCGGCAGGTGGGCGAAGGTAGGCATGGTGTCCTCCCAACCGAACGCGCGGTAGAGCAGTACGTGAAGCGGTGCGCTGGGCAGCCACTCCTCGCCACGTATTACGTGTGTTATCTCCATGAGGTGGTCGTCGACGATGTTAGCCAAGTGGTATGTAGGCAGCTCGTCGGCGCTCTTGTAGAGCACCTTGTCGTCGAGGATGTCGCTCTTGATGACCACGTGACCGCGAATCATGTCGTCGATGTGTACGTCGATGCCTGGCTCAACCTTGAAGCGAACCACGTACTGCTCGCCGTCGGCGATGCGACGCTCCACTTCCTCTTTCGGCAGTGTGAGCGAGTTGGTCATCTCGCCGCGTGTGCGTGCGTCGTACTGGAAGTTCTGTATCTCGGCACGCTTAGCCTCGAGCTGCTCGGGCGTGTCGAAGGCGATGTAAGCCTTGTCGGCAGCTAAGAGCTGGTCTACATATTTCTTATATATGCTGCGACGCTCGCTCTGGCGGTACGGACCGTGTTCGCCGCCGAAGCTCACGCCCTCGTCGAACTTGATGCCGAGCCAACGGAACGACTCGATGATGTACTCTTCGGCACCCGGTACGAAGCGGTTGGAGTCGGTGTCCTCGATGCGGAAGACGAGGTCGCCGCCGTGCTGACGTGCGAAGAGATAGTTGTACAATGCTGTGCGGACGCCACCGATATGCAGCGCTCCCGTAGGACTTGGTGCGAAGCGCACCCTCACTTTTCTATCTGACATATTTATTCTGTTGTTTTTTGTTTTCGATGCAAAGGTAGTGCAATTATTTCGTATTTTGTGATTTTTTTTGTAATATTGCACTCGAAACCTGTAAGAACCTCCTTAGGAGGGTATGGCATCCTGCCATACCCACGCACTCAGCAGATGCTATGGGTTAGTACTGTTGGGGCGTGAATATGCAAAGATGGCAGCGTGGGTATGGCAAGATGCCATACCCTCCTAAGAGTATAAAAAACTAAAGGCTATGAATAGATATAATCAATGGAAAAAGTTTTCGTGGCGCAGCTTGCTCGTGCGCGTGCTGCTCGTCGTTGTGACGGTGGCACTGATAGTGTGGGCGTTGCCACATAATGAGCGTCAGCGTTATAAGTACGACGTGGGTAAGCCGTGGATGTACGGCTCGTTCATCGCCAAGTTCGACTTCCCGGTGTATAAGACCGATGCTACGATTAAGGCACAGGAAGATTCGCTGCTCGAAACCTTCCAGCCGTACTACAATTATGACAATACGGTGGAGGCGAAGATGGTGAAGCGCTTTGTCGACGACTACCGTAATGGCATCCCAGGTTTGCCACCGGTGTACGTGAAGGTGATATCCAACCGCTTGCACATGCTCTATCAGCGTGGCATCATGGACACGCCGGCGTACAACGAGATATATCGCGACTCTACCACCGAGGTACGCATCGTCAGCGGCAATAAGGCGCAGAGCATACGCTTGTCGGAGTTCTACTCTACGCTCTCTGCCTACGAGCAGCTCTTCACCGACGACGTGATTGCGCAGCAACGCCCCATCTTGCAGCGTTGCAACCTCAACAACTATATCGAGCCGAACCTTGTGTACGACAAGAGTCGCTCGGAGACCGAGCGCAACGACCTCCTCTCATCGATACCGCCTGCCAGCGGAATGGTGATGAGCGGACAGAAGGTGATCGACCGTGGCGACATCGTCGACGAATACACCTTCCGTGTGCTCAACTCGTTTGAGCGCGAGATGCAACGGCGCAGCGCGTCGCAGAGCGAGCAGATAGTGATGCTCATCGGACAGATAGTGTTCGTCGCCATCCTTGTGACACTCTTCACCATCTACCTCGGACTCTTCCGCCGCGACTACTTCGGCAAGCCGCGCTCCATCGCCATGCTCTACACGCTGGTGACACTCTTCCCAGTGCTCGTGTCGCTCATGGTGAGCCACAACTTCCTCAGCGTCTACATCCTGCCGCTGGCTATGGCACCGATGTTCGTGCGTGTGTTTATGGACTCGCGCACGGCGTTCGTCTGCCACGTCACGATGGTGCTCATCTGCACCGCTGCCGTGCGCTATCAGTATGAGTTTATCATCATCCAGCTCGTAGCCGGACTCGTGGCTATCTACTCGCTGCGCGAGCTGACACGCCGTGCGCAGGTGTTCAAGACGGGTTTGCTCGTGGCTGTGGGCAGTGCGCTCATCTACATGGCTATGCAGATGATGCAGAGCAACGACCTCTCGCTCATCGACACCGATATGTACTACCACTTCGCCGTCAACGGAGTGTTCCTGCTGCTCAGCTATCCGCTCATGTACGTCGTGGAGAAGATGTTCGGCTTCGTGTCGAGCGTCACGCTCTTCGAGCTCTCGAACACCAACCGCGGACTGCTGCGCGACCTCTCGGAGGTGGCACCGGGTACGTTCCAGCACTCTATCACCGTGGGCAACCTCGCAGCAGAGATAGCCAATAAGATAGGTGCCGACTCGCTCCTCGTGCGTACCGGTGCTCTGTATCACGACATAGGTAAGATGGAGGACCCCGTGTTCTTCACCGAGAACCAGGCAGGTGTCAATCCGCACGACAAGATGTCGTACATCGAGAGTGCGCACATCGTGATGCGCCACGTCACCGAGGGCGTGCGCATGGCTGAGAAGGCAAACCTCCCGACGTTCATCCGCGACTTCATCCTTACGCACCACGGTCGTGGTGCTACGAAGTATTTCTATATAAAGTATCAGAACGAACATCCCGACCAAGAGGTGGATATAACGCAGTTCCAGTACCCTGGTCCTAACCCGTTCACACGCGAACAGGCCATCCTTATGATAGCTGATGGCGTTGAGGCTGCTTCGCGCTCGCTCGTGGAGTACACGGAGGAGAGCATCTCTACGCTCGTCAACCGCATCATCGACAGCGATGTCGACGAGGGCTTCTTCAAGGATTGTCCTATCACGTTCCGCGACCTCGCCCTCGCCAAGCTCGTGCTCATCGAGCGTCTCAAGTCGATTTATCACACCCGCATCTCTTACCCCGAAGCAAAAGGGTAACCCATAGGAGGGTATGGGTACTCTCTTTTTGCTGCTTTGTTGGTGCACTTGAGACAAGTGCACCCCCTGAGTAGCCTAAATATTTTTGTGCGAAATGTGCTGTAATTCAATAAAAAGCAGTAACTTTGCAGCGTACTATAAACCAATATGTAATAACGAATTACATCTACAACCAATCTGTAATAACGAATTACATCTACAACCAATCTGTAATAACGAATTACATCTACAACCAATCTGTAATAACTAAAATTACATTATAAACCAATCTACAATGAAAAGAATTACTTTATTCTTTATCGCACTCTTTGCGTGCCTCTTCGTGGGCGTGCAGAGCACGAGTGCTGCTGCCTCAAAGAAGGCGGCTCCTAAGACTCCGGAGTTCGTAACATCGGGCGATGGTGGTACTTACTACTACGTTAAGTTCTTGCGTAACGAGAAGGTGATGTCGGTAAGCTCTGACAACTGCATCCGTCTCTACGCAGGCAGTGGCGAGAGCTCACAGCAGTGGCGTCTCGTTGGAACGCAGAACAACTTCCAGTTCCAGAACAAGGACGGAAAGTACATCGTGGTTAGCTCGCAGGGCCTTGGCGCTACCTCTACTGGTGCTGCTAACCCTAACCCGTTGCGTCCGAGCACATCAGAGCAGCCTGGCGGCTTCAAGCTGCAGGTGGCTCCGGACACCCAGAACGGTGCAGGCTGGGAGATCGTTGCCAACTCTAAGTCGGGCAATAACGTTGTGAACCTTTGGGGCGACCCGGGCGACGGCAACTCGATCGGCTTCTGGAAGACCAACGACCAGAACAACGTTGTTGTGTTCGTGAAGCCCGACACCGACCTCGGTGCAGCCGACTACAAGACAGTAGGTTCGATGACCTTCAAGCCTGAGAACAAGCTCACACTCTGGTACACCGAGCCAGCCACAACAGCTAAGCTCTACAGCGGCGGTCAGGGCTACTCTAACTGGATGGAGTACGCCTTGCCTATCGGCGACGGTCAGTTCGGTGCTTGTCTCTTCGGCGGCGTGTACAGAGACGAGATCCAGTTCAACGAGAAGACTCTCTGGAGCGGCACACCAGCACGCTCGTCACAGGGCGGTAAGGGCTACGGCAAGTATGAGAACTTCGGTTCGATCTACGCTAAGGACCTCAGCGGCGAGTTCGGTCTTACCACCGACAAGTCGGCTTCTGATTACGTTCGTTTGCTTGACCTCACCACAGCTACGGGCAAGACAATGTTCAAGTCGGCAGCCGGCGTTGAGTACACACGCGAGTACATCGCTTCCAACCCTGCACGCGTCGTAGTGGCTCACTACACAGCAAGCAAGGGCGGCAAGCTCAGCTTCCGCTTCACAATGGCTCCAGGCTCTATCACAGCCGACCCGACATACGCTAACGGCGAAGGCACATTCAGCGGCAAGCTCGAGACCGTCAGCTACAACGCCCGCATGAAGGTGATACCGACTGGCGGCACAATGACAACAGACGAGGAAGGCATCGAGGTAATCGGTGCTGACGAAATCATGGTTGTGCTCGGTGGTGGTACCGACTTCGATGCTTACGAGAGCACATATACAAAGAACACATCGGCTTTGGCTCAGACCATTTCTGACCGCGTTGCAGCAGCTGCTGCTAAGTCGTGGGCAGACCTCTACGCAGAGCACGTAGCCGACTATCAGAGCTTCTTCAACCGTTGCGAGTTCGACCTCGCCGGTACCAAGAACGATATGGCAACCAACCGTCTCATCGACTCATACAACAGTGGTCGTGGTGCAGACGCTCTCATGCTCGAGCAGCTCTACTTCGCTTACGGTCGCTACCTCGAAATCTCTTCTTCACGCGGTGTCGACTCTCCGTCTAACCTCCAGGGTATCTGGAACAACATCAACGGCGTGGCTTGGAACTCGGATATCCACTCGAACATCAACGTACAGATGAACTACTGGCCGGCTGAGCCTACAAACCTCAGCGAGATGCACCTGCCGTTCCTCAACTACATCTGGGCTATGGCAGAGAAGCAGCCGCAGTGGAAGCAGTGGGCTAAGCTGCAGGGTCAGGATCGCGGCTGGACTTGCTTCACCGAGAACAACATCTTCGGCGGTGTGAGCGCATTCAAGAACAACTACGTTATCGCCAACGCTTGGTATGCTACACACCTCTGGCAGCACTACCGCTACACACTCGACCGCGAGTACTTGAAGCGCGTGTTCCCGGCTATGCTCTCAGCATCGCAGTTCTGGATGGATCGCCTCAAGCTGGCTTCTGACGGCACATACGAGTGTCCGAACGAGTGGTCGCCGGAGCACGGACCAGAGTCGGAGAATGGTGTTGCACACGCACAGCAGCTCGTTTACGACCTCTTCAGCAACACTCTCGCTGCCATCGACGTGCTCGGCGACGACGCAGAGGTGTCGGCTGCCGACCTCGCTACGCTGAAGGATCGCTTCTCTAAGCTCGATAAGGGTCTTGCTACAGAGATATACACAGGCTACTTCGGTTCGGCTATACCTACAGGTACAAAGATTCTGCGCGAGTGGAAGTACAGCCCATATACAAGAGGTGAGAACGGCCACCGCCACATGTCGCACCTCATGTGCCTCTATCCGTTCTCACAGATCGAGCCAGGCACAGAGCTCTTCGACGCAGCAGTCAACTCAATGAAGCTTCGTGGCGACGGTGCTACAGGCTGGTCAATGGGTTGGAAGATGAACCTCTGGGCACGCGCCCTCGACGGCGACCACGCTCGCACAATCCTCAACAACGCCCTCGCTCACAGCAACGGTGGTGCAGGCGTGTTCTATAACCTCTTCGACTCGCACGCTCCGTTCCAGATCGACGGCAACTTCGGTGCTTGCGCCGGCATCGCCGAGATGATTATGCAGAGCAACTCGGGTCTTATCCGCATCCTGCCGGCTCTCCCGACGGCTTGGACCGAAGGTCACATGCACGGCATGAAGGCTGTAGGCGACGTAACCGTAAGCATCGACTGGAAGAACGGCGAGGCTACACGCGTCACACTCACCAACAACCAGGGACAGACAATGCGCGTACACTACAAGAACCTCGCCAAGGCTAAGGTTTACGTAGACAACGAGCTGAAGGAAGTGGCTGTAGAGGACAACGTAGCTACACTCACTGGTGCTAACGGCTCGGTAGTAGTGCTCGACTTCGACGGATCGTTCACTCCGACCGGTATCAACACAGTGAAGACCGATGTTGCACGCGACGGCTACATGTACAATGTAAGCGGTCAGCGCGTAAACGATACATACAAAGGCATCGTCATCAAGAATGGCAAGAAGATGCTGAAGAAATAAAGACTCTTGAGATGGTGTGTCGCTGACACACCATCTTTTTTTTTATGATACGCGCAACAACAACTATGTTGCCGTTGCACTACAACCGTGTTGCCGTAGCACTATAACCGTGTTGCCGTAGCACAACAACAATGTTGCCGTAGCGTGGTAATAATGCGACAGTTTTTGCATTGTTATCATCCTATTAATCCCGAGGAAGTTAAAATATTTGTAAAAGGTAAAAAAAATCCCCCCCCCCGTACGTGAAATTCTGTATTTCGTTTGATTGTTTGTCGTATTTTTTTGGTAATTTTGCAAACTAAAAGAGTGTAAAAATTACAACAATTACAACAAATATAAGGCATAACTATTTCATAGCTATAGTATGACAGACAGAACGATGACATTGGACGGCGGTAAACTCCCGATGCAGATGGACAGAGTGAACGAAATTCTCAACTCTGCAGAGATGGGTATTTACCGAATTATTCTGCGCAAAGGCGACCGTCCAAGACTGCAAGGCTCCACAAAACTACGCGAACTGTTAGGCGTAGACAAGGACTGTCGCTTTACAGAGGAAGAGTTCTACGACTATTGGTATTCGCGTATAGCTCCGGCAGATGTATTGTCGAAGGGTATGTCGCTTGATGATATTTTCGATCAGGATCATTTTGAGAATACATACCGCTGGGACCACCCTACGTTGGGTTTGCGCTATGCGCGTTGTGGCGGTGTGGTATCGGTGAAGGAGGATGGCACACGCGTTATGGAGGGCTACCACCAGGACTTTACTGAGCAAGTGGAGCGCACCATGCAGGACGAACTTGTTGTGAAGTCGTTAGCCAATATCTACTCCTGCTTGTTCTACGTCGATTTGGATACCGAACAATACATGTCGTACATCAACACGCTACACGTCATCACGAAGTACATACCGCGTACGGGCAATGTTCGCGATGCTATGAAAGTGTTCAACGAGCAGCTCTGCAAGCCCTGCGACCGTTCGATGTTAGAGGAGTTTAACGACCTCTCCACCATAAACGAGCGATTGCGATTTAACAGCGTTGCACGCATCCACTTCCAGAGCACCATCTACGACTGGTTGCGCCTGGCGTTCATCGTCTGCGACCGCCATAGCGACGGCAGCGTGAAGAGCATGGTGGTAGCCGTGAAGGATGTCTCCGAGATGAAAGAGATGGAGCACGAACGTATAGAAGAGCTGAAGCGGAACATCCGCGCCAACCGCTCGAAGACGCAGATGTTGCAGAATATGACCCACGAGATACGCACACCGCTCAACGCCATGTTCGGTTTCTCGCAGCTGCTCTGTATGCCCGACGGCTACGTGTCGGAGACGCAGAAGCACGAGTACTTCAACTATATATTCAACAGCTTCAACATGCTCTCGATGCTCATCGACGACGTGCTGGACGTAGCCGACGCTGAGCACGGCAACTATCGCGTGGAGAAAGGACGCTTCGCCGTGAACGAGATGTGTCGCAATGCGATGCTCATGGCAGATATGCGCCGCCACGCCAACGTCAACATGTATTTCACGTCGGACGTGGCAGACGACTACTTCATCGAGTCGGACAGCAGACGCATACAGCAAGTGCTCGTCAACTTCCTCACCAACGCCTGCAAACACACCGTGCAAGGCGAGATACATCTGCACCTCTCCACCACGGAAACCCCCGGCAGACTCACCTTCTCCGTAGCCGACACCGGCACGGGCATACCGCCGGAGATGGCGAAGGACATCTTCGAGCGATATAAGAAGCTGGACGACAACGTGCAAGGCTCCGGACTCGGACTGCACATCTGCAGCATCATAGCCGACCGACTCGGTGCCGAGGTGAAGCTCGACCAGACATACACCCAAGGTGCGCGCTTCCTTTTCATTCTTTAAATATAAACTCTTAATACTGAGTACACCACATTGATAAGCAATCTCCTGACAGCTGGATACCAGTATCCTGATGGACACTCGGTAGACTTTTACGGAGTGGAAGTAGTTCAGTTCTACGTGCAACGCTTCCTTCTATATTTCTCAGACTATGCAATACACATCCGTGTGTTGTATGGTATGATATTGCTCTGCATACTCACGCTTATCGTACTCTTTGTTCTTTTCTTCCTGAAAATCAGGCGCAACAACCGCGACCGGTGTGCATTCGAGGCTGCACGCGCCGACCTCTACGATGGCTTCTACCATGTGCTCACCTCCGACACCAAGTCTAACTACGAGGATGTGGAGATAGCCTGCAACGCTACGCTCGACAACATCAAGAAGAAGTATCGCCCCGAAACACTCTCCCGACTCATTTCCGAGATTTGTATGGATTTGAGTCGTGAGCTGCCAAACATACCTAACGCCGAAGCACTCTGTGCGCTCACCGATGTTAAGGCTTATTATGAGCGCAATCTTGCCACAGGACATCTCGTATTGCAAACTCTGCAAAACGTGGTGAACATGCACATCTGTGTTAGCGAGGGACTCCTCGCCGTCTACATCAACCATTACAACGACAACGTGCGACAAATGGCGCGCATGTGTCACGTCATATCATCACAAGCCGACCCTTACCACTACTTCGTCAGCGACCTCGAGAACGAGCATGGCGTGTGGCGTCTGATGATGCTCCACCGCCTCTTTGCATGGCTTTGGGCGAACGACCGGCAGATGCCGCAGTTCCTCATACTCACCGAGAATATAAAGAACGAGGAGTCGGTGCGCTTTCTGATTGAAGAGGTGGCTTACTGGGGCAGCGAGCGCGAGAAGGCAGAACTGCATACGCTCTTCCTCTCGCCCAACTACACCTACCGCACAGCGGCACTGCACGCTGTGGCACTTCTGCGCGACGCGTCGCAAGAGCAAGCAGCACTCGACTCCTACGACCAACAACCCGAGTCGGTGCGACAGGAAGTGCTGCGTGTGCTGGCAGCCATCAACTCGGGCAAGCACGTCGACTTCTTCGTACACGCCTATCGCACATCGTCGTCGAAGGAGACACGCGAGGTGGCACTCGCCTGCCTCTACTCCTACGGCAGTGCCGGAAGGTACGCCTTCGAGGAGTTGCGTGGCGAAGTGCTTGAGAGCAAAACCGACCGCGTGCTGCTCGACCAGATTGACGCAATGGCTATTATCAACCAAATGAGGATGCTTTAAAACTATGTGGGAGTTCTTACTATATTTCTTTGGCTATACCATCCTGGCATACTCAATGCTGCTCATCGCAACGTATGTCATGCTACTCGTCTTCGCCTACCGCTACAGCACGGGCTACAAGCGTTGGTCGGACGACTATATACGCAATATGGTGCAGAGTGCTCCGTACGTGCCGAGCATCTCTATCGTGGCTCCTGCCTACAACGAGGAGAAGACCATCGTCGACAACGTGCGCTCGCTGCTCAATATGGACTACCCGAAGTTCGAGGTGTGCATCGTCAACGACGGCAGTAAGGACAAGACCCTCGAGCTGCTCATCAACACCTTCGAACTCGTGGAGGTGCCGTTCGACTACGTGCAGAAGGTGCACAGCGCACCGTTCAAGCGTCTGCTCCGCTCTACCAACCCCGACTACGCCAAGCTCGTAGTGGTGGACAAGGTGAACGGCGGAACAAAAGCCGATGCCGTGAACGCAGGCCTTAACGTTATATCTACGCCGTATTTCATCAACACCGACGTAGACTGTATCCTCTCGAAGGATGCCATGTATCAGTGTATCTTCCCCGTCATCATGGACGAGACGATCATCGCCGTGTCTGGAACGATGTCTATGAGCAACGGCTCAACGCTGCACGACGGCAAGCTCGTCGATATACGCCCGTCGAGTCGCCCCGTACCGCTCTTCCAGGACTTGGAGTACAAACGCTCGTTCCTCGTCGGCAAGATGGGATGGAGCAAGATCAACGCCATGAACAACGTGTCGGGCGGTTACGGACTCTTCTCTACAGAGGTGGTCATCAACGCCGGCGGCTACAGTAGCTCGTCGTTCGCAGAGGATATGGACATGATTACGCGTATGATTGCCTACTGCTGCGACTTCAAGCGCAAGTATCGTGTGGTGCAAATCCCGCACACGTGCTGCTGGACCGAGGGTCCGTCCACGCTCCACATGCTCTACCGCCAGCGCACACGCTGGGGACGCGGACTGATACAGACCATGTGGGAGCACCGCCGCCTGCTCTTCAACCCGAAGTACAAGCGTCTCGGAGTCATCACGATGTCCTACACGTTCCTCTTCGAGTTCCTCGCACCGATAATAGAGTTCTTCGGAACCGTTATGATAGTGTACCTCACCTTCACGGGCGGTGTCAATTGGAGCACGTTCTTCGTGACCTACTTGGCCATATACGTCTTCAGCTTCATGCTCTCGGCGTTCGTGGTGTTCTACGACTATCTGCTCGGCTGCTCCTACACCAGCGTGCGCAGCTATCTGAAGCTGCTGTTGGCGGCGGCGTTGGAGCCAATCGTCTACCACCCGATAATCGTGGTGTGCTCGTTAGTGGGCTACTTCAAGTACATAACACGCCAGAAAGCCGTGTGGGTGTCTATGGAACGAACCGGTGTGAAGCACGCTACTGTGCCTGCAGGCGGCAGTCAGCCAGCCCAACAGTCGGCACCGCAGCCAAATGCAAACCAATCGAACTGATTATTATGAGATACAAAATACTTACCATAGCAATACTCTTCTCGGCTGTTCTGACCTCTACGGCGCAGAACACGCAGAACCGCGAACATCTCAGCCGTAAGTACACGCCTGCCAAGGAGGGTCTGCCTGCCTACTACGAGCAGCAGGCACGCGCTATGTTCAAGAGCGGGAAGTGGGCTGAAGGACGCAAGATGGTGGAGGAGGGCTACGACAAGTATGGCTCGCTCTCTGCCTACAACGAACTGTTGGGCACCTATTGGTATCACTACAAGGACTACGACAAGGCACGCTTCTACTTCATACGTTCGATAAAAGACGACAACGGCAACCTGCAGTCGAAGACAATGCTCATGCGATTGGAGGAACTGACGAAGCATTATAGCACGGCGATTGTCTACTGTAACGAACTCTTGGAGGCTGCGCCCTACGACTTCACGCTCTGGAAGAAGAAAATAGAACTCTACCGACTCGACGGAAACACCGTGGAAGCAACGCGTCTGCTGCAACGACTCGCCGAGATATACCCCGACAGAGTGGAGGTGAAGAAGGAGATTGCATGGGACTATGACCAACGCTATCGCAAGCTGGTCAAGACAAACAACCTCGTAGGACAGGAGGAAGCACTGCGCAAACTGATCGAAATGTCCCCCAAGAACGCCGAATACCAAATGGCACTCTGCAATCTGCTGCTGAAGACAGGACGCTTGGAGCAAGCTGCCGACCAGGCAGGACACGCCGCAACGCAGGTGAAGCAGCCACTGCCGTTCGTCGAGAAGAAGGCAAGCATACTCGGCGATATGACCCGCTACAGCGAAGCGTTGTCGTATATCAGCATGTCGGAGCGCACACTCTCGGGCGTGCGAGGCGCACAAATCAATCAGCTGAAGACCAAACTGGAGGAGGAACGGGCACGCTATGCGGCTCAAAACGACCCCTACACCGCATACGCACGCCTCTATGAGAAGAACCATTCGGAGGAAGCACTCACCTATCTGCTCAATACGTCGATGAGCCGAGGCTACCTCGACGATGCGCTGATGTACATCCGCGAGGCTCGCCGTCGACGTGGCGACACGCAGAACCTGCTCTTCCGCGAGTACACCGTGCAACGCCGATTGGGCAACAAGCGCGCTGCCATTGTGCTGTTAGAGCGTATTCACACCATGTACCCGAGCAATCGGGAGGTGAGCGAAGAGCTCTGCGCTATACGCTTGGAGGAGGTGCGCCGACAGATGGATCTGAACAAGTACGAGGAGGCGATACCGATGCTGGAGAAGTTGCAGACATTCAGTGTCGACCAAGAGACAAAGACCGCTATCGAACGTCGTCTCCTCACATGCTACATACAAACCGGTAAACGACAGAAGGCACTCAACCAGTTGGAGAAGTCGTACAGCGACCCTGCGAAGCGTGCGGCTATGTACGAGGATATCATGACACCGTATATCAAACAGCTCATGGCTGAGGGCAGACTGCATCAGGCTGAGGCGGAGATAATAAAGGTGCTGAACAACGAGAACCCTTCTCCCGACATCTTGCGTATGGGCATAACCACTGCGCTACTGCTGAAGAAGAACAACGATGCTGTGACGCTTGTGGAGTGGGGACGCAAACGCTATCCCACCGACCCGTTCTTTGTGCTGAAGGAAGCCCAACTGAAGGCAGATGTAGGCGACTACGAAGCTGCGCTGCAGCGACTACGCCCGATGGTAGACGAGTACATCGGCGACTCGGTTGTTGTCGGTGCGTACGCAGGATGTTGCGAGGCGTTTGCCATGAAATGCATGAAGGAGAAACGCTATGATGAAGCCATGCAGCTCATAGACGAAGCCATGGTCTACTATCCCAATAATAAGCAGCTCATACTCGCTAAAGCTACTATATACGAGAAGCAGAAAGAGTGGAAGAAAGCCATTGAGCAGTATCAGCTATACCATCCTTCGCCATACGAGCTCGGCGAGTACAACAATCGTATGACAATGCTCAGACGACGTACCATGTACAACGCTGTGGTCATCGACTACCAGCGAGCACGTCCGGCAAAGGAAGACAACATCAGCTCGAAGGCATTCCTCTCATACTTGCGCTACGCTAAGCGCAACGCCTATACTGTCGGCGTAGGATATGCCGGTCGCGACGGTGCAACGAAGATGGCTGACGGAGACGACGAAGGTGGAAGCGGAGTGCAGTTGAGCGGCGAGTGGGAACACGAGTGGGACGACAAGCTAAGCACAACAGCAATAGTTAGTTGGGCTAACAAGTTCTTCCCGAAGATACGTGCCGAGCTCAACGGCACCTACCTGCTGCCATACGAACTGACTGCAAACGGCAGCTTGTCGTATCGACTCATCGGTGGCGATAAGAACACATCGCTATTGAGCTTGGGCGTGGGGGCTGCAAAGCCTATCAACATCTTTGAGGTTGGAGCCGACTTGCGCACGTTTATAATGCTTGGCGAGAAGTCGGCTAACTTCGACGGGCACTTCTTCGTCAATGGCAGCGTGATAGCCAAGTGCTATCCCATCGAGGGAAGCAAGACAAACTTGTTCCTGACGGGCAGTGTGGGTAACGCACCGGAAGTGTCGCTCATCGACAATTCGATGCCGATAAAGTTCAGTCAGCTCAACACGATGCTCGGCTTTGGTGGCGTCTACTCGCTCAATGCGACGCTCGACTTCGGACTCTCAGGTCAGTGGTACACCATGTCGGTGAAGTCGGACGATGCAACGGGTGTTAACAACAGTAAGAACTATCTATATCTGAATGCAAATGTTACAGTCCATTTCTAAGTCATTGGCGGCACTCGTCGTGGGCGTTGTGCTCGGTGGATGCCACAGCAATGCGCAGACAGCGCAGAGCGTAGAACCCCTGTCCGAATATCATGGGTTGTATACGCCTTCTAATACGGAGGAGTTTCAGACATCCATGCACACCAATCATCCCGATTACGACTGGGGAGTGTGGGGGCATAACCTCGCAAAGCTCGTCAAGGACGAAGCCACAGACGATATGTACGCCATCGTTGACGGCAAGCGCAGCCACAAGCAGTTCTGCTTCTCCAGCCAGTCACTATATAATAAGGTACGCGAATACGTACTCGATCAGTACGGTTGGGGCACTGCCGACTACAGCGAGCGCATCAGCATAATGCCTATGGACAACAAGACGGCGTGCACCTGCGACGATTGTACAGCCCGAGGCAACACCTCCACCAACGCAACACCTGCTGTCACGGCGTTCGTGGAGCGTTTGGCTGAGAAGTTTCCGCGCCATAAATTCTTTACGTCGGCTTATCACACAACAAATACGCCGCCCACAACGTCGCTTGCAGCCAACGTCGGAACGTTCGTGTCGAGCATAAAGCTGCCTATGAGGGTCGACTTCACAAAGACGGAGGGCTACAACGAGTTCGTGCAAAACGTGAAGGCGTGGCGCAAGCAGTGCTCACGCATTTACGTGTGGGACTACGAGCGCAACTACGACGACTATCTGTCGCCCTTCCCCTGCCTGCTTGCTATGCAGGCACGCTTCAGGCTCTATCGCGACTTGGGCGTGCAGGGCGTGTTCGTCAATGGCAGTGGCGACGACTACTCGGCGTTCGACGATATGCAGACCTATGTCCTCGCACTCCTCCTGGACAATCCGGACACCGATGTGCACGAGTCGATAGCACGCTACTACCGCGAGCACTATCCGCAAACCGCCGATTTGCTCACCACATACTACTGGGGACTGGAGCAACGCGCACAGTCGACCAACCATCTGCTGCCGCTCTACGGCTCCATGCAGGAGATGTGCGAGTCGTATCTCGATGTGCAGGAGTTTGTCAGCTTCCGTAGCCAGCTCGACAAAGCAAGCAAGCTTACCGTTGGCGACGAGCGCAAACGTCTCAACGCACTGCTCACCGCTCTCGCCTATACGCAGCTTGAGATGTACCGCACCGGACTGCTCGCAAAGGATGAGGAGACGATTGGCGAGATGCGCGAGATACTGAAGGGACATAGCGAACTGAAAGGCATGAACAACCGCGACGAGTCGGGACACTCAATAGACGATTATCTGAAGAAATGGGAATAAACATGAGACATATAAAAGCCACTCAGCGCACAGCCCTGCGCTCTGCGTTCGGCATACTGCTCCTTGTGGCTCTGGGCTTGGTGGGCAGCAGTACGCTCACGTCGTGCCACAAGCGGCTCGCACTGACCATCGTAGAAGTGGAGGACTCCGTGCGCCACTATCCCTCCGTAGTGCTCGGCGACGAGCTCACGATGGTGTACGTGCTGCGCAACACGGGCGACGAGATGCTGGTGATAACCGATATACAACCGGCTTGCCCCACTATCGAGTCGGCTGCGGAGAACGTAACGACGATACCGCCCGGCGAGGAGGCTGCGCTGACGTTCGTCTACCACGCTGACAAGAATATCGGACTGGCACGCCACAGCATACGCCTCTACGGCAATATCGCACCGAAGGGTGTGGCTGAACTCGTGTTCGACACGCATGTAGTGCGCCCGTCTATCGACCTCTCTGACCACGAGGAGTATCATCAGAAGATGCTGCGCTCTGTAGACGAACACCTCCTCGACGGACGCTATAGCGAGAAGGGATACTATACGGATGACCATCCGTCAAGAGAAGAAGAATAAAAATAAAATAACATAACAAAACAAAACAACTATAACACGTAATAATTATGAAAGAGATTGCAGGTGTTTGCTCCAATACATTCAAAATCCTGATTGTCGACGACATTCCACTAAATCTATTACTCCTCGACAAAATGCTTAAGCCGTTCGAGTTTCAACTGGTGAAAGCTTCCAACGGACGCGAGGCACTGCACGCCATACAAGAGCGTTTGGGCACCCCAGAGGAAATAGACCTCGCCATTGTCGACCTTATGATGCCCGACATCGACGGCTACAAGGTGATAGAGGTGCTGCGCAACGGTGCTAACGACGGCGAGTTTAACATTCCGGCGCAGAGCAAGGAGAAACTGCCGATAGTGATCCTCTCGGGCATGAATTTCAGCGAGGACATAAAGCGTGGCTTGGAGCTTGGTGCCAACCAGTCTGTTACAAAGCCTGTTGTCATGGCGCAGCTCTACAGCACTATCACCGAAGAATTAACAAAGAAAATACAGGCAGGTAAATGTCAATGACAAATGATTTATATTGGGTGTCGGTGTTGGGCTACATAGTCATTACGCTGACTATCCTCATACGAGAACGCAAGTATATATACCACAACGAAAAGGTGGGACGTGCCTTCATGCCTCTTTGTGCATCTCCTTGACGTTTTTTGTCGTCGACTTCTTCTGGGGGTTGTGCTTGGTGAAGGCTATACGCTCCGATGCCGTCTACTACGCTTCGTCGGCGTTGCTCCACGTCTTGGCTGTCGTCACCACCTTGTCGTGGCTTTGCTATGTGCTGCAATACATAAGGTGTCAGCGCAGGTATCGTTACGTCATTCAATTCGTATCGACTGTTCTACTGCTCTCCGAGGTGGTGTTGGTCATCGCCAACTTCTTCAGTCCTGTTTTGTTCCGCATCGTCGACGGCGAGTACGTGCGTTGCAAGTATGCCCTTGTCACAGCGTTCAACATCTACTCGGTGTTTGCGGTGGTGTTGTTAGGCACGCTCTTCACCATGATGCGCAGAGGCATAGGTGCTAATGGCTGCACAAGGTGCAAGGCAGTGTTGTTCTCTTCGCTCATACCGCTACTGCCGGGCATCATGCAGGTGAAGTATTTCGCATCGCCCTTCTTCAGTATGGGTTTCATGTTGTCGACACTGATACTGTATGTGTTTGTTGTTACAGCTGCTCGCGAGAAACTTTATCAAAGCAAGACGAAGTTTCTGCAGAATATGAGTCACGAGATACGTACATCGCTCAATATGGTGTATGGTTTCGCGCAGTTGCTCGGTATGCCCGAGGGGTCGTGGACTGATGAGGAGCGCGAGAAGTACAACACCTACATCAACGACAATTATCGTATGCTCGACCTGCTGCTCAACGACCTCATCGAGTACACGCAGACCAACCAGAAGACGTTCGGTGTGAGCTACGGGCCGGTTGATGTGGCAAAGATATGCGATAGCACGCTGCAGTCGCTCCAGTTCGCACAGTCGAAGTCGAAGCAAGTGCAACTGCAGAACGAGCTGCCCGACGGCTTCACCATAAAAAGCGACGCACGACGCATACAGCAGATACTGACGCATATGCTCTTCTACGGTGTGCAGTTCGCATCGAGCGACAAACTGCTGCTGAGTGCCAAGCTCAACGCCGGTGCACTCGAACTCGCTGTAGTAGACCCCAACAGCAGCATGTCGGGAATGAAAGAGCTGCCCGTGTACGTTAAGAATACGCTCTACGACCCGGATGTAGACGACCTCGGCGTGCGTATCGAGTTGTGTCATCGAATGGCATGCCTCTTAGGCGGATGTATATACATCGACACGAAGAGCAAGGACGGTGTGCGCATCGTCTTACAAATACAGAACATACTATAGTTTTTTATAACATTAATTCTTTAACAGTTTAATCAAGCAATTATGAAGAAAGTATTATTACTTATCATGTCTGTCATAATGCTGACAGCATGTTCGTCTGATGACGATGGTGCAGGCGTAAAGAGCGACTCGCCCTCAACGCAAGTGTTCGTGATGGGACAGGAGGTTAAGTTTAATGCGGCAGCCCCCGTTTCCTTCTTGGCAACGTATGCTCCAGCTTATTATTTCGTTCGTGTGGACAACCGTATCCCGAACATGGGAGCGTGCAAGCCCAACTATTATTGGCCACGCACTGTGCGTGGCACTTCGGTCTTCGCCGAGGGCAACAAGGGTACAGTAAACACCACTTATCCTTACTGGAAGTTCTTCGGTCAGGACGGCATCACCAAGTACGTGTACGACACTACGGGCAAGGCTGTGCAGGCTACACTCGGCGACGTGCCTTCTTACGCGTCGATGATGTCTGCCAACCAGGACTGGTTGCTGGATGTTGATGAGATTGACACCAAGGACTTGCACATCATCTGGTATGTATCCAAATTTGAGGAGGGCGTTTGGCATGTCGACGGCGTGCTCACATTCAAGAGTGTAGACAACATCACTGATGTGCCGGGCATCAACAAGGATAATAAGTTTGAGGACTCTGCCGAGACTCCTTCGCTGCCTAACGACGGCAAGGGTAACATCGAGGTGGATATACACCAGCAGGAACACAACACATGGCAGGAGATCAAGACCACGGTTCATGTGCGCGATCTCGTAGACAACGTCGTAGTGGAGATTCCGCTCGAGCACGAGAACATCGCTGAGTCTGACGACTTCGCCATCCGCACTTACGACGTAGAGCTCGAATCGCGCATCTACATCAACGGCACCGAGTATGCTCTCGACAGCACCAACCCCGTGAAGGTGACCATCGAGCACCGTGCCGACAAGGCTGTGTTCACAATCGTGTGCAAGGATGCTAAGTATCTGGCTGCGCTGCGTAAGGAATTTGAGGATGGTGTAACGGTAGAAATCCACACCTATCCGAAGAACCTCACACCGGAGGTGGTATGGGGCAAGCTGAAGAACTCTACCGTGAAGGTATCGCCTGCCTCGTATGAACACCTTATATTCAAGGGTGCGACGAGTGCACTGTTCACCGAGTAGGAGTTATAATATAAAAAAGCAAAGGCTGGAAGATAACAAACGTTTCTTCCAGCCTTTGCTGTACAATCTTTATAATAATATATCTCCAGATGGTAGATATTTATTTCTTGATCTGTCAATCTTGAGTTTCCCATTGACCCAAACCTTAATTGTCATCAATGTGTTCTCGTCTTCGCAATTTGCTTCTATTGAAATAATTTTACTTTCCGTCTCGTAAGTTTTTTCAAAATACCTTTTTATGACAAGTCCAGTTTCTCCACTATCTTTAATTCCATAAACTCTAATAGGTTCATCAGAATTTGCTTCTATTTGTACACGAATAATATTCAAATTAGAATCGTCTTTTGAACATGCATGACATAAAAGAAGACTAAATAAGAGTATCAGACATACTGATATTTTCTTATATGTTATTGTTTTTTTCTTCATCGTACAGTTATACCAAATGTTACTACTCCAGTGTTATATGTTCGAACGACATAATTATTGCCTGATTTTGACTCTATTATAGGATCATAGAAGAAAATCTTTACAGTGCCTAAAGCATCATCTTTTTCTTCTCGAGTATATGAATATTTCTTTGTTTCTTTACTTGTTGTGGAAGTATTTATTCCGGAACTAAGTTCACCAGAACTTCCCGTTCCGATACCAATCTTAAGATCTCCATTTACTTTTGTAGAAGTTAATTTTGTTAATTCATATTCAATATGACTTTCTTTTTTTGACGATTTGTCTTCTTCAAAGATACTAACATATCGTTCCAATGCTTCTTGTGAAAGATCCCATTTTCCAAATGATATCTGATTATGCTCTAAATCAACTTTTTTAGCGGTAAACTTTTGAGGGTCTATGCTATATGTGTATTTTCTGTCTCTAAACCAAGTTTTATTTCTGTATGATCTTTTGTAATTAAAGTTCCATATATCCTCTGGTTTCAGAGGAATGTATATTACAGTTGGACGAGAACTATTTGAAGAGAATAGTTCAAATCTGAAATTATATGCTCCTTCTGACCACATTAATTTAATTAATTCGTCAGATGAAAAGTCATGTTTTTTTCGTGAAACAGAACCTTTTATTATATTTGGATCATCAAAAGTCCCCTCATTTCGTTGATCTGACATATTATAGTATGCTTTGGGATTAATTTCAATGAAACTTATATATTCTGTGACAGATCTGTTAAAATTTCCTTTTGAATTAGTGGGAGTCAATCCATAATAAATGTAATCTCTTTGAAACGCTCTAGATTCTTTACTGCCATCATCCTTGTAAAAGAATTTATATGCCTCAATAGCTTTGTTTCCAATTTGTTCAGCTGTTCTATTAGCAGAACGTTTATACTTGTTTTTCAATCTATTTTTGTCGTAATTGGGAGAAATAAATGAAACCTTTGGAGCAGAGCTTCTTGTACTAGGATGTTCTATAATAACTCTACTATTTTCATTTACTACTATTGTGTGAAAGTCAGGAAGTTCTCCATTGGGAATATTCATTATGAATTCTCCGTCAAGATAAAGTCCCATACCTTTATCATTAGATAATGCAATAGGTATTTCTGAATCATTGCAGTCTAAATTTGATACTGTAATGTCAAAAAGAGCGAAACTTGGTATGAGTATATTCAATAGCGGAACAGATTTCTCAATTGCTGCAATTGTATCTTCAGAAGAATATGATACTAAAATGTCACGAAAAGATTGATCGGAAATCATTTTATTACTTGCCAAAGCATATAATACATCTGAATTCATATCAAACTCTTTCATAGCTTCCTTTTTCAAAAAATCTCTGACATCTTTACGCTCATAAACGGCTTTTGACAAAATTTTTGCGAAATAGACCTTTGCAGAATCTTTATTGATTGCTACAGGTTCGCCATCTGTTTCTGAACGTGTAGGAATTTTATTATCATATTCATCAACTAAATCATTATTTGAACATGAAGTACAAAAAGATAAACTCAAAATAAAGACTACTAATGTAAATCTTGAAAAATTTAAATTCATAATAAAAAATTAATGTTGTTAATATAAAATATATGTAGCGTAAGTATAATTGGGGTACAACTCTATTGTTTTTCCTTTTTATATACAAATCACGCATATGTATCCACTTGTAGACAAAGTCTATGTATTCTTTAGTCAATCACCAAACTATGAGGCAAGTTTTTGTGGTAATGGAGAGATTTGTTTTGGGGAGGGCGTATCTTCATAAAGAAAGCCTTATACATCATCAATCATGTCATTCGTCACAGCATTCTTTTCTAAAAAGTTACGGAGAATATCAACAGTCTCCGTAACTTTTTATTATATTGCTGTTTGCTTAGAATGTGATGTTCACACCGGCTGCAAACGCGTTGTTGTTACGTGTGTAATCAGAGTTGTATGTAACGGTCTCGCCCGGCGCGAGAGTTACCTCCTCAGAAGTCTTCACGTGGTTGTAGAACGTGTGGAAGTAAGCCACGGAGAAGTCGAGCTTCTTTGTGATGTGGTAAACACCACCCAAGCCAACAGAGTTGGAGCTTACAACGAACGACTTATCGTCCATGTACTTGTCTGTCAAGCCATAGTTGGTGTTCTGCCAACCGGTGCTGACCGTAATCTTCTTTGTCACGTCGTACTCAACGCCGGCGTTGAACTCCAGTGTGCCGCGCTTCTTGAGCAGCTTGTTGCGGTTGTTGTAAGAAGTGGCGTTATAGTCGTCGAACCAGTGGAAGCCCACGTTGATGCGCAGCTCGTCGATGGGGCTGTAGCCCACGCCCACGGTGAGCAGCGACGGTATGTCGCCAGCAATCTTCTTGCCGTCGGCGTACTCGCCGATAGCCTTGTCGATCTTCGAGTCGAACTGCTGCTTCAGACCTGCTGTTGTAGCCTTAACGGTCTGGTCTTCGAGCACCTTAGTAGAAGTCAGCTCAGCCTTGATTATAGCCTGCTCCTGCGGCATGCCTGCCGCCATGAATGTGCCAGTGAAGAGCTTGTTCATCTGGTTCTTCAGATTGTCGTCGAGGTTACCGATAGACGGCAACTGGTTGACCGACTTGTTCTTCAGACGCATACGAGTCTTAAACTCGTACTTAGCCGAGAAGTTCCAGCGTCCGGTCTTATAGTCGACAGCCAACATTGGTGTGAAGCCGATGCCGCTTTGGTCGCAGCTCAGCTCGATGTTAGCCGAGTTCTCCTTCGACGGGTCGAGCACCTGGTAGAGCGGCATATTGCCTACCTTGATGTCCTCAACATATCCGTAGTAGTTGCAGGTAGCGTAGATGCCGCGCAAGCCGGCGTAAACGCTGAAGTTGTCGTTCACCTTATATGCTGCACCAGCCGAAAGACCGAAGTAGTACTGACGGCCATGCATGTAGCTGTTGAAGCTGTATGAACCCTTCTTGCCGAAAGCCTGGTCGGAGGTGAACATCTCTGCGCCGAGTTTGTTGTCGATAGCGCGAGCCAGTCCGATTGCGCCCATAGCTGTCTCGCCAACGATTTTCTCGAACGAGCCGAGTCCGTTGTCGAATGTACACTTACCGCCACCGCCGGTCAGAGCGAAGTTGCCCTGCAGCGACCATCTGCCCTTGTTGTAGGCATACTGGAAAGACGGGATGACGGGAGCGAATGCCTTACCCTTGAAATCGCGTGGAGTAGTGGGGTTGTTCACGTTGTTGGTGAACAACTTGTAGTCGTTCTTGATAGTACGTGTCTGGTATGCCATCTGCCAGTTGAGAGCGAGGTGGCTTCCTTCGCCCATGAACACAACGCCGGCAGGGTTGTAATACACACCATCAATACCAATAGAAGCCTCGCGGCTCATCATACGATTAAAAGCGACGTGCTGGTTGGTGTTAGTGAGAAGACCACCGGCAAAAGTCGCACTGCTTGAGGCAATCGCTGCTGTCAAGCATACTGTTTTAAACTTGTTTACCATAATTACCTTAAATAATTGGTTGCAAAGTTAGCTGAATTGTTCTAAACTTCGGCTGTATTGCGGCCTATTTTAATAACTATTAACGCTTTGCGGTTCGACTTCGCGTGTGCGTATGTTATACTTTTGGTGCGTATGTTATACTTTTGGTGCACTTGAGACAAGTGCACCCCCTGAAATAGTTCAACTTCGCGTGTGTGTACATTATGCTTTTGTCACCGCTCGCGTCCGCCGTCTAATCGGATTGTGTTCGCCACCCGATCAGATTGCGTTCGGTGTCCGATCAGATTGCGTTCGGAGTCCGATCAGATTGCGTCCGCTATCCGATGGCATTTGTAGGAGGCTACGGCATTCCTGCCGTAGCCATCGCCGATAGTTTCCCATAGTCAGAAGTGGTCATTGGCTGCTATGGCTACGGCAGGAATGCCGTAGCCTCCTACGAATACCCTCCTATGTGTGCGCTCTGAATCAATAAAAAACGTTTAAATGCAGATGCAGATACACGTAGTGTAGAAAAAAAAGAGTAACTTTGCAGCATAGTACTATTTTATACGTATATATTCATTAACAGCAAATTAAGATCAAGACCAATTCCTTGCGACGCGTGGATGCGCCGTCGGGAGTGTCACCCCTTTTGTTTAAACAGAAAGAAATATGCACAAAGCAGGATTTGTAAACATAGTGGGCAATCCTAATGTAGGCAAGTCGACGCTGATGAACCAGCTTGTCGGCGAGCGCATCAGCATTGCCACGTTCAAGGCGCAGACCACGCGCCACCGCATCATGGGCATCGTCAACGAGGAAGACGCGCAGATCGTATTCTCTGACACGCCTGGCGTACTCAAACCAAACTATAAGCTCCAGGAGTCGATGCTCGCATTCTCGGAGTCGGCGTTGCAGGATGCCGACGTGCTGCTCTACGTCACCGACGTCGTGGAGAACCCCGAGAAGAACCAGGACTTCCTCGACAAGGTGAAGCGCATGACAATACCCGTGCTGCTGCTCATCAACAAGATTGACCAGAGCGACCAGAAGACGCTCGGCGACACCGTGGAGCGCTGGCACTCGCTGCTGCCCAACGCCGAGATTCTCCCCATCTCGGCTAAGAACAAGTTCGGCGTCGACATGCTCATGCGCCGCATCAAGGAGCTGCTGCCCGACTCGCCGCCGTTCTTCGACAAGGACCAGCTTACGGACAAGCCCGCACGCTTCTTCGTCTCGGAGATTATCCGCGAGAAGATTCTGCTCTACTACGACAAGGAGATTCCGTACTCGGTAGAGGTGAAGGTGGAGTCGTTCAAGGAGACCGACAAGCATATCGACATACACGCCGTGATATACGTGGAGCGCGACTCGCAGAAGGGCATCATCATCGGACACCAGGGCGTGGCGCTGAAGAAGATGTCGACCGAGGCACGCAAGTCGCTCGAGAAGTTCTTCGGCAAGAGCGTATACCTCCACACCTTCGTGAAGGTGGACAAGGACTGGCGCAGCTCGCAGCGCGAACTCGACAATTTCGGATATAACCCGGAGTAGGAGTTTTGAATTTTGAATTTTGAATTTTGAATTTTGAATTATTGCCGTTGGCAATTTTGAGTTTTGAATTTTGAGTTTTGAATTATCGGCTGCGCCGATTTTGAGTTGTTCAATTTTGAATTATGAATTCGCAACTCATAATTCTCAACTCCTAACTCGTAAATCTCAATTCAAAATTCATAAATTCAAAATGCGCGAAGCGCACAATTCAAAACTCAAAACTCAAAACTCAAAATTGCGACAGCTCGCTGTCGCTTCCCCCTGAATAGCAAAGAGGGGATACTCTCGTCAGACTGGCGAGGGCCGGAGTAGGGTCAGCTTCGGAAAATCGTTAACAAGGATGCAGAGACCACATCCTACAAGCCTCCGTGAGATGCGGAGGAAAGAATGACTAAAAGAATATGGCAAATTTAGTGGCAATAGTGGGACGCCCGAACGTGGGCAAGTCTACACTGTTCAACCGCCTGACCAAGACACGTCAGGCTATCGTTAGCGACACCGCAGGCACCACACGCGACCGCCAGTACGGCAAGTGCGAGTGGAACGGACGCGAGTTTTCTGTAGTAGACACCGGCGGATGGGTCGTGAATAGCGACGACATCTTCGAGGATGCCATCCGCAAGCAGGTTATCGTGGCAACCGAGGAGGCCGACGTTGTGCTCTTCGTCGTTGACGTGCAGACCGGACTCACCGACTGGGATCAGGACGTGGCTACAATCCTCCGCCGCACCAAGCTCCCCGTGATTCTTGTGGCTAACAAGACCGACAACAACGACCAGATATACGACGCGGCTGAGTTCTACGCACTCGGACTCGGCGAGCCGCAGTGCATCTCGTCGGCAACCGGCAGCGGCACGGGCGACCTGCTCGACCTCGTGCTCACAAATCTCAAACCCGAAGTGAAGGAAGACGTAGAGGACGGCATACCACGCTTCGCCGTAGTAGGACGCCCGAACGCCGGCAAGAGCTCTATCATCAACGCCTTCATCGGCGAAGACCGCAACATCGTGACCGAGATAGCCGGCACCACACGCGACTCTATCTACACACGCTACGACAAGTTCGGCTTCGACTTCTACCTCGTAGACACAGCCGGCATCCGCCGCAAGAACAAGGTGTCGGAAGACCTGGAGTTCTATTCGGTGATGCGCTCCATCCGCGCTATCGAGAACTCCGACGTCTGCATCCTCATGCTCGACGCAACACGCGGCATCGAGGCGCAGGACATGAACATCTTCCAGCTCATACAGCGCAACAACAAGTCGCTCGTAGTGGTTGTCAACAAGTGGGACCTCGTGGAGAACAAGGACCAGGCAGTCATCAAGACCTTCGAGAACGCCATCCGTCAGCGCATGGCTCCGTTCGTCGACTTCCCTATTATCTTCGCCTCGGCGCTCACCAAGCAGCGCATCTTCAAGGTGCTCGAGACAGCCAAGAAGGTGTACCTCAACCGCAAGGCGCACGTGGGCACATCGAAGCTCAACGAGGTGATGCTGCCGCTCATCGAGGCATACCCGCCACCATCAACAAAGGGCAAGTACATTAAGATAAAGTACTGCACGCAACTGCCTAACACGCAGATACCGTCGTTCGTGTTCTACGCCAACCTGCCGCAGTATATCAAGGAGCCGTACCGCCGCTTCCTCGAGAACAAGATTCGCGACAACTGGTCAATGCACGGCTGCCCAATAAACATCTTCATCCGACAGAAGTAACTAAAGGGGGTGCAGTTGTCCCAACTGCACTAACAAAGCAAGAACTGCACCAATAAGAATCAAGTGCAACTAATATGTTGGTGCACTTGAGACAAGTGCACCCCCTATGGGCACCCCCTATGAGATTATGAAAAAGATATTATACACAGCAATCGGCCTCTTCGCCCTCGTCTCTTGCAGCAAGTCGGCATCAGAGTTGAAGCCCGACGAGATGGCATCGCGTGCGGCGAAGCTCTACTACGAAAATCTGCTGCACGGCAAGTGTGAGGCATACATCGACGGCTTCTACCGCCCCGACAGCATACCCGAGAGCTACCGCGAGCAGCTCATAGTGAGCGCGAAGCAATACGTGGGACAAATGAAGAAAGACCACCAGGGTTTGGTGAGCGTAGAAGCAGTGGGCGCACGTACCGACACGGCGAAGCACGTGGGCGAGGCATACCTGCTGCTCGGCTTCGGCGACAAGAAAAAAGAAGAAGTCGTTGTGCCACTCGTGCTGCACGACGGCTGTTGGATGCTACGCTGAGAAGATACACAGATACAAAAAAAGAGCCATGTTGCATCAACTGCGACATGGCTTTTCAATTAATAGTAAAGTGATGACTATCAGTTTTTCTTATTCTTTGAGAAGGTAATTATTAGGTGATTGTTTAAAAGGTATTTATCTGCTCGCTTCGTCCTGTAAAAAGACCGCTCGCAGACGGTTTGTGTCTTATGGTCTTGGTAGGTTGTTATGTATTGATGATAATTTTCGTTTGCAAAGATAGTTTTATTTTCTAATATCCCCAAATTATCCGCCACTTTATTTTTAAATTAGTTGCTTTTTGTTCTTTTTCGGGGTGTTTTTTGTCGTTTTTTCAGATTTTGCGCAAAATATTGAGCCATATCAATGCGTTAATAGAATAATAATCCGTAATTTTGTCTCACCCCTCAACACCACCTCACCACCTCACCACCTCACCACAACAACACCATCTCACCCTCTCACCACAACAACATCATCATGGCCACCATATCTCCCTTTGCCCGTCCGCTATACGTTATGCTCAAACCTGTTGGCGCAGCCTGCAACCTGCGTTGCGAGTACTGCTACTATCTTGAGAAGTCGAACCTCTACAAGGACACGCAGAAGCGTGTGCTGACGGAGGAGATGCTCGAGCAGTTCACCCGAGAGTACATTGAGGCACAGACCTCGCCCGACATCCTATTCACATGGCACGGCGGCGAGCCGCTGCTGCGCCCACTGGCGTTCTACAGAAAAGCGGTGGAGCTGCAGCGCAAGTACGGCGCGGGCAGGCGCATCTCCAACTCGATACAGACCAACGGCACGCTGCTCAACGACGAGTGGTGCCGCTTCCTGCGCGAGAACAACTGGCTCGTGGGCATCTCCATCGACGGACCACAGGAGTTTCACGACGAGTTCCGCCGCACCGCGTCGGGCGGACAGACATGGCAGAAAGTGATGCACGGCATACGCCTGCTGAAGAGGCACGGTGTGGAGTGGAACGCCATGGCGGTGGTGAACGATTTCAATGCCGACTATCCACTCGACTTCTACCACTTCTTCAAGGAGAACGGTTGTCAGTATCTGCAGTTCACGCCCATCGTGGAGCGTACGGTGAGCCACGCCGACGGCAGACATCTCGCCACGCTCACCGATGCTGCTGACGCACCGCTATCGGACATGAGCGTCACGCCCGAGCAGTGGGGACGCTTTCTCTGCACCATCTTCGACGAGTGGGTGCGCCACGATGTGGGCAAGATATACGTGGAGCTGTTCGACTGCATGCTTGCCAACTGGGTCGGCGTGACACCAGGCATCTGCATGTACGCCAAGGAGTGCGGACACGCCGGCGTGATGGAGTTCAACGGCGATGTCTACTCTTGCGACCACTTCGTGTTCCCCGAATACCGACTGGGCAACATACGCGAGAAAACCATCACCGAGATGCTCTACGGCGAGCAACAGCAGCACTTCAGCGAGCTGAAACACAAGTCGCTGCCGCAGGAGTGTAAGGAATGTCGTTGGGAGTTTGCCTGCCACGGTGAGTGTCCGAAGAACCGTTTCGTGAATGATTGCTACGGCAACCCCGGTAAGAACTATCTGTGCCGAGGCTACCAGCAGTTTTTCGAACACGTAGCACCATACATGGAGTTTATGAAGAATGAATACCTTAACCAGCGTCCGCCTGCGAACGTGATGGATAGGGTGGAGGAGATAGAAAGACAAAGGGGTTAAGCCGACGGCTTAACCCCTTTGTCTATGTGTTTTATACAGCTTTTGTCTGTTTTATACAGCTTTTATCTGTCGGCTTGCGCTTGACGGATCTTCTTCATCTCTACTTCTTTTACGCGCTTGAAGAGGTCGGAAGCGAAGACGAGGTCGTTGAGTTTCTCGTTCGTAGCACCCATCACATCGTCCTTCGTACCCTGCCACTCGTTGTTGCCTTGGTAGATGAAGAGGATGTTCTCGCCGATGCCCATCACCGAGTTCATGTCGTGCGTGTTGATGATGGTCGTGATGTTGTACTCCTTCGTAATAGACGAAAGCAACTCATCGATGACGAGCGACGTGTGAGGGTCGAGACCCGAGTTCGGCTCGTCGCAGAACAGATACTTCGGGTTGAGTACGATGGCGCGCGCAATAGCCACACGCTTCTGCATACCGCCCGATATCTCGCCTGGATACTTCAGTTGGGCATCGCCGAGGTTCACGCGGTCGAGGCACTCCTGAGCACGGCGCACACGGTCGCAGTAGTTCATAGAAGAGAACATGTCGAGCGGGAACATCACGTTCTCAAGCACGTTGAGCGAGTCGAAGAGGGCTGCGCTCTGGAATATCATGCCCATCTCGCGGCGCATCTGCACCTTCTCCTCCTTCGACATCGCCACGAAGTTGCGGCCGTCGTAGAGCACATTGCCACTCGTAGGCGTGAGCAGACCCACGAGGTTTTTCATCAGCACGGTCTTTCCCGAACCGCTCTGTCCGATGATTAGGTTTGTCTTGCCGTCCTCGAAGACGGCGTTGATGTCTTTCAGCACTTCCTTGTCGCCGAATGACTTATATAAGTGTTTTACTTCTATCATAAGATGTTGAGATGTTGTTAGCTGAGCAGCTGAGTGAGGAACACGTCTGAGAACAATATCAGTACACTTGAGCTGACAACGGCGTCGGTACTCGCCTTGCCAACCTCCACTGAGCCGCCCTCGACGGTGTAGCCGAAGAAGCTCGACACGCTCGCGATGATAAACGCGAAGACAAGACTCTTGATGATACTCATCCACATGAACCACGCGTTGAACGAGTGCTGCAAGCCCAGTGTCAGGTCTTCGGGCGAGAGGATGTGTCCGATGTACGCCGTGCCGTAGGCTCCGAGAATACCCGTAGCCGAGGAGAAGATGACGAGGAACGGCATCAGTGTAACCAGTCCCAAAATCTTCGGCAGTATGAGATAGTTGGCGGAGTTGACACCCATTATCTCTAAGGCGTCAATCTGTTGCGTCACGCGCATTGTGCCTAACTCCGACGCAATGTTCGAGCCCACCTTGCCAGCGAGGATAAGACACATGATACTTGAGGAGAACTCCAAAAGCAAAATCTCGCGTGTGGTGTAACCCGACACCCAACGCGGCATCCACGGGCTCTGGATGTTCAGCTTCATCTGGATGCAGATAACGGCTCCGATGAAGAACGAGATAAGCAGCACGATGCCTATGGAGTCGACACCGAGCGCAGACATCTCTTTGATGTACTGCTTCAGGAACATGCGCATACGCTCAGGGCGCGCAAAAGAACGTCCCATCAGAAGGATGTAACGTCCTAATGTGTTTAAGTATTTTAATATCAACATAGTTGCTAACTCATTATTAATATGTATTAATGCTGCAAAAGTAGCAATAAAAACATAAAAACTCAGCATTACACCTAAGTTTTTATGTTTTATTTGTGGTATTTCTATCAATTTGCACTACCTTTGTAGAGCAAAAGAATAACAAGAACATGAGCGAAATCGACATAATAAATGGTCAGGCGGCTGGTGCTGCAGCAGAGGAAAAGCCACATTGCATGGTGCTCCGTACCGAAGGACTGGTGAAACGATACGGCAAGCGTACCGTTGTCAACGATGTGTCTATTAATGTGAAGCAGGGCGAAATAGTCGGTCTGCTCGGACCGAACGGTGCCGGCAAGACAACGTCGTTCTACATGACTACCGGACTCATCGTGCCTAACGACGGACATATCTATCTCGACGACAAGGATATAACCGACTATCCCGTCTACAAGCGTGCACGTGCCGGTATCGGCTACCTGCCGCAGGAGGCGAGCGTGTTCCGCAAACTCAGTGTGGAGGACAATATCATGGCGGTGCTCGAGATGACAAAGCTGACACACCATGAGCAGTTGGAGAAACTCGAAGCGCTCATTGCCGACTTCAACCTCGGCAAGGTGCGCAAGAACATGGGCGACCAACTCTCCGGTGGCGAGCGTCGACGCACTGAGATTGCACGCTGCCTCGCCATCGACCCGAAGTTCATCATGCTCGATGAACCATTCGCCGGCGTAGACCCTATCGCTGTGGAGGAGATACAGCACGTGGTGTGGCGACTGAAGTACCGCAACATAGGCATCCTCATCACCGACCATAACGTGCAGGAAACACTCACCATCACCGACCGCGCCTACTTGCTCTTCGAGGGACGCATCCTCTTCCAGGGCAAGCCGGAGGAACTGGCGCAGAACCGTATCGTGCGCGAGAAGTATCTCGGTTCGCAGTTCGAGCTGAAGATGAAGGATTTCCAACTCGTCGACGAGCAGAAGCGCAAGCGCGACCGCGAGCGCGAACTACAAGGATAAGTAACAAGAACTTTAAGGCATAACCAACAACATGAAGATATTATTTGTTTCGGATATTCACGGCTGTCTGCCCACACTGCAGCAAGTGCTCGGCTTCTACGACCGCGAACACTATGATATGCTCTGCATCTTAGGCGACATACTCAACTACGGACCGCGCAACAGCATACCCGAGGGCATCGACCCGAAGGGCATCGTGGCACTGCTCAACGAGCGCAAGGACAGCATCGTAGCCGTGCGTGGCAACTGCGATGCCGAGGTCGACCAGATGCTTCTGGACTTCCCGATGATGGCAGACTACGCCCTCGTCGTAGACGGCACACAACGCTTCTTCCTCACACACGGACACGTCTACAACGAGCAGAACCGCCCTACGTTGAAGCACGACATATTCATCTACGGACATACCCACCTCTGGAAGCTCGAAGCGACAGAGCAGGGCGACGTTGTCTGCAACCTCGGCTCCATAACATTCCCAAAAGGCGGCAACGAACCCACTTTCGCAACCTACGATGACGGCGTGCTACGCGTGCGCAGAATGGACGGAACAGTGCTGCAAGAGCTTGTTAAAAAAACAAATTTTTGACCTATATATTCTCTATTTACATTATTAATGTGTAATTTTGCACTTCCGTGGAATATAATAAGTAAAAACAATAAATACAAACAACGAAGAAATGAACATTTCATTTGAAAATCCCGACAAAGTGAATGGTCTGTTGACTATCACAGTCGAAGAGTCAGATTTCCAGGACTCTGTCGAGAAGACACTTAAAGACTACCGTAAGAAGGCTAACATCCCTGGTTTCCGCCCGGGTCAGGCTCCTATGGGTCTCATCAAGCGCCAGTTCGGTGCATCTGTACGCTACGACGCTGTAAACAAGTTCGTAGGCGAGCAGCTCTACAAATACATCAAGGACAACAATATCCAGATGCTCGGCGAGCCTCTGCCTTCTGACAAGCAGGAGACTCCGGCTGACATCGAGAAGCCAGCTCCTTACACATTCGTATTCGACATTGCTGTTGCTCCGGAGTTCAACATCACTCTCGACGGCCGCAACAAGATCGACTACTACACAATCAAGGCTGACGAGAAGCTCATCAACGAGCAGGTAGATATGTACGCTGGTCGTGCAGGCAGCTACGAGAAGGTAGAGGAGTACGATGGCGAAAAGAACGATATGCTCAAGGGCGATTTGCGCGAGCTCGACGCTGAGGGCAACACAAAGGAAGGTGGCATCACCGTTGAGGCTGCTGTTCTTATGCCTTCATATATCAAGGTTGACGAGCAGAAGGACCTCTTCAAGGGTGCTAAGCTCGGCGACATCATCACATTCAACCCACGCAAGGCTTATCCGGAAGGCGAAGCAGAGATCTCTGCTCTCCTCAAGATCGACCGCGAGGTAGCTAAGGAGCTCGAGTCTGACTTCAGCTATCAGATCACAGAGATCAGCCGCTACAAGAAGGCAGAGATCAATCAGGACCTCTTCGACCAGGTGTTCGGTAAGGACGAGGTTAAGAGCGAGGAAGAGTTCCGCAACAAGATTGCTGAGTCGCTCAAGCCGCAGCTCGAGACCAACTCTAACTTCAAGTTCCTCCTCGACGTTCGCGAGTACTGCGAGAAGAAGGTAGGCGAGCTCACATGGCCTGACGCACTCCTCAAGCGCGTTATGCTCCTGAACAACCAGGATAAGGGCGAGGAGTTCGTAGAGAAGAACTACGCTGAGAGCATCAAGCAGCTCGAGTGGCACCTCATCAAGGAGCAGCTCGTTAAGGCAGCTGAGGTGAAGGTAGAGGATGCTGACATCCGCGAGGCAGCTAAGGAGATGGCTCGCATGCAGTTCGCTCAGTACGGCATGACAAGCATTCCTGAGGAGTACATCGACAACTACGCTAACGAGCTTCTCAAGAAGCGTGAGGCTGTTGACAACTTCGTAGAGCGCGCAATCGACGTGAAGCTCGCTGCTGCACTCAAGAACACTGTTACTCTCAACGAGAAGGAAATCACTCTCGACGAGTTCAACGAAATGATGAAGTAATCGACTTTATCCAATAGATTAAAAAACTCCCTTGCAGACTGCTGTCTGCAAGGGAGTTTTTTTAATTGGTAATTGGTAATTATTAATTATTAATTAGTAATTGAACTTGCGAGAGTTCAATTACTAATTTCAACTTTCAATTCGATTTACTCGTTCTCCGGAGCCTTGTCGATAAGGTCCATGAACTGGTCGAGCTTCGGAGTGATGATGATCTGTGTGCGACGGTTGCGCTGCTTGCCCACCTCAGTAGAGTTAGCAGTCACGGGGTTGTACTCGCCACGTCCGCCTGCTGTGAGACGCTTCGGGTCTACACCATACTGGTTCTGCAGAGCCTGCACCACGCTCGAAGCACGCAAGCAAGAGAGGTCCCAGTTGTTGCGGATATTCTTCATCGACGCAGCCTTTGCGTTCACCGGCACGTTGTCGGTGTTACCCTCGATGAGTACCTCGTAGTCCTTATAGTCGGTGATGATCTTAGCAATCTTGCTCAGAGTCTCCGAAGCACGCTCGTTGATTTCGTACGAACCGCTCTTGTAGAGCATGTTGTCAGCAAGCGAGATGTAAACAACACCCTTGAGCACCTGTACGTCCACTTCCTTCGACTCTTCCTTAGAGAGCGAGCGTGTGAGGTTGTTGGTGAGCACCATGTTGAGCGAGTCCGACTTCGACTTCACCTCAACCAAGTGGCGGATGTACTGGTTCGACTCGTTGATTTGGTCTACGAGTTTAGAGATGTTGATGTTGTTGTCGCCGGCATTTGTCAAGCTCTTGTCGAGCGAAGCCTGCAACGCAGCGTAGTCAGCCTTCTGCTGCTTCAGCAGTTCCTTAGACGCATTGAGCTGCTCCTCAAGAGCTGCCACGCGAGCCTTAGATGCAGCGAGGTCCTCCTTTGCTGTCTGATAGTTGCCGGTGAGCTCCTTGTTCTCATTCTGGCAGTTAACAAGATCCTTCTTCATTGCGCAGCTTGAGAATGTGAACAAGCCTGCGAACATCGCGATTGCGAATACGTTTCCTTTTTTCATATCTTTATTGTTTTTATCTGTTTGCAAAGTTGTATTTCAATGCAAAGTTAGCACTTAAACTTCAAAACTACTATATATAAGATGTTTATATAATTAAAATGTCAATTCGCTTTAATTTAATTTAACTGTAGATGAATGTGGCAGTAGTGTGTTTAGATGTAATTTTTTGTTCTTTTTATAGGGATATTTCATTTAAAATGCTTTATTTTGCAAATAGTAATGCTATTGCATATAAGTGACTAATCAAAACTAAAAACAAAACATACATACGAATGAAGAACTTGAAGTATATGGCTGTGGCGGCATTGCTGGCGTGCGGAGCGCTCAATGCCTCGGCGAAAGACAACGTAGAGTACGTGGACCCGTTCATCGGAACAACTAACTTCAGTATCTGCAACCCGGGTGCGATACGTCCGCACGGACTGATGTCGGTGGTGCCGTTCAACGTGATGGGCTCCGACCTCAACGTGCAGGACAAGGACAAGCGCTGGTGGTCGGCGTGCTATGAGTATAACAACAAGTACTTCACCGGCTTTGCGCACGTTACGCTCAGCGGTGTAGGCTGCCCAGAGATGGGTACACTGCTCACCATGCCGACATCGGGCGAGCTCTGCGTCGACTATCGCAGCTATGGCTCCGAGTACAAGAACGAGACGGCGCGTCCGGGCTATTACAGCACCGAGCTTACAAAGTACGGCATCAAGTGCGAGGTGGCTTCCACGCTGCGCTCGTCGATAGAGCGTTATACCTTCCCAAAGGGCAAGGGCAACCTGCTCTTCAACCTCGGCAACGGACTCACTAACGAGGTGGGTGCTTCGCTGCGCCGCGTCAGCGACACCGAGTTCGAGGGCACACGCCTTTTAGGTACATTCTGCTACAATCCGCAGGCGGTGTTCCCGATGTACTTTGTCGTTCGTGTGAACAAGAAGCCTGCTGCTTACGGCATGTGGAAGAAACAGCCGGCTTTCGGCAACGCTCAGGCGCAGTGGGACTCTGACCAGGGCAAGTACAAGCTCTATCCGGGCTACGGACGCGACATGGCGGGCAACGATATAGGCTATTATATGTCGTACGATTGCGCCGAGGGCGAGCAGGTGGAAGTGCAGGTAGGCGTGTCGTTCGTGTCTATCGCCAACGCTCGCGAGAACCTCAACGCCGAGCAGAAGGGCTTCGAGTTTGAGAAGGTAGTGAAAGAGGGTCACGACGAGTGGGCACGCACGCTCGACCGCGTCACCGTAGAGGGTGGCACCGAGGACCAGCGCCGTGTGTTCTACACCGCTCTCTACCACACACAGATTCACCCGACCGTGCTGCAGGACGTGAACGGTGAGTATCCGAAGATGGAAAGCAACGAGAACGGCAAGACCGTCGGCAACCGTTACACCGTCTATTCGTTGTGGGATACCTACCGCAACCTCTCGCAGCTCGAGACACTGCTCTATCCTGACAAGCAGGTGGATATGATTAACTCGATGATTGACATGTACCGCGAGTGGGGATGGATGCCTAAATGGGAGCTGTTCTCACGCGAGACATGGACAATGGAGGGCGACCCTGCCATCCCTTACATCACCGATGCTTATATGCGCGGTCTGCGCGGTTTCGACATCAACGAGGCTTATAAGGCGTTCCGCACATCGGCTACTACTGAGGGCAAGAACAACCGTATGCGCCCCGATATCGACCCGTACATCGAGCGTGGCTACGTGCCGATGGGCTACTATGCTGCCGATATGTCGGGCGACAACTCCGTGTCGCACGCTCTTGAGTACTACCTCGCCGACAACGCGCTCTCTATACTTGCTGGCGAACTCGGACACAAGGCTGATGCCAAGCTGTTCCGCCAGCGCTCTCTCGGCTACAAGCGCTACTACTCGAAGGAGAGCGGCACGCTGCGCCCGATAACAATGGACGGCAAGTTCCTCTCGCCGTTCAACCCTGAGGACGGCTACGACTTCACCAATGCGCCGGGCTTCCACGAGGGTTCGGCTTGGAACTACACATTCTATGCTCCGCACGACGTGCTGGGCATGGCTAAGCTCATGGGCGGACAGCGCAAGTTCTGCGACAAGCTGCAGATGGTGTTCGACAAGGGCCTCTACGACCCTGCCAACGAGCCTGACATCGCCTACGCATACCTCTTCTCCTACTTCAAGGGCGACGAGTGGCGCACGCAGAAGACCGTCAGCGAACTGCTCACAAAGTACTACACAGCGCGTCCGGACGGCATCCCCGGCAACGACGACACCGGCACCATGTCGGCTTGGGCTATCTTCTCGATGATGGGTCTGTATCCCGACAACCCTGGCGATCCTTCGTACACGCTCACCACTCCGGTGTTCGACAAGGTGACGCTGCACCTCGATCCGAAGTTCTATCCGCAGGGCGACATCACCATCGAGACCGACCGCACATCGCCGTCGCAACTCTACATCAAGAGCATGACGCTCGGCGGCAAGAAGCTCAACGGCTACCGCATCACTCATAAGCAGCTGATTGATGGCAAGACGCTGCGCATGAGCCTGAAGTAAATTAGTAATTATTAATTATTAATTGAACTTGCGAAAATTCAGAAAATAACTTTTAAAACTAAAAAGAATTATGAAAATCAGACATCTTAAAGTCTCGGCTGTGCTTCTTGCAGCCACGTTGTTGACAAACTCGTGTGTAGGTTCGTTCGCTCTGTTCAACAAGTTGGCAGGTTGGAACAAACAGGCAACAGACAATAAGTTCCTTAACGAACTTATCTTCATCCTCATCTCGCCGGCATACGCGGTATGTACCGTTGCTGACGTGCTCGTCATCAACTCTATCGAGTTCTGGACAGGCAGCAACCCGATGGCGCAGCGCGTAGGAGAAACGCAGGAGATTACGGGCAAGGACGGCAAACTCTACGCTGTGACCACTCTGCGCAACGGCTACAAGGTGAAGTCGCCTGATGGTGAGGTTATCAAGTTCAAGTACGACAAGAAGACAAACTCTTGGAGCAAGGAGGAGAAGGGTAAGATTGAAGAACTCTTCCGCATCAACGATGACGGCACTATCCAGGCTCGTCTGCAGGACGGTCGTTCAATCACCGTCACACCCGACGCAGCCGGTCTCTACGAGGCACGCATGGCTACAGCCGGTGCTTGCTTCTGGGCACAGCGATAGTCTTTTGGTTTTATTGTATTGCAATAATATAGACGTAAAAAGAGGAGTCTCGGTTTTGCCGAGGCTCCTCTTTTCTTTTGGTATGCTTGTACGCTTACATGCTTGTCTGTGTGTCAATATTTAGCGTACGATGTATTTCTTGTTTTTGCTAACGAGCACGCCGTGCTTAGCTGTAGCTTTGCGTCCGCTGAGGTCGTAAAATGTAGTATTAGCAAGTGTCTCCGTCTCGTTGTTTACAACGTTCTTGATGGCTGTAGCATCATTAGCCTCTACACCGCCGAACATGAACACGCTGTTAGCAGGCAGAGTGAGTGTGAGCTGCTGGTCGATGTCGATAGCCTCACCCTCGGTGAGACCCTCCAGGGCAGCCTGGTCGTCGAATGGCTTTGTGAGGACGATCTTGCCAGAGATGTTAGCCGGAATCTCCAGAGCCTCACGCAGAGTGAGAGTGATTGACTTCGCCGCCACGTCGCCGTTGCGCAGGGTGAGTGTCGACTTCTTGCCGTTCCATGCAGCCCAGCCGTAGATCTCGTGGCTGTAGCCGTTCCACGGATTGCCACCTACCCAGTGAGCGTCCATCAGTACGTCAGCGTTATCCTTCTGCCACTTGATGAGGTCAGCGAGGTCAGACCACAACTTGCCGTTGTTGATCTTGTCCATGAGCTTATAATCGTTGTAGAGCTCTACCATGCCGCTACCGCAAGCAAATGCGCAGCGCAACTCGTTGAGAGCGTTCTCGTAGTTCATGTTCTTGCTCACGTCGCCGTGCTCGGTGAGGATGAAGCCGTGAGTCATCAAGGTGTTGATTGGACACAGAGGAGAGTCGGTGACGTAGATGTTGTACACCTGCATATCGCGGTATGTGATCCATGCCTCGCGGTCGTTCGGGTTGGTGCCAATCTTCTTCCAGTCGGCATCCTGACGCCATGTCGCGTCGGTGATCTTGTACCAGAACGGTGAAGCCCATGTGCCTACTGTAGTGTTGAAGAAGATGTCCTCCTTGAGGTTCTCGCGGATGTACTGCTCCATACGGATGATGCCCTCAGCGTTCTCGTTGCCGGTGTCGCCCGGTTTAGGGCCTAAGGCTGTACCTAAATCAGAGATGCCGTCGAACTTGAAGAAGCCGAACGAACCATTGCCGTTCTCGTCGTGCTGGTTCTTCACGAGGTTTGTAGCTGCTGCGAGGAATGTGTCGTAGTATTTAGGGTTGGAGAGCTGCATGCCACCGTTGTTCTTCCAGTAGTCGCGACGGTAGTCGCCGCTCTTTCCGTAGCCACCTACCGGGCCGAGCCAAGCACCTACGCTTGCACCCATGTCGGCAGCCTGCGAAGCAATGTCGCGCATCTCTCTCGGGAAACCGCTATGGAATGTCCACGTACCGTAGTTGTCCCATCCGTCGTCGATTACGAAGTTCTTCGGAGCCACGTTGTAGCGGTCCCAGAGGCTGCTCTTCCAGTGTGCTACTACGTCGAGCACGCCGTCGGCAGTCATGTTCGTATACTCTCTGCCCGGAGCCGCGTTGTTGCGGTCGATGTTGAGCTCATACCAGCTGATGTAGCATGGGTTAGCACGCCAAGGCACTGCACGCTCGCGCTCAGAGTAAGCCAGGAACGAACGGCGCTTCTGTGTCTCGCGTATGTTCTTTGAGCTCTGCTTGCCGTCCTGCGCGATGAGACCTACGACGGCAGACACCTTCCATGTCTCGCCCTTCTTCAGAGTGGTGTGGCGGCTCCACATACCCTGAATTACAGAGTAGTCGGTGTTAGCCACGTCTTCTACGGTGTTGAATGCGGTAGGAGTCTCAAGACCTGCGAATATCTTGTCGTTCAGAATCACCTTGCCACGTGTGTTGCCGATGGCACTCGGCTTGCTGCCTGCTGCCTTGGTGTCCACCTTGTACGACATCGGTATGATGCTGAACATATCCACGTTGTCTACGCCGGTGAGTTCCATCTCGGTGCGCAGGTAGTGGCTACCCGAGCGCAGCACGGCGCGCCATACGATGCTGATCTGCTGTCCGTTGTACGAGTATGTGTAGTTAGCCTGCAGAGCCTTGCCTGCATAGTGCTTCACGCCGCGGATGGCGTTCGGTTCGGCAGCGAGGTCTACCAGCTCCACCTTGCCGAGTGTCATCTGGCTTGCAGCCACGCTCACGCCCGAGCCGAAGCTCACGTAGAAAGGCTCTGTGCCAGCCACCAGGTTCATAGCCTTAGAGCCGAGGAAGTAGATAGCCTTCTCGGTGTTGAGGAAGCTTGCCTGAAGCACCTTGTTGCCCAATGTGTAAACGTTATTATCTTTCCATGCTGTTGCGTCGCCAACCTTCTCCTGCTGTATCGGGTAGAGCCATGCGTTGGTGTATGGCTCGCTGTCCTCGAGCTGTGGCAGGTCGTAGTAGGTTACGGTGATGGTCTTTGTCTCTGGGTCGATCTGTACGGTGGCGAACTTGCCGTCCTTCTCGGGCGCGGTCACGTCGCTTGGCAGCAACGATCCGCTTACGGTGATAGTCTCGCCGTCGTTGTATGTCTTGCCGTTGATAGTGACGCTTGCGCCGCTAACGGTGTACGTGTTCGACACCATCTCCTGCAGTACCCATGCGCTGCCGTTGTCCTGCTTGCCGTTGTCCTGCCACAGACCCACGGTGATGGTCTTGTTGTCTACGGGGTTGAAGTCGATGCCGCCGTGCCAGTTCATGTATTTGTCTGCCTTGCCGGTAGAGGTGATAGGCTGGAACTCGTAAGCCGCTGTGCCGTTCTGCGCTGTTGTCTTAGTAGCCTTCCACGGCTGTGCGCTCGTCTTGTCGCTGATGAGCTTTGCCTTGCCTGGTCCGTTGCTGTAGCTGTAGGCTTTGTCGTACGAAACCCACACCTTGCTGTCGACGTTGTAGATGAGATACTGACCTTCTGTGCTTGCAGCATAGAAGGCGAACTTGCCTGCATTCTCGTTTGTACGTGTAGGCGATGTGTACGGAGTCATCATCAGTCCGTTGCAGTTGCTGATGGTGTACACTCTCTCGGGATTGTTCAGATTCGCCGAGGTCTTGATGTCACTGGTCTGCGCCCAGGAAGAACTACCCCCCCCAAATAGCTAACAGAGCCAATGAAAGTAGATAACGAATACTCATTGTCTTTTGTTTTGCAACACTTGTAGTTAGTAATACTTTAAAAGTTCTGAGCAATCAAGATGTTTTGATTTGTTGAAGTAGGCGGAGCCGGATCGCTCAAAAATGTATATGTAGAGACAGCATACCCGGGTGTTGCAAATTCAAGCAGCAGTCTCTACGATAGACGTTGCAAAGGTACAAATAAAAAACAATGTATCCTTGCTTTAGGCAGAATATTTTACAATCGATTATATTCATAAATGTATGATTTTGCAAGAATCGTAATAAAGCATAACAATGTGTGTTAGATACATTTAGATTGTTTAAAAAATAAGAATAACTATTGGTTGTTATAGTTTAAATCTTTATATTTGCAACCGAGACTTTTACTATTTGTGCAATGGAAAGAAATGAGATGTTTTATTATGTAATTATCACATTTGCTCTTTTACTCGCGGTATTGCTTTTTGTCGACTTTAAGATGAAGCGTGCGTTAGCGAAAGGCAAGTCTAAGGATAGTGAGGGCGAAAAGCCTGCGAGCGTTACAAAGTTCATGAAAGGTGTCGACTTCTTTTCGGCATTGTCATTCGTAACTGTTGCTGTGAACCACTTCCACGTGTCTGTTTACACACTGGTTGCCTTGGCTATAGGCTTCGTTTTAGGCGTATATACATTGTATCTTTGCCTTACGTTGCGCCTGAAGCAACTCACGTTCAGCGTTATCGTGAAGTTGGCGATACTCGTGTTGCTTTACGTCTTGTGTAAGTAGCCACTGAACATATACGGAGAGGGCGTGTCAAAACTATATTATTTAGAAAATAGAATAGTAAACGGTTCAAATCGTAGGAGGCTACGGCATTCTTGCCGTAGCCATTAACAACAGAAATACAAATCGTTACGACTATTTGCAATGGCTACGGCAAGAATGCCGTAGCCTCCTACGGTTAGTCCTCCGCCTCTATTTTGTAGTTTTGACACACCATCTTATTGCTGTAAGTTCTGCTTCTGCTACCACTTCTTTCTATTAATATTGCGTATACGAAAAAAATCCTCCATATCTTCCATTGTCTGACCTAACCCTCACGCTATGAGCAATATAAAGGATGGGAGATATTCTGAAAAACGCATTATCTACCATCCTATCTTCCAGCCTTTTCCGCTGATCTACCAGCCGCCTTGTACCGCGCTTCGTAGCGTTCCTGCATCGTGCGCACCGAGAAGCGGTCTTTGGCGAAAGCGTAGGCTCGCTGCGTGAGTGCGTCGTGGTCGGCGGTGGGCAGCAGCTCGAAGATGTGGCGGTAGTCATCGATGCTGTTGTTGTGCGCAAGTAGTGCCCAGTCGGCGGGCAGCGTGTCGGCAAGTCCGGGGCAGGCGTTGGCGATGACGGGCAGGCGGTTGAGGCTCGCTTCCATAGAGAGCATACTCAATCCTTCGAACTCCGACGGCATGAACAGATAGTCGAACGACTGCATGTAGCCGGCGAGTCCGAAGATAGGGGGCACGAGCTGCGCGTTGAGGGGCTTTCCTGATGATGCTATGTCCGCGAGGGTCTGCTCTACGAGCGTGCGCTGCGAGCCGTCGCCGGCGATGGTGAAGTGGTAGCGCGCGTCGCCTGCAAGCATCTTCAGCACCTCGCAGAGGACACTGATGCCTTTCTGAGGCTCAAGGCGACCGGCGAATAAGATGTTGAGGTGTTGAGGTGTTCTTGCTCTGGCAAGCGGCAAAAGCCGAGCGGAGGTGTTGAGATTGGCTGAGTGTTGAGATGTTGAGGTGTTGAGATTGGTTGAGTGTTGAGTGTTGAATGTTGAGGTGTAGAGGTGTTGTTGGTGCACTTGAGACAAGTGCACCCCCTGAGGTGTTGAGGTGTTGAAATAATCCTTCTGCTCAACCTCTGCCACACCATTATTAATAATAGGTGGCACCTCGCCGAAGCGTTCGGCATAGCTGTCGCGCACGGAGTCGGAGATGGCGATGTTGGCGTTGTTGCTCTTGAAGAACGCCTCCACCCACTGGGCGGTGCGTGGCAGACCCGTCCAGAGACGCGTGTTGTGTATGGTGCGCACTATTTTCACACGGCGCAGCATGAACGGGAACAGGCGGCTGAACACGTAGAGCGCAAGGTCGGGTGTCTCGGTGTGCGTGTGTATCACGTCGGGATGCCAGCGTAGCATAATGTAGAGCATACGCAGGGGGAAGAGCAGTGCGGCGATGCGCTCGAAGAGAAAGTGGAAGCTCACGTCGGGCATCCACGAGCGGTGGCAGCGCACACCGGCTTGCTCCAATTCGGCGATGAACTTCGGCGTGTAGGCGGTGCGTCCACGCATTATCTCTACTACATGGTACTCCATGCCGTGCGTCTGCGACTCGGCGATGTTGGCGGCTACGCGTTCGGCACCGCCAAGCGAGAAGTGGGTTATGAGGTGGAATGTTCGCATGGGGATATGGTGTTGAGATGTTGAGATGTTGAGATGGTGAGGTGGTGAGGTGGTGTGGTGGTGTGGTGGTGAGGTGTTGAGATGTTGAGGTGTTGAGATGTTGAGATGTTGAGGTGTTGAGATGTTGAG
>ENA-ORUB01000228-ORUB01000228.1-human-gut-metagenome-genome-assembly--contig:-NODE-228-length-74015-cov-3.426055_pt1 | contig 74015 bp, 83 predicted proteins | sample MGYA00241918_ERZ509200 | MGnify/ENA primary metagenome ERZ509200 (study PRJEB26280, sample SAMEA2338853) | human gut metagenome | biome: human gut; feature: human-associated habitat; material: faeces... | reverse complement strand
GGGAACCGGAATATTTTCTGAATCGTTTTAAGGAATACAAGGCTTCGGCAAAGCCCGTACAGATGATTTTATTTCGCAGGCTGGCAGATGGCAAGCAGAAATTCTGCGGCAATACGGAGGTGCTGCTGGAGGAATACACGGTGACGGAAAAGGGCGGCGAACAGGGGGACTTCTGGGTGGAATTTTTCTGGAAGGAATGGAGAGCGGCAAAAAGTATTCGTTACAGTATTCAGGGGAACAGCATGATGGCACAGGGACAGGCAAGGCAGGCAAAGCAGCCTGCCGCCGGCTATACGGTGCAGAAGGGCGACAGCCTTTGGAGCATTGCGAAAAAGCAGCTTGGAGATGGGACGAAATACAAGGAGATTGCGCGGAAGAACGGAATTGCGAACCCGAATCGTATCTATCCGGGGCAGGTGCTCAAGCTGTAAAAAAGAAAGGGGAAAACGGGGATGAACATAAAACTATTATTGCAGCATGGGACGAGCATCTATGACGCGACACCGATTCTGGAAGGGTGCGTGGAATGGTTCGCAAGCGTGATGGGGAAGGCAGGACGGCTGAAATTTCGCGTGGTGCGCGACGGGATTGTGAATTTCGTGGAGGGAGACAGGGTTTCCTTTTATGTGGACAGCGTGCTGCGCTTCAGCGGATTTGTGATGACGAAGGAGAGAACCTCGGAGCAGATTATTTCGGTGACGGCGTATGACCAGATGTTTTATCTGGTGCGGAACAAGGGGACGTATGTATTTCTGAATAAGAGTGCGAAGGAAATTATACAGACCATCGGGGCGGATTACGGCTTGGAGATTGGCTATATCAATGACGGCGGATGGAGGATTCCGCAGAGAATTGAGGAGGGGGAAACACTGATGGATATGATTCTTTCTGCACTGGAACTCTGCGGACAGGCAACGGGAAAGGAATATTTTTTATTCGACAGAGGCGGTCAGCTGATTGTGAAGGAGAAAAAGGAGATGGCAGTGGAGGCGGTGCTGCGGTGCGATGGGGGCATCAGCGAATACACCTATCGGACGGACATCAGCAAGGATACCTATAACGCGGTGCAGCTTTACCATGCAGGGCGGAAGGAAATCGAGCGAAAGGCATGGAAGGCAGAAAACGCAGAAAAGGTGAAGAAATGGGGCAGGCTGCAGTATTACAAGCGCGTACCCTACACGATGAACAGCGCACAGCTGAAGGAGCAGGCAGAACGTATTTTGAAGGAAAAATGCAGAGTGGTGAAAAAGCTGACGGTGGAGAACATCAACGGGGATGTGATGCTTTTTGCAGGGAATACCATCTGGCTGGAGATTCCCGGACTGGCGGAAATCAGCCTGCAGGGGCAGGTTCTGATTGAGAGCTGCACACATATTTTTGAGGAAGGCGCGCATCGGATGCAGCTGGACATTCGCATTGAGGAGGTTGGCTAATGGATTTGAAAGGCTTTTTGAAGGAAAACAACGGATTTCCCGAAAACAGAAGGGTGCATATTTCGCCCTGCTTTCGGGAGAACGGCGAGGAGGTGCTCTGGGAGCTGCGTGCGGTGAGCGAGGAAGAATACCGCAGGGCGGCAGAGGGCAAGCGAGATAAATGGGCGGTGCTTTGCATGCTTTCTGTAGTAGTGCCGGATTTGACGGACAGGGCACTCCGGGAAAGCTATGGCGCGGACAGCGGAGAAGCAGCATTGCAGGAGATGCTTTATCCGGGGGAGTATATGCGGTTATTGGAGGCGGTGAAGGATATCAATGGATTCCAAAGCCGCAGAAGGGTCTGGAAGGAACAGGCAAAAAAATGATTGCGGAGGGTGTAGATGAGGCGGATTATGCCTGCTATGCTCTCCGCAGATACGGCATACGCCCGAAGGACTGGGCGGAAATGACAACACCTGAGAGAATGTTTTGCTGTGCGGTGATTGAGATGGAGATTGCGGCAGAGGAAAAGAGGTGAAGGGATGCAGCAGGAGAAAAAGGGGCTGTTTGGGCGGCTGTTGGACTTTTGGAAGGAAAAGACGGAAGAAGCCGACGGTGGCATCGGTTTTTGGAGCGGCGGAAAAATGGAAGGAAAAACAGCGGCAGAAAACCGACAGGACGCACTGTCACAGGAGAAAGCGGAAAAGAAGCCCTTCTTTTGGGAGGAAACAGTGCGGACAGCAAAGGAAAAGAAGGCAGAGGAAGCAGAGACTTTCGGGCAGGAGCGGCGAAGACCTTTTGCGGAGGAGAAAACGGCGGAAGCAAAGGGGCCTGCATTGCGGACGGCGGAGGAAAGCACGCAGGAGAGAAAAACGATTGCCCCGATTTTTACGGCAGAGATTTTTCGGGAGAAAACGGAGCGGCGCGAAGCGGAAGAAAGGCGGAAAACGATTTTTATGCAGGAAGCACCTTTTGCGGAGCAGGAGAAGCGGAAAACGATTCCGATTGTGGCAGAAACAGGGCTTGCCGAAAAAGCGGCGGCTGCCGAAGAAGCGGAAGAGCTGCCGCAGGAAGCACCGAAAAAGGAACGGGAGCAGGCAAAGGGTGCGGAGATTGATATAGAACGGCTGATGCGCGAGATGACGAAGCGGCTCTGGGAAGAAAGGGAAGCAAGCGGCAGGCGGCTGAGACGATAAGGAGGAGAAGGGATGCTTGAGATTATCAAACAATTGGCACTGGATGCGGCGGAGAAGGGTGCGGATTTCTGCGTAGGAACAGTGACAAAGGCGGCACCGCTGACAATTCGACTGGAGGAAGGACTGGAGCTGACAGAGGCGTTTCTGGTGCTGACGGAGGATGTTTTGCAGGCAGAGGAAACGGGCAGTATACAGATTGAGGGTGGCAGTTGGCGTGCATATCGACTGAAGCGAAGCAGAGCTTTGCAGGCAGGAGAGGCGGTGGCACTGCTGCGGGCAGACGGCGGACAGCAATATTTGGTGCTTGGGAGAGTACGAAAGGAAGGATAGGATGACACCGATACAGGAAACGGAAATTGACATGGAGAAGCTGGAAAAAAGGACGATGCCGAGCCTGACATGGAGAATCAACGAGGAGAAGGCAGAGGTGCGTGGCGAGACAGATGAACTGGACGCGATGCGGCAGGCGGTTTCTAAAATTTTGCAGACGGAGCGGTATCGTTATGCGGTTTATGACTGGAATTACGGCGTGGAACTGGAGGATTTATACGGGAAGAATGTATCGTATGTGATTCCGGAGCTGAAAAGGCGGATTGAGGATGCCCTGCTTGCGGATGACAGGGTGACGGCGGTGACGGATTTTTCCTTTCGGGAGGAAAAGGGCAGCGTGACGGCGGCATTTACGGTATATACGATTTTCGGGGAAGTGACGGCAGAGAGGACGGTGGATATATGATGGCGGTAAGCTATGAGGAACTGATGGAGAAAAAGCTGGACAGGATTGATGACAGAAGGGACAAGCGGCAGGGCAGTCTGATTTATGACGCGTTGGCACCCAATGCGGCGGAAACGGCGCAATTTTACGCAGATTTGGATTTGCTGGCGGACAGAACCTTTGCGGATACGGCTGTGGGCGAGGATTTGACCAGACGGGCGGCAGAGAGGGGAATGCTGCGAAAGGGCGCGGTGAAGGCAACCTTTTACGGGCGTTTTCTGGATGCGGACGGAGCGGTATATCCTGTGGAAAACGGGACAAGATTTGCACTGGAGGAATATAAATATATCATACTGGGGAGAGAGGCAGACGGAAGATATATTCTGGAATGTGAAACAGAGGGGGCGTGCGGCAATGTGTATCTGGGGGAGCTGCTGCCCTTGGAAACGATGCCCGATTTAGCAAAGGCAACACTGGAGGAACTGCGGACGGACGGCGAGGATGCGGAAGGCGACGAGGAGCTGCGCAAACGCTTTTTTGCAAGCTTTGATGCGGATGCCTTCGGCGGAAACATTGCGGATTACAAGAGGAAGGTGAACGCGATGCAGAATGTGGGCGGACTGAAGGTTTATCCCGCGTGGAACGGGGGCGGCACGGTGAAGCTGGTGCTGATTGACCAGGGATGGCGCAGACCGACGGAAACAGAGCTGGCGGCATTGCAGAAGGAGATTGACCCCGAAAGCAAGGGGGAAGGCTACGGAATTGCGCCGATTGGACATAAGGTAACGGTGGAAGGAGTGACAGAGGTGCGCTGCAATATTGCGCTGCAGCTTTCTGTGGCGGAGGATGTGACGAAGGGAACGGTTCTGACGAAGCTGACGGAGGGATTTTCGGCATATTTCGAGGAGCTGCGGAAGAACTGGGCGGACAGCGACTTTCTGACGGTTCGTATTAGCCATCTGGAATCAAGGGCATTGGAGACAGATGGCGTGGTGGATGTTTCGGACTGCGGCATCAACGGCGGCAGCGGCAACCTGATTCTGGGGGCGAACGATGTGCCTGTGCTGGGTGAAATTGAGGTGAAGCAATGACGGAGAACAGATATGAAAAGCACTGCCCATGTACGGTGAGCGAATTGAGAGAGTTTCGGAAGCTGGGAGAAATCGAGGGGGCGATTTTGGAAGAAGCGGCGGCAGCAAAAGAGACACTGGAACGAAACCAATGGATTCTGACAGCGGAAAAAAGCGGTCTTCTGCGACTGGCAGGGATGATGGGCTTTTTCGGGGCAGAGCAGATGGAAACAGAGGAGCTGCGGGAGGAAATTCTTTCGCGCTGGTGCAGCCGCAGTCCATATACCTATTTTCATTTGCAGGACTGGCTGGACGGGTGTGTGGGTGCGGGAAATTATATCGGTACTCTGGAAAGGGAAAGCTACAGACTGCGGCTGGTACTGGAATTATGCGTGAAGGAAAAACGAGAGTTTTTGCAGAAGCATCTGCGGAAAATTATTCCGGCAAATCTGGTTTTGCAGGTGAATCTGAATGTGAATACGCATGGGAAGCTGCACAGAATGCGGCACGGTGAGATGAAGGAAAAAGGGCTGACCTACGGCGGGATTCCCTTTGAAATTTTGCCGGAGGAGGAAGGAAACAGTGCAGTTTCGGGCGAAAAACTGTTGCAGAGAATGAGAAGATGTGCTACAATACAGAAATAGTGGGGAGAAATGTCCCCAAGTGTGACGAGATTCCACTCGGCGGAGTGAAAATACAGGAGGTTTTGGCATGTCTACAATCGGTATGGTATTAACAGTTATTTTGATGATTCTTGCGGTGATTCTGGCAGCAATCATTCTGATGCAGTCCAAGCGTTCCGCAGGTCTGGGTGCAGTAAGCGGCAACAGCAGTGATACTTACTGGAGCAAGAACAAAGGGAATTCTGTGGAAGGCGCACTGGAAAGATATACAAAAATCGGCGGCGCACTGTTCATGATTCTTGCGCTCATCATTAACCTGGTAGGTTAACAAATGCAGAAGAAGATGCCTTTTCGGGGGCATCTTTTTTTATAGGTTTATGGGATTGATAGGACAGAGAGCTTTTGGGCAGGATAAGCACGAGAAAGCATAAGGAGAAGGACATGGACGAGACGGACATTTTAAAGGAAAGAAAAGAACGGATTCTGGCATATATGGAAAGCGAAGGATATGTTCCCATAAAGCGCAGAGATATGCGCGCGATGCTTTCTGTGCCGCAGGAGGACAGAGAAAAATTTGAGAGCCTCATCAATGAGCTGATTGCAGAGGGACGTGTATTTGAAACAAAGAAGGGTAAGCTGGCTTCGCCGAAGGATTTGCAGATGGCAACGGGGACATTTATCGGACACGCCAGAGGGTTTGGATTTGTGACACCCGACGCAGGAGGCGAGGATATTTTTATTCCGGCGAGCGAAACGATGGGCGCGATGCAGAAGGACAGAGTGCTGTATAAGATGCTGCATAAGGCGGAAAAGGGCAAAAAGGCAGATGGCGTAATTGTACGGATTCTGGAACGAGGACAGCAGCGGATTGTTGGCACATTTGAGGCAGGCAGCAAGGGCTATGGCTTTGTGGTAGCGGATGACAAGAAGATTGCGAAGGATATTTTTATTTCCAGAGAAAACACAAAGGGTGCCGTGACGGGGCATAAGGTCGTTGTGGAAATTACGGATTACGGCGAGGACAGACGCAATCCGGAGGGAAAGGTCATTGAAATTTTGGGGCATATCAATGACCCAGGAGTGGATATTCTTTCGGTGATTCGCAGATATGAACTGGCGGTGGAATTTCCGGAGGAGGTTTATGCGGAGATTGAGCACCTTGGGACAGAGGTTGCCGAGGCGGACAAAAAGGGCAGAGAGGATCTGCGCGACCTGCTGACGATTACGATTGACGGCGCGGATGCGAAGGATTTAGACGATGCGGTTTCTCTGAAAAGACTGGGGAACGGCAATTTTGAACTGGGCGTGCATATTGCGGATGTTTCGCATTATGTGCGGGAGAATACGGCGCTGGATAAGGAGGCTTATGCCAGAGGAACAAGCGTTTATCTGGTTGACCGTGTGATTCCTATGCTGCCGCATAAGCTGAGTAACGGAATCTGTTCGCTGAATCCGCATGTGGATCGGCTTGCACTAAGCTGTCTGATGGAAGTGAACGGCAGAGGCGAGGTGGTAAGCCACAGAATTCTGGAGAGCGTCATCAATTCGGATTACCGCATGACCTATACGGCGGTGCGCGAGATTCTGGAGGACGGAACACCTGCGTTATTGGAGCAGTATGCGGAAATTCTGCCCATGCTGGAGGATATGGAGGAGCTGCGGCAGATTCTGGGAGAAAAAAGAAGAAAACGCGGGTCTGTGAATTTTGATTTGCCCGAATCGAAAATCATTCTGGATGAAAACGGAAAGCCGATTGACATCAAGCCTTATGAAAAAAGCATTGCGACAAACATGATTGAGGAATTTATGCTGGTGTGCAACGAAACAATCGCGGAAAATTCCTTCTGGCAGGAAATGCCGTTCATGTATCGCAGCCATCAGGAGCCGGATGAGGATAAGCTGGAAAAAATGGAGCAGTTCCTGTGTGGCTTTGGTTATTATCTGCGGAAAAAGGACGGGGAGATTCATCCGAGAGAGCTGCAGAAGGTGTTGCAGAAGGCGGAGGATACCGATGAGGAGCGTATTATAACGAGAATGGTGCTGCGGAGCATGATGCAGGCCAGATATACGGCGGAAAACGGCGGACATTTTGGGTTGGCGGCAAAATATTATTGCCATTTTACCTCTCCGATTCGCAGATATCCCGATTTGGAAATTCACCGCATGATTAAAAAAATGCTCCATGGAGAACTGGATGAAAAGGCATCTGCCTATTATCGCAGAAAAATGCCCGATTGGGCAAAGCATTGCTCCAAGCAGGAACGCGTTGCGGAGGACGCGGAACGGGATACGGATGCACTGAAAAAGGTGGAATTCATGGAGGATAAGGTTGGTCAGATTTATGAGGGCATCATTTCCGGTGTGACGAACTGGGGGATTTATGTGGAACTGCCGAATACCATTGAGGGCATGGTGGCACTTTCCCAGATGGATGATGATTATTATGAATTTGATGAAAAGAAAATGCTTGTGTTCGGGAAACGGACGAAGAAAAGCTATCGTCTGGGGGATAAGGTCGTTGTTTCTGTGGCAAAGGTAGACCGCATGATGGGGACGATTGATTTTGTCTTTGAGGAAGAAAATGAGGATTTTCAGGAATAAATAAATCAGGAACAAAAAAGAAAGGTCAGACTGAGAGAAATCGGTCTGACCTTTTTCTGTAGGAAGTTAATGTTGTTCCAATGTGAAGGTAAGGGAATAGTAGGTTTCCTTTGCATCCTCATCCGGACCGATGGAATAACTATTGTGCTTATCCACATTGTAGCCAACCAGTGTAATTTCCTGTATGATGCGGAGGTTGCCTGTTTCGATGGTGTAACTGCAATAGGGGTGTCTATCCATATAGTTGAGGACGGAGGAAATCCGCTGTGGCTCCTGTGTATCATCGGAGGAGAGAAGCTGACCGCTGATTCGTTCTAAATCCGGATGGAGAAAATCAATCTGCGTACGCAGGAGTGCCATGGCGAGCAGGGGATTTTGCTCCAAAGGGGAAAGAATATCTCCCTCGGTATCCGTGAGGGTATAGGAAAAGGAAGATAGTTTTCCGTTTTCCTCTTGAATGACAGGCTCAGAGCGGACAGCATTCGGAAGAAAAATCAGAAATGAGAGGTCATCTTCGCCTTCCTTCCATTTGCCGTCCTTCGTCAGCGAAGGACGGGTATCCAGTTCAGCATATTCCAGAAGATGATTATAATTTTCTGAGAATTCCGCAACGGTCAGAGTGTTGCCGTTGGGAAGGATCGTCCAGGTATGGATGAGAAATGTGAAAATGCCTGCAAACAGCACGATGACAATATAGCCGAAGGCAGAACGCAGACGGAACGGTTTTACTTCATAGCAAAGGTCATTATCCCAAGGCAGAGTTCCTTCTTCGGTATAGATTTCGTAGCATTTATAATTGCGATACAGGCTGTAAAACGGGATGGCATAGCCTTCGCCCACATAGAAAATTTTGACAAGACGCTCAAATGCCTGTGAGCGTGTCAAAAGACTGCCATCCTTCTGATGAACGGAAAGCCCAAAGAGCCATTTGCCGGGAGTTTTGCCCCATTTGGAAAGAAACAGCGGCTCTAAAAGGAAGAGAAACAGCCAGCAGAGATAGGTTTCCAGAAGCGTCCATGCGAAAGAGGAATTGCTTGCCTTCATTGGAGAAAAAAAGGAAAGACAAAGGTTAAGAAGCGTGGCAAGCAGCCCAAGGTCAAGACTGCGTGCGAAAAATCTGCGCCAGGGTGCTTTCAATGGTGTCTGCGTTTCGTTTGTTTCGGTGGAAAGAATTACGTCTGTTGTCATAAAAAAGCCTCTCTTTCTATGGCAGAGATACAAGTGTCTGTTATGATTTAGTGTAACAGAAAAAAGACGGGTTGTGTGAAAAATGGGAAGATTGTAAGAAAAGTGTAAGAAACAGGAGGGATATCTTAAAAGGAAGTTTTTTGTAAATAAAATGAAATATTTGTAACCGAATCGTCATTTGATTTTTTTGATAGAATATGATATAGTTATTTCTGCAATAGAAGATTGTCGGGGAGGTGATTCTGTATGGCAAAAGGAAAAGGAACAAAGCTGATTGCACAAAACAAAAAAGCATATCATGATTATTTCATTGAAGAAACCATACAGGCAGGCATTTCTCTGGCAGGGACAGAGGTAAAAAGTCTGCGCATGGGTAAGTGCAGCCTGAAGGAAAGCTACATCCAGATTAAGGATGGAGAGGCTTTCATCTACAACATGCACATCAGCCCATACGAGCAGGGGAATATCTTTAATAAAGACCCGCTTCGCCCCAGAAGGCTTCTGCTGCATAAAGCGCAGATTCGCAAGTGGGACCATGAGGTGCGTGCGGCAGGGTATACGGTTGTTCCCTTGAAGGTATACTTCGACCGCAGCTATGTGAAGGTGGACATTGCTCTGGCGAAGGGCAAAAAGCTCTATGACAAGAGAGACACCATTGCAAAGAATGATATGCGCCGTCAGGCGGAAAAGGATTTTAAAATCAGAAATCTTACTTTATAAGTTTGTCGTTTACAGCCATTTCACCGAAAAGGCGTGAAGTTTCACGATTTACGGGGATGCAATGGTTTCGACGGGAGTCTTGAAAGTAGGAATAGCCATCCGCGGACCAGTGAACCGCGTCATCAAGCTGGAACCTTTTTTAAAAAGAAACGACAAAAATAATTTTGCACTGGCTGCCTAATTAACGGCGCCTGTCGGCCTTCGGTTTCTCACCGCTGAAGAATCCGGCATCGACTTGGTGGGGCACTTTTCTGCCTAAGCTTTGCGGCAGGGAAAGATTCATGAAGCTACTGAGGGGTAAAGCCTGTCAATCGGCGTTGCAACGAGGGAATGGAAAAAGACTGACTGTGATGGGAGAAGTTCTTATGGATGGGTTTTCGGACAGGGGTTCAATTCCCCTCATCTCCACCAATTTAATCGCAGGTCGAACACCTAAGGTAACAATAGTCGTCTTGCCTTACGGTTTCGTACTTGCAGCCCAGATTAAGGATAGGCTTTAAGCCTGTCCTTTTTCTTTTGGTAGTCGGTAGTCCGTTTTAACGAATTTTCCTTATATATACGTGTAATACGAGGGAGCGACGAGATTGCGCTTTAAGTCCCTTTACTTTTTGGAAAAATCTTTTCAGTTTTTACGAACTACCAGCACTACCAGATGGCCAAAAGCCTTGTAAATCAAGGACTTTCTTCGGTAGCAGGCTCAGTAGCAGAGGGCTCGGGCTCGACTACCTCGACTGCTACGGAGACCCGCAGGAGCTGTCCTTCGGGGACGAAGGCCTTGATTTGCGTTACAAAGCTCGCCGCGTTGAAGGCTCCGGAGAAGCAGAACGAGAAGTTCTCCAAAGTTATTTTTTTTGTCGGCGCATTCGTGCTGATACCGTAGTCCTCTCGGAATCTCTCGAGGTCGTCCTTCGTAGGCTGAAAACCTCGCTTGAAGGAAAAGCCTCTCTTGCTCAGGTAAACGCCGACCGCACCGGCGTTCGCGCCCATAAGCTCGGCAAGAGCCGAAGGCCCGACGTGGTACTTGTCGATAATGTTCTGCACGTAGCTCTTCTGCAAGCCCTCGGGAAGTGCTTTGAACTCTGCGTATGTGATACGTTTTTCAGGTTGAGCGTGTAGGTAGGACCGCTCATCTCTCTCATCTCCTTTGCCGTGTATTGCGGTAGGCGGCAACCGCTATGCCGAGGGCGCTTCTTAGCGCTCCGGGCTGTTATCGCCTTTTCTCGTACATCTTCTTTGAAGAGGTACTCTTCGTCTCTCATATAAACCTCCTCGGGCAAGCCCCAGACCTCCCGTATCGCGTTTTAGCTCAGGGGCCCTTAGATTTACCCTCTGAAAACTTTGGACGCGATACGGGCTGTTCTGGAGCCGTTTTAGTCAGCCCTCTCCATAGCGACCTCGCAGATACCGCAAATGAGGCTGAGGTCGGCGGTCGTCTTAACTTCCTGCCCGCAGACCGGGCACACGTAGCGGTGAGGCTTTTCGCGTTCGGCCTTTGCTTTCTCCTCAGGCATAACGCGAGCGAACGGAACTTCAAGTACAAAGCCGTTGTCTTCGAGGGTCTTCTTGAAGGCCTCGGTCGGATTTGTGTGGGAGAAGCCCACGGTACGGTCATACCCGATTTCAAGGTCTCTTGCCTCAGCCTCAGCCTTGAAGGTCTTGTTGTGGTAGCGGCCTTTCTGACAAGTGTCCTGAATCTCATTCACAAGGCAGTAAAGATGGACCATCTCATGGCACATCGTCGCAGCCGTATTAGCAGACGGACGATTGAGGAACTCGGCGCCGATGTTGATTTCGTACTGGCCGTCGTTCTCGCTCTTCCAAATCTTCTTAGTAGAGCAGTGACCGTAAGCCTTAGGGGTAGACTGAACGGTGATGACCGGTTTCGGCAGCGCGTTGTCGAAGTAGACGCGATTCAGAATGTCGAACAAGCTCTCGAGCTTAGTCACGACATCCGACATTTTCATGGGCTCGTCGTGGTTGACTTCTGGCTCAGCGGTCTCGCTGACCTCAGCCTCAGGCTCTTCATAGAGCTTCCAGCGACGGTCATAGCTTGCAGCAGCCATGATACTCGGCTCAGCGTTAGGCTCGTCCACGGGGACGGAGTGAATCTTGCGATTCTCCTCGTCAATGCTCACGACCAGACGGACCTCGTTGGTCTCCTTGTTGATAATCTTCTTGTTAGCGATAATGCTCATGTCTTTCATTATGTGTGCCTCCTTTGTAATTCCCAGTGTTTTCCAACTGACAATTATATTTTACCGTGTTCAGTAGAAAAAGGGAGCGCGCAAAACTGCCGGGATTCTGCGAACTTTTCGTTGCAGTTCTACCGCTTTTGGTAAGTAGTCAAGTCCCGGACTGCGGCGTCAAACTTTTCAAGGACCATATCAAGGTCCGTTCCGTTAAAGCACGCAAAGCCTTCCTCGGCGTCAAAGATAGCTTGATTGAAGTCTTTGCGCCGCGCGTCATGGTGAGGGCTGTCTACCGTAAGGCGTTTGATGAAGGCCTTTCTCAGTTCCTCATACATCGCTTTCCTCCTTATCCGGTTTTGTCAGGTCCTCGGGCTGGCAGTCGAGAGCCTGCGCGAGCTTGAGCGCCGTTTTGAGCGTGATATTCTCAGGCTTGATGATACCGACCTCAATATCACGGATTTTCTGATAGCGGATTCCGCTGACTTTCGCCAGTTCGGTGCGGCTATAGCCTTTCGCAAGCCGCAAATCTTTAAGTCCCAAAGTGTCGTTCTCCTTTCACCGCGGGGCACAAGGCCCCGCGGATTCATAGATTGATGATTAGATATAGAAGCCGAAGCAAACGCCGCCGGCGTCGTTGGCGCTGTTACCGCTCGCGTTGCCGTCGCTGTTCACAATGCAGAAGTAGTGGGAGTCGCTCCCATAAGGAGAACGCTCCCACCACCAGCTCGCATCTCCGTCTTCGTCGACCTTGATACGGTTGCGGCGGTCCTTGAAGTACTCGAACTGGAAGCCGCGGTCAGGGTCATTCTCGGTCCAGTCATGGCCGCCGAAGACCTCCATCTCAGAGAAGAGCCAGAGCTTGTCCTCCTCTTTGCCGAACTTGCGGGGCTTGATAGCCGCGACGAGCTCGTCAGGAAGCAGCGCGATAACTTCCTTGTTGAGGTAGCGGCGCATATCGCAGGCGAGCCAGCCGCCCTCATTGGTCCAGTTCTCATTCATGCGGTGGTAGCCGAGCAGATTCTTCAGCCCAATAACGCCGTCGTCCATGACGACGAACACGACCTCGCGGCCGTCCTTGAGAGTCTCGACGATTTCATCGCCGACCTTGAGCGTGCCCGGATTCGCCCAGTTAAAGGCGCGGGTCTCTTTCGTTGTGATAGTTGCCATAATAAAAACCTCCTGAAAAATATATTTGCTTATAAGAGCGTTTTGCTCTTGAGAAGCCTTCTGATAGTCCACACATCGGAGCAGTACATCGGCGTAAACCAGTAGTTCTCCAATGAGTCGTCCGAGCACATGGGCTCGGTAAGTGAGTTGCCCACTTTGATATAACCGGCGACGCCGAGAAGCGAGAGCTGGATATAACACATATAGGCCACGGTGTAATCAACGTCTTGCGCAGTCACGAGAATATGATTCTGCCAGTTCAGACCCGCCTTGCTTATCTGCTTAGCGGCGGCGTGAACTCCGGCAATTAGAGTAGCACCGGCACCGCAAGCGCAGTCGTTAATTGAGATATAGCCTTTCGCCTCGATAGTCGGCAGCACATTGTCGCAAGTCATTTCCGCCATCATTCGGCAAACATTGTAGGGCGTGAAGAACTGCCCGCCGGAATCATTGCCGAGGTTGAGCGCCATAAAGATACTTCCGAGGAAGTCCTGCTCCGGATTCTTCTCGAGAGCAAGGACCACTTCCGCAGCGAGCTGAGGAAAAATCTCCTGCTCCTTCTTGCTGTATTTCTGAATCCGCTTGAGGTAGAGCTCCTCGCGTTTTTCAAAGTGGGACTTATCGACCGCGTTCGAGATAGCGCAAGCGTACATCGTAACGAAGTCCTGCCAGACCTCCCACGGAGTCCAGCGGTATGTAAGCTCTCGGAAGAGCTTTACAAAAGGTTGGTCGTCGGTCTTCCCGACTCGTTTTGCCATTGGCTTACCTCCTTTAATAAAGTAGTGCGTTAAAGCAATCGGCCCGAAAGAAACGCCCTTGCGGGCGAATCTTTCTCAGACGATATTGACCTCGTAAATGAGGTAGTCGGTGAAGTCTGCCGTGCGGTAAAGGTACGGCGAGACCCGCTGCGGTCGGTCGGAGCGGCTCTCGATAAAGGCCTGTGCCTTTTCTAAGGTCGAGTAGCCTTCCTGACTGACTTTCCCGAGACTTGCCTCAGGAATCACTTGAACGATGTAAACTTTCATATTGTTGCCTCCTTGTTTTTAATGTCAAGAGGTTACCTTTCGCAGCGCGCTTACCGCTTGAAGCTCGTGAGCTGGGCGGTGCTGTCCGCATTCTGTTTTATCCTCTTGACATTATTTATTATGCCGCGTTTTACTGATTTCGGGAGCGCGCAAAACAGCCGGGATTCTGCGAACTTTCCATTGCGGTTTTACTGCTTTCAGTCAATCACGCAACCACCTTGCAACGCGTGAGAACAGTCTGCTTGACGCCGTTCCGTTCATTGTGAGCTTTGATTGTGGCCTTGATGGTCATACGCTCTTGAAGCTCAATAGGTCGAGACGCATACCAGATAAAGACGTTTCCTGTCTCGTCAGCGAACTTATAAAGATAGGTGGTACCGAAGTCGTTATACCATGAGGTGAGAAGCACTGCAGCAGTCAAGTCGAGGGTCAGACGAGTACCCACTTCTCCAACATACGCCGAAGTATTTTCCATGTTTGCTCTCTGCTCTTCCCGGGCTTTGCGCTCCGTATAATGCTCATACGCGAGAGGCATGTACGCCAGCCGACCGACCTGCTTAGCCGTTACATATTCGCCCTTAGCAAACACAGAGCAATTACGCTCGAGGTCACTGGCAGAGTCAAAGTCAATGCCAAGCAGCCAGCTATTGATAAGCTCGGCCTGCGACATTGCTTTGTCAGAGGCGGCTACTTGCTCGCGGAGCTTATCAAGAACAACTTCCCGCGTGCTATCCTGCTCGTCGCTTTTGCGGTAGCCGTATTCCTGAATTGCGTCATAAGCGCAGGCGAGAATCTGGCGGACTTCAAACATTTGCGCGCCCCGGCGGGTATTCCAGTCAGTCATAGAGCAATCAAGGTCCTCAGGAAAGAGGTCTCTCACTTCGGCCCAAAGAGCGGCAGTCGCCGGGCTGATTCCAGTGTAGTCATGCAGGCAAGCGCGTCCGACCTGTCGAGTATCGCCCTCGGCGTTCTCAATGAAGAAGGTAACGGCGCGCTGGCGATTCGTATTGCAATGGTCACAATGAGGAGCGGCGGTAAACCACTCGGGGCGGGCTTTCTGCTTACCGAAGCAGCTTACGACATTTCCCTTGTCCCCATGCTCGACCTTAGCGAGAACGGTCCAGCCGTTCGCCTTGATAAGCTCTTCGCAAGCAATATCAAAATCAACGGCAGCGACCTTGTAGGAGCCGGCTTTGTGAGTGAAGTCGTCGAAGACGTTAACCGTTTCAGGGTGTTCGTCGGAAATAGTGTAAGAGAACGGAACATTATAGCGGGCAGCTTTTTTAGCGAGCTTATCAAGACGCTTGCTGACTTCCTCAGCCTTATCTGCGTAAACAGTAAAAATCATAATCGTTACCTCCTTAGGGTTTACTTTCTCGCCTAAACGCGATATAATATATGAATACTCTTAAGCTCAGCCGGTCTTGTGACCGGCTGAGCTCTCGAGCGGACGAGGTTAGTCGTCAGTTACGTATTCAAGGTACTCGGTGTCTGTCGCGAAGAGCATGTACTCTCCGTTTACCAAGCCCATGAATCCGTAGTCGGTGTGATAGCCGTCCATGATTGACCTCCTTTCTGAGCTCTCGTTGTTCCAGCAACGGGGGCTCTTTTCTTTGTCAAGGCTTTCCCCTTGACAATTATTATTTTACCGTGTTTGGTAAGAAAAGGGAGCACGCAAAACTGCCGGGATTCTGCGAACTTTCCGTTGCATTTCTACCGCAAATAGTAAAAGGCCGGAGCCGTCCCACGAAGGAACGACTCCGGCCTTATCTCTTAGGCGAACTGATTTACTTTTTTCTGTACGGCGGCATAGTCATACCCAGCGGCCTCAAGCCGCTTTTTACGCTCCGCGCCGTTGCCCCACTTGCCTTGCAGGACCTCCCGAGCGAGCTCGTCTACCGATTTACCGGCGCCCTGCTCGGTAGTGATGAAGCCCGAGAAGCCTGCCGCCTGCAGCTTCTTCAGTGTAGCCTCCGCATTCGCCTTGACCTTGAAGGCCCCGACCTGAATCTTGTAGAGGTCTCCGACATTCACCATGTAGGTATCAAAGCCTTTCGCCTTGACCTTAGCCAGCATGGCGTCTGCGTTTGCCTTGACCTTAAAGGCGCCCGTCTGGACGCGATACAAGCTCCCAGACGGCTTTTCAGGCTCGGGCTTGATATTCGTACTCCCGAGGCGTTTGTTGACCTCAGAGGCAATCTGGGCGTGCCGTTCATAGAGATATGTACCGGGGCAGCTCTTATTTGCAAACCACCGGTGCACAGTCATGTTTTGCTTGTCCGGCTGACCGATAAGAGACTTGTCGGCCTTCCACTTGAGCTCCTTGATACCGTTGCGCTTGCAAATATCGACGAGCAGGTCGATGAGTGCGGCGTAGGCCTTCTCCGTTACGGCGTAAGGCTCTTTGGTATCGCTGGCGACCTCAATCGTGATTGCGCGGTTGTCGTTCGCCGCGTTCGAGGAGCACCACGAACGGTCTTTCTCCTCGACGTACATACCGATACGGCCATCATACCCGATACCGTAGTTGCTGGACGCCTGCCGGGAAGTAGGCGCGAACACGTTGCCGAGGGTCTCGACCGAGCATTGACCGACCACGCAATGGATAGTTACGGTATCGATTTTGTGGTTACGGGGGCTCGATTTATTCGGCGAGATTTTCGTATAGTTTACGAGCGGGCTGTTACTCATTTTCGGTACCTCCTTCTGTCTTAGCGTTCAGGATAGCCACGAACTTAGTAAAGGCCTCCTTGATGTACTTGCAGGCAACGAGCAGCACGGCGCCGATAATGATGAGGTCCGCGAAGAGGTCAGAATACTCCTCGGGAATCGCCCAGCCGACTTGATTTGCGAATAGGGGCAGAGTCGTGATTGCCGTGCAAAGCAGCGTCAGCCCGACCACGAAGGTCAGAATCTTGAGACCGCTCGCAATGAGCTTGTCCTTGTCAAAGGACTCATGCAGAATCTTGATGTTGTACCAGAGCGAAAAGGCAACGTTCGCGAGGTACGCGGCGAGGAAGATAAGCATGGCCCAGCCGATGTTGATAAGGTTTTGCAGTACGCTTTCTAACATGGTTTTAGTCCTCCTTTGAATCATTGTATATATCAGGCCCGTACTTCTTACGGAGCTTGATTCGGTTTTCGGCTTTCGCCTTACTGTAGTAGAAGCCGGTCGCGGTAGCGAGCTCGGCAAAGATGGCGGGGATAAGGTACGCAAGCGGCGAAGTGTCGCCGGTTTTCCAAACAATGGCCAAAGTAAAGACCGTTACGACTCCCGTAGCGGTCCCGACAATGGCGATTATGATTTTGGAAAACTCTCGTTTCTTAGCTCTCATCAGGCGGCGATACCGGCAGCTCCAAGAACTTGTTATGGAGGTCGTCCATAACGCCGTTCACGCCGAGGGAGTGGTACTGCTTCCAGCAATTCTCGAAGTTTTCCCGAGCGTAGATAGGAGCGAAGCCGCGTTCCTCCCACTTGTTGTAGTCGCTAATCATCTGCGACCTGAGCAAGGCTTGCAGTCCCGCCTTTACCGCAGCCGTGTCCAGAGCGTTCTTCTTGACGAGGGAGTGCAGATACTTGAAGATGGCCGCAATGAGCGCAGGCACGCCCAAAAGGCAGAGCCATTGATAAACCGTCATTCAGTAACCTCCTCCCAGCCGTAGACCCCCGGCTCCCAAACATTATTCGCGGCAGTACTTACCCAGTGCTTGCCGTTGTGCGCAACCTTATCGCCGAGCGCGTAGGCGTCATGCGCGCCGAGGGGCTGAGACCATTCGGGGTACTCGGCCGTAGGGTCTCCGATTTCCTTCCAAAGACTTGCGGTAGCCGGCGGCGTCCAATCTGCTTGCGAGCTGTGCGCTTGTACGCAGCGGTACAGTTTTCCTTTGTAAGAGCAAATCGCCTTGACCGCATAAGCTACCGGGTATGCCCATTCCGAAAACTGCTCGGCGTGTTCCGTGAGAGTCGCGTCGTCGAGCTGTTCTGTCTCTGCCATTTTCACGAAAACAAGACTCGCGAGCTCCGGAGCCCGCGCTTTTGCGAGGGCGGTCAGATTCGCCTCAGTCGTGTAGAACTCCCCAGCATGATAGAAGTAGAAGCCGGCGACAACTTCCGCGGGAACACTCTCGACCTCAACAAGGGTATGCCGGTCGCAGAGATACCCGACCTGCTGAGTAGGCCAGAAGGTGTTGGAGTCGTTCGAGTAAATCGCGTCGGCTTTGTCCTGCTCGCTGAGAACGACGACGCCGTTTGCCTGCCTGCGAACATAACAGGGGTGCTCGCAGATTTCGACAATGAGATTTGCCGAGTTTGTGATTAAGTACATAGCGCTTTCCTCCATTCGATTTTATTGTTCGGGTGGAATCCAAACAGTTTCTTAAAATATAGGTCCATGCGCTCGACGGCATGGAAGCTGTTTCCTCGCTTCATGTGCCCGCGCCAGCTCTCATAGGCGCTGCAAATATCCGAGAGCGGAAATACACGCCGGACGAACTTGCCGGCAATTTTCACGACTCTGCCCTCGATATTCCAGAGCTTGAACTTCTTGAGCTTGCGCCGGATTTTCTTAATACTCTCAAAGCTCATTTTGCGAAGGACCTTCCCGGTCTCCGTCAGCTTGAAGCGGATTTGCAGGAACTTGAAGCCCTCGCTGAGCTTCTTGATTTTTGTCTTTTTCGTATTAAGAATAATGCCGAGAGAATCACAGACCTCTTTCATGCGAGTAAGACACTCTTTGAGGTATTCCTTGCTCGGGTGAATCAGATAGCCGTCGTCCATATATCTGGCGTAGCCCTTAATGCCGAGCTTTTCCTTGATGAAGTGGTCGAGCTTATTCGGCAGCATAAGAGCGGCGGTTTGCGAGATTTGACTTCCGAGCCCGTAACCGATGGGCCCGAAATTATCGAGGCACTCGTTCGCGAGAGCCCTGATTCTCACATCATGCACGCGCTTTGCCAGCTCACGGCTGACCGGCCAATGCTGCGCGTTGGCGAAGTAGTTGGAGAAGTCAAAGAGAAGAACATAGCCCTCCCGGCCGTACTTCCTGTAATGCCTTTGCAGGTGGCAGGAGAGACGGTTAAGAGCGAAGTCGATTCCTTTGTTCTCGGTACTTGCGCCGTTGTCATAGATGAACGACGGTTTTAAGGTCGGGTTGATGACCTTATCGCAGAGCGTCCTCTGCACAACGCGCTCGCTGATGTGAATGCTCCTGATGTGCCGCATTTTCCCTCGGTCGTAGAGGTCGAACTCGATAAAGCCTCGGCTCTTATACGTCCCGTCAAGAAGCGCGCGCCGAGTTGCGGCCGTATTCGTTACGAGATTGAAGCGGTAAGTCTGCGTGGAGCTTTTCCAGCTAACGCCGCGGCAGCAGATATGCCCGGATTGATATAGGTTTTCATAAGAAAAGACGTCCTCAAAATCTCCGCAGGATTTGCTGAGAGCGAGGCGTCTTTCTTGCCGTTTCTTGACTCGCCTCTGATAGCGAGCCTCGTGTCTTTCTTCGCTTGTCATTAAAAATTGTCCCCTTCGTACAGTGTTGCAGGATTTCACGCGTAAAAGTAACTGCATAGTAGTACCGCCCATGAAACACGGTCCGCGTAAACCGTGCCATGCAAGCAGCGTCCGAGCGACTACATCAAAGGAGTGTTTTAGCCAAAAGGCAGGGTACGAGTCATCCTTCCATAAAGGTACTGATTTCGGCGGTTTCCCGCTTACTACGTCGGACCTGATTCCTTATGGAATCCGAAGCAAACGCCGTTGGTGTTGTTGGCGTTGTTATTGTTCGCGTTGCCGTTGCTGTTCACATTGCAGAAGTTGTTGGAGTTGCTCCCATTAGGAGAACGCTCCCACCACCAGTTCGCAGGACAAGACAACAGTATCATGACAGGACCCGTATATCGGTTAGGGCAGATTCTTGAATCGCTCTTTATCCGATTTCTTTACGCCGGAAATTAGCTTAGCCTCCTCACTGATGAGGGAAGCCCACTCCTCGAGAGAATTATCGAGCCAGCGCAGCTTTTCAGGATTTTGCTTGAGAAGGTCTGCCATAATTCCGAGCTGACCGATAAGCGCCTGAAGCATGGCGTTTGCCTCGATAAGATGGTCCCGCCGAAGCTGGGCCTCGTGCTGATTTCCGGGAAAAACGCTGTTCGCCATTTTGACCTCATTGTAGACGGTATCGGCGAGAGCGCTTAGCTCCTGAGCGCCATAGAAGGTGTACCTCTTCGGCATTTTCAGGCAGCATTTTCTTGTATGCACGGCGAGCTTGCGCGCAGTCTCTACGAACTGGACCGAGCTGTCTCCTCGCAGTGCTTTATAAACTGACATAGTTAGCTTTTACCTCCTACCGGGGCCACAAGGGCCCCGGATTGACTAAAGATAGTAGATTAAACACAGAAGCCGAAGCAAACGCCGCTGGCGTCGCCGGCGTTGCTAAGGCCCGCGCTGCCGTTGCCGTTCACACTGCAGAAGCCGCTGGAGTTGCTCCCATAAGGAGAACGCCCCCACCACCAGCTCGCAGACCCGGAGCCGTTGGAGAGGTATTTGATTCTGTTCGCGGCGGTAGCAAAGTAGCTGTACTGCGAGCCCTCACCGGCTTTCGAGTAGGTAGTCGAGCCGAAAATCTCAATCTCAGAGAAGAGGAAGAGCTTCATCGAGTTTGTGTTGATAGTCGAGCTCTGACTGCCTGCGGAGGTCTTCTTGTTAACGCTCTTAAGTACCGCTTGCAGGTCGGACGGTAGGGTCGGCAAAAGCGTGTTTTGCAGCCACGAGTACATTTCAGAGCCGGTAAAGCCACCGCTATTTGTATTCGAGGCATTCATTCGGCGCGTAGTTGCCATAAGGTTTTTCATGCCAAAGGTAATGCCGGCTTTGCCGCCGCTTGCGAGGTCGTCATGATTGAAGCCCATAATTACGAGCGTCAGGGTCTCGCTTCCGACCGTGATGTCCTTCGTATCGCCGACAGACCAAAGCTGAGAAGCCTTGCCTGCGGCGGAGGCCTTAGCAATCTGCGCCCATGTGTTCTTAGAGAGCACGCTGTTGAAGAACAGGCACTCGACGGAGTAGGTCTGCCCGGAGGTCGTGATTGCCACGCTCACGGGGTCGGTTGTCTCCCCGCTCTTCGTAGCGGTAACGGTATAGGTACCGGACGCGGTAATCGTCAGGGAGAGCACACCGCTTGAAGGCACCGTGCCGGAGAAGGTCTTCGTACCGTTCGTGGCGGTAACGACAGCGCCGGAGTCCGAAGTTACTTTCAGCGTTGCCGAGAAGTAGGAGAGCGAGATTTTGTACTGCTTCACATCATCTACGATAATGCTCTCAGTCGCGGTCTGCCCGTCCTTTGTAGCCGTTACGACCCATGTACCATATCCCGTCAGGTTGAAGGTCACGGTGCCGGTACTCGTAGCAGTCAAGGTCTTAGAGCCGCATTTGCAGGTAACGGAACTGCCGCTCGGAATTGTGGCAATAATCTGAGGCGGCACGCCGACCGTACCGAGCTGAGAGTCGGGAATCTTGCCGTCGCTTCCCAGAGTAGCTACGCCGCCTGCCGTGCCTTTCTGAGAGGTAGGAATATAGCCGAGGGCGGGAATCTGCGCGACCGGGACCTTCTTATTCGCGTCAAGGGACGCAACGCCGTTCGCTGCGGCCTTCTGCGAAGTAGGAATATAGTCGAGCGAAGGAAGCTGTCCAGAAGGGACCTTGCCGTCAGAATCCAGACTCGCAACGCCTCCCGCTGCGCCCTTTTGAGAAGTAGGGATGTAGTCCATAGCGGGAAGCTGCCCGGAAGGGACTTTGCCGTCAGAGCCGAGGCTTGCGACGCCCCCTGCCGCGCCTTTCTGCGAGGTAGGGATATAGGACAGGCTCGGAAGCTGACTCTCTTTCAGCTTGCCGGACTCGTCGAGGTCCGCCTTGTCCTTGAGCGCGGCGTCGATTTTATCCGCGTTCTCGTTGAGGTCTGCGATGTCCGCGAAGTCTTCCGGCGCCGGCTTTTTCAGTTTGTAGTTGTCTGTGTAGGTAGCCATTAAGTAAGTACCTCCTCTTTCAAATCTTTCCACGTGAGCGGCTTGACCTCGCTCCATTTATAGGGCTTGACCTTAGCCCACGTGTTATAAAGAAGCTCTACCGTAAAGACCATGTTGTACGGCAAAATGCGCTCAAGCGTCTCGGAGATAATCATCTCCTGCTTCTTAACGCCGAGCGCGACTTTCACATTGACGGTAAAGGTCGCCGTCGTGATAGTCAAAATATAGCCTCCCGCTCCGCAGAGAGACTCAAGCAGAGCGGCGAGGCTTTTCCTTGTATACGGAATATTTTCATTGTACCGGCTGAGCAGCCGGAGCTTGCGGTCGTCAAGAGTATCAGTCGCAAAGGGCGTGATACCCAGCATTTTCTCTCTGCGGGCCACACCGTTCTCGGTGGCCTCGGAGATAAACTGGTCGTTCATGCAGTCCTCGCAGGCGTCCCAGATAGCTTGTACCTCCGGGGTCTCAGCCTCCATAATTGCCCGCATTTCCTGCACGTCTTTCAGCACATCGGGAAGATACTCTTTGAGGTCGATGGTCCTGATATTGTTGAAGTTACGCATTTGTGAACGACCCCCTCACAGCGACCGCGTCCTTATCGAGCGTGAGATTTCCTGCCTGACCGTTCAGAGTCGTGCCGGAAATGTCGACGATACCGGCTAACGCGAGGAGTCTCGACTCGATTTGCGATACGCGGACAATCAGCCCGGCCTCTTTACTCCACGTCGAGTTGAGCTCGAGATAATAGGCGTCAAGAGCGCTTTGAATGTACGGAAGGCACTCGGTCAAGTTCCAGCCCGCGGCGAAGGTCAAGGTCGTAGAGATATTGACCGTAGTACCCGCTGCGCCGACGACCGTAACCTCATGGTCGATAGGGGCAAGACCTATACCGTCGCCGCTGTTCTGCGTCGGGTCGATAGCCGTCTGAACGGTATTGATAAGGGTATCGGAAGGCGGCTGGTAATCGCTTCCCGTGATAACGAGCTTGACCGTTCCCGGACCTTTCCACGCACGGTAGGGCTTGCACCCGCCGACGCCGGGCAGAGCCTCGGTAACTTCGATATACTGCCCGCGATTGAAGCCGTAGGACTGATTCTCAAAGCTGTTGAGGTAGCGCAGTCTCAGGGTCTCGGTTGCTTCTTCGTCTTCGCCGTTGATAACGATACTCGTCAACTCCGCGGTCGCAAGCCCCTCGATATACTCGATAGGGATAAGCTGACCGGTGTAGCCGTTCGGGTCCGCACCGGCGGTCTCGCAGGTAAGGTAATACTTGAGAGACTCGATTTTCTCGGTCACGGTCCAGTTGTATTTATCGCAGGAGAAGCGAGTGCCGATAGGAATATCCATACTGAACTCGCCGATACCCACGGCGCAGGTTGCAGGCAGAGGCGTGATACCACGCTCCGCGCAGCGCATGATAAGGTAGTCTCTGCTCGCGGTGTCGGCAAAGGTCTCGTTGAGTACGGTATCGAGAGCCACGTAAATCATGGCACTCTCAAGGGAGTTTGGCGCAAGAGCGTCGAAAATAATCGAGCCCTCGCGCTTATCGAGGCTCGACGCTACGCGGGCGAGCTTCTCTTGAAGAATCGCCTCATAGGTTTTATCCTCATACATCGGTTTCCACCTCCAAATCGCCGAAAATGCTATGCACGGTAAAGGTGACGTGCACGGTCTTTTTTCCGGTCTCAAACTCAAAGCCGTCTACTGCGGTGATTCGGTCGTCCTGCAGTAGGGCTTCTGTAATGCAACGCTTAATCTCTGGAAGCGCATACTCTTTCGGCTGGCCGATAAGCTCGACGAGCTCAACGCCGTAGTTCCACGAGTAAATGAGATAGGCGTATCGCTCCGTGCTGAGAATCAGGTAAATAGCCTGCCTCAGTGACTCGAGCTCGTCTACCATGCCGCGAATGCGCCCATGCTCAATATCCAGAGCGTAAGTAAGACTCGGTTGAGTCTCGACCTCAAGCGTCAGGAGGTCATTGTCTACTTTCGGTATCATGTAGGCGCCTCCACTCTGTCTATGATAATAAACTTCTGCCCGCCGTCGGTACGGAGAAGCAGCACCTGCTCGCCGGCTTTCAGTCCGAGGTGGACCTTGAAGGCCTTCTTGCCCTTATAGGCATGCTTGTGGCTCGCAAATGAAGCGTCTCCGCTTCCACCTGCGGTATTTTCGGTCTGATGGTCTACCGTCATATAAACGGTATAGTCCCGGACCGCATTCGTTAGGATAAGCTGCGCCGCGGTGAGCTCGAGTTTCTGGTCGACCTGCACCTTGAGCGGCGATACGCTCGTCACCTTGCCGAGAACGAAGGCGAAAGGCTTTGCGGCATTGACCGCCTCAAGCGCGGCGCGTTTTACGTTTTCTAAAAAGCCGTTCATATCAAGTGACAAATGTACCACCTCGCAATTTCAGGTCCATCAGGTGCTGCTCTTGCTTGAACTTATGCGTCACCGATTCGACCAGTAGGTAGCTCTGGACGTTGATGTCTCCGAGCCCCAGCTTAACAATAACGGACGAGCCCGCCCGGACTCTCATGTCGCCGAGCGCGTCGGAGATAGAGAGCGAGCGGGTTTTTGTGTTGTAGAGCTTTAGGAGAGCCTCTGCCTTTGCCGCGCCGCTTGCGGAGAGCTCGACGGTATCGGTGTATTGCAGAAGGCCCCACTTGTTGATATTCGAGCTGTCCTTCGCAATGAAGATTTCGCGCTTGCCCGAATCCTTGTTCTCAAATGTAATCTTGATTTGGTTGTAGGTCTGCTTGTCGATGGTACTCGAATAGGAGTACTCGCCGATAGTGTCGGCGTCGATAAGCAGATTCAGCTTCATGCTCTCAATGTCCTGCAGCGTCAGCTTGCCGACTTTATCGTAGAGCACATAGAGCTTAGTTTTCGCCCGCAGTGTTTCATCAAGCGCATTCTGGGCGATGTCAAAGAGCGTGGCGTTGTCCTCCGTCCTCGAGGCGATAACGTACCCCGTGTCCTCAAGCGCTCCCACGCTGAGGCCGAAGTCCTCGGCTATCATCTTGATAACGTCGCTCGCTTTCTTGTTCGAGTAGACATAGGTGTCCTTATTCTTGAAGTAGCGGAGCTGGTCGTAGGCGGTAACCTCGATAACGTTCGGCGTGCGGCCTGAGCGGCTCTTTGTAAAGACAAAGCCGTAAAACATGTCCGTCCCATCGACGGACAGCTTTACGGCGTCTCCTTCCTGAAAAGACAAGACGGAATCCTTTACCACGGAAAACTTGAGCTTTCCGGGAGAGCCTTTGCGGTCCCACGAAAGGCTGATACCTTCCTCAACGATGGGGTAGAGAATCGTGCTGCCGCTCTGAATGATTAAATCTACTTTACTCATGGAATCGTCAACACCTGCCCCGGGTAAATAAGGTTAGGATTCTTTATCTTGCCCTTATTCGCATTATAGATTTTTGTGTACTGCGCTCCGTTGCCGTAATACTTCTTCGCGATGTTCCAAAGGCAATCGCCCTTCTTTACGGTATAGGATTTCGTCTTAGGCTTGCTCGAAGTCTCGCGCTTCTTCTCCTCCTTAATAGTCGGCTTGCGCGCAGCCGCGGCCGGTTTCGTAACCGTGACGGTCTTCGTCGCATAGTCGATATACTGCTTGAGCGTAACCGAAACGGTCACGTCAGGGCCTTTTGTGGCGTCCTCTGTGATGTTATAGCTCTCAAGGCTTACTTTCATATTCGTATCGAACAAAAGTCTCCCAGAGGGCGACACACGACTCACGATGAAGCGGAACGGAGTCTTACTTGTCATGTAGTTCTCGAAAATACCGAGGTAGTAGTCAGGCCTGCGGAAGGCACCCGCAAAAGAGTACTGCCCCAGCATAGGGAGAACGACGTCAAAGCTGATTTCGGTCAAGCCGGGAGAGCGCAGGAAGTTTATATCGCCCTCATTGACAAGGGTAAGCGTTTTGTTGTTCCCCTTGATTTTGGTTGTCAGCTTTTGCGGCGTAACCGGTAAAAGCAGACTTCCGAAGTAAAAGCTATACATTATTCATGCACCCCCTCAGCAGCGACCTCGAGTGCTTCCGCAAAGCCCTCGGTTAGCGTATTCAGCACGCCGTCAAGGTCCATATCGGAATCAATGCGGTTAGTCATGCCGGTCATATCGATTTTGACCTCGGCGGTCGTGAAACGGTTGATTGCTTCCTGCTCCGCAAGGTCTCTCATATACTTCAGGTCCTCGGTCGTTTCCTTCAAAGACGCGGCCGCGCTTCCCGCGCTGTCGTTAATGCCGGCAGTGTCCGCGCCGATACCGTCCAGAGCGGTCTGTTCCGCAGAACTGTCCGCAGCAGCGTCGGCCTTTGCCTGTGCATAAGCGGCCTGTAAAGCGTCGACAGAAGAATTGAGCTCGGCTTTCAGAGAGTCAATGTGCGCGTCTCTTCCGGCTTTCGCACTCGCGAGCTCGCTCTCATACGCGGCAAGGTCTGCCGCACGAGCGGACTTCGCAGCCTCATTTTCTGCAGCTGCAGTTGTCGCAAAGGTCACATGCTCGATGGCGTCGATACTCACGCCGGGGATTTTGTTCAGCACCCCGATGAACTTATTGATAATATCGATAGCGCCGTTAATCATGTTCTGGAGAATCGTCAGTACAGAGACCTTCATATCCCCCATGAAGTTCGCGATTGCTACACCGGCTTTCTGCCAGCAGAGCTTGAGCTTGTCTACGAGGTCAATGACCCAGTAGACGCCGGTAAAGAATGCGAGTTTGACCGCGTTCCAGCCTACGATAAGTGCGAGCTTGCAAATCTCCCACGCATTTTTAACGCCGCCGATAGACTGAATCCACCGATACATCGCTGCAACAAGTACGCCGATGATAAGGGCAATCCAGAGAATCGGATTCGAGAGGAGCGAAACAATAAGGGCCTGATTTGCCGCGACAGCCAGCCACTGGGCAGCGGCATGGACGACCCACGCAACGGCGAGAATGCCGACCGTAGTAGCCAGCCCCACGAGTACCGCGCTGACCATATCTGCGTTCTCCGTGAGGAAGGCGACGATATTATTCAGCCACGAGACGATGGTCGTAAGGACCGGCAGAAGCTGCTCAGCCATAATGCCGGTAAACTCGAGCCAGCTCTCGGAGAGAAGCCGAGTCTGGTTGGCGTAGCTATCCTGCGTGCGGGCAAAGTCGCCTTGCGCGTCGGCGGTCGTGCTCATAAGGTAATTGTACCGGAGCATGACCTGCTCAGCCTGAGACATTTCGTTGTAAGCCGTTGTGATACCCTGCGAGAGGGCATAAGCCTCGAGGTTGGCGACCGACATGTTAATGCCGAGCTGCTTCAAGGGCTCTGTCTCGCCGGAGATACCGGAACGGATTTTCTCGAAGGCGGTCTCAAGGTCAAGGTTATAGAACGACGCCATATCGCCGGCAAGGCCGACCATATCTTTCGACATGTCTACGATAGCGTCGCCCGCAAGACCGGAAGACTTGAGCATAGCGCCGATGGTGCCGGCGTACCGCTTTGCGCTTACCTCGTTCATGCCGTAGGCAGCAAGACACTCTTTCGACCACGAGTTGATAGCCTCCGCAGCACTGCCGAAAGTAACGTCGACGACGTTCTGGACTTCGGCAAGGTCGGAGGCATAATCAATTCCGGTCTTGATGGTATCGAGCGCCTTGCGGGCAATCATCACAAGCCCGATGGCTTTCGCGAGTCGGCTGAAGGCGTCGGTCGATTTATTCGTATGGTCTTCCAACTGGTCCAGCGCGGCGCTTGCTCTCGCAAGTTCCTCGCGGGCCTCTTGAATGGAGGCGGTGTCGATAGCCCGTCCGGACGCGTCCTGCATAGCCTCGAAGCTATTAAGTACAATGTTCATCGCCTTATTGATACTCTTGAGCGGGCCGGTCATGCCGTCCGTAAGTACGAGCTGCGACTTGATAAGGGCCATAGGCCTCCTCCTTTCCGGGAGCCAGCACTGAGGCTTGACCCGGCTTTACCTCAGTGCTTTTTCCCGTGTTTTGCTTTGGCCGCTTCTTTCTTCTCCTGCTCGACCTTTATATCGATAGCGGCGATAATGAACGCCTGCGTATATGGGTCCATGTCAAGGAATACATTCGGCGGCCACTTGAACTTGTGGAGACAGTAATAGACGTAGTTCGCCTCCGGGTCGTCTCCGAGTATTAGTTTTTTGCTTCTTCCACCATTTCGTCGCCGGACTGGAAGCCGTTGACCTGCAGGACCTTAGTGGAGTAGTCCTCGAACTCGGCGGGAGTCAGCATAGTGGTGATAAGCTGCTCCGCACCCATAACGCCGTAGCTCTGCTGGAGCTCGGCGTCGTTCAGATTCGGGAACACCGTGCAGCGGACAGCTACCTTCGCGAGGTAGGCGTTCGCGTCGAAGTCCTGCGTAAACTGGCCCTTGCGGCCGGGTACCGGGACGGTACGCATGCAGGCCTTTCTCAGGCCCGCGTTCTCCGCTGCGGTAATGCAGCAGATTTCCCACGGCATAGCCTCGCCGGTATCGGAGTCGACGAAACGGTCGGAAGCGATAAAGGTAACGTTGTCGATTTTCTTCGCGTTCTGAGCAAGGAACGCGGTCAGATTCTTAGCCATAGTAAAATACCTCCTGTTTTATGTTGGTTTACTGCATGCCATTCAGCAAGCTAAAGGTCTCGGGCATTTCCCAGTCGTCGAAGGTGCCCTCGAGTTCCTCGTCGAGAGTCTCGGCGTCGGCGTCAAACTTCGCCAGAATGCCGCCCTTAGTGAGGCAGTTCTTCAAGATGATAGTCTGACGACCGACAGAAGCGGTCGGGTCTTCGTTTGCGACCTGAATATCGAACGTAGGCATAAAGCCGGTACGCTTATACTCGAGGAGCATTTCGCGGAAAACGGACTGGTTATAGTGAGCGGTGCCGCTCCACGTACCGGACCAGCCGGTCGGCTTATTGCCCTTGCCGGACTTGCCGAGGATAGGCACCTCAGCTACGGAGATGTCCATTTTGGACTCGAAGGAATAGAGCTGCATGAAGCAGTATCTGTTTCCGTCGGCCATCGTGACATACGCGGAAGCCTGAGAGCCCGCAATCGCGTCAAGCGCGTTCATAATAGGCTGAGCCATAATTCAAACCTCCTTACATGATGATAACGCTCATATAGAGCTGGGCCATAGCGTTCACGACGTTCAGGTCCTTCACAGTGCAAAGGACAGCCTTCTTCGTGTCGCCCTGCTCCACGGTTACGCTGTCGGGGTCGAAGTCCTCGATAGCGCGAATAGACTCGAGGTCCTGATGGAGCTTGCAAATATCGTTCCAGAGAGCGATTCTGCCGGCCGCGTCATTCGGCACGGTGCCGAGGTAGCGCGTGTTGAAGAGGACCGCCGTGTCGTTCGCAATCTGGTCGCAGACGCGGATAGTCTGATTCGACTTAAAGATGTCGCCCTTTGTGTCGGAGACAGTAATCAGGGAGTCGATGTCCTCGAGAATGCGAACGTCGCCGTTGACGTTGTGGAACATCAAGCGGCCGGCCTTAATTGCCGCCTCGAGCTCGGCCTGCGTTCTGTCCACGTCGACGGTGAGCTCGCCGTCGTACTTCTTGTTCGTGTTGGACTTGTTCACGGCGCAGCCCGCAGATGCGCCGGTCATCCAGTACACGAGACCGTACTGGCCGAGGCCGGAAATGCCGGAGTCATAGTCCGTCACCTTGCTGCCGATTTCGATAACGCCCTCATAGTCTGCGAGCTTCTCGTTGGAGTCGAGGTTGAAGATAACGGTCTGGAACTTCGCGCCGACCTCGTCGCGGAGGCGCTTTGTGTAGTTGATATACAGCTTGATAGTGGTCGAGTCGTCGGACGGGCAGCCGAGAGTATTGAAGCTGTAGCTTTCAAACTTATCGAGCGCCGCCTGATGAGCCGCCGCGTTTGCCGTGCCGTTCGTGCCACCAGTGAGCGGAGTCTTCGCAGTTGCGGCGAGAGACGCGGTAGTCTTCCACGTTACGAAGTCGTTATCCTTGAGCGCGGTAGCCGCAGCCACGGTCTGCGTATCGAGGAGAGTCGTATCGTAGTAGAGGCTGACGTCGAAGAGGCTGGAGTTATCGGCGTTCGCCGCGATAACCACATAGAGCTTGTTGCCGGCAACGCCGGAATACTTCGCCGTGCAGTAAGTGCAAGCGGCCTTAGCGCCTCCGCCGTTCAGGCGATAGGCGTAGAGGGTCTGCGTATACTGGAAGAGCTCGCGCAGAGGCAGCAAAGCGTCGTCGGTGTACGCATGACCGAAAATCTTGAGGCTGTTCTTCTGGAAGTCGCCGCTCGTCACGGTAAAGACCGTGCTGTCGGGACCCCAGTCCAGCATAAGAGGCATGGCCGCATAACCTCTGTCGGAGAGAGTAGCGGACGCCTTAGCCACGCTGGAAAAGTTGATATACGTGCCGGGGAGTACCTTGTTCTGTACTGCCCAGATTCCACCGCCAAGGGCCATATTATTTCACCTTGCCTTTCATAAAGTTTTCGATAGCGGTATCAACCTCTTCGAGGGTGTACCACTTACCGTCCTCCAAAAGCGCGCCCAGAAGGTCACGGCGCTTAGCGTAGCGCTGAGACCTCAAAAGCTGCTCTTTGGAGTGAGTAGGAGCGGCGGGCTTTGCCGCCGCAGTAGCTTTCGCCATATCAGTTTCCTCCTTGTTCAATTTTCAGAGTTCCCATCTTAACCTCCTCAGCCGTCTTATACGTGAAGTGGTTATAGGAGACGAGGAAGTGAAGCACTCCGTCCGTCACCTGAAAACTCATATCCGTACCGCGCAGCTTATTGCCGCCGGGCAGGTCAATCACTTCAAGCACTTCGGTGAGGGTATCTGCCACGCCGTAGCAGTCCTCGCGCCCGGACCTCGGAAAGTAGAGAACATCGAAACGAGGAAGACGTTTCTTACGCTGAGCCGGGTAGTCCGTGACCTCGGCGGTAACCAAAAGCACAATAAAAGCAGGTTGCCGAAGCCCCTGCTTTACTGCGTTTGATTCGATATGACTACCGGGAAAAGCGGACCGCAGGGCCAGCGTGATTCCGTCTAAGATAATGTTTGTACTAATTTCCGCCATTGCAGACCTCCTTCAGCTTCCGAAGCACCATCTTCTCAAGCACAGACGGGGCGATTCGTTTCAGCTTTTCCTCAGAGATAGTCAGCATATACCGACCCTCGACCCAGCCGCCGCTTACGGTACGATGACCGAACTCGACATACGAGGCGTACTCGACCGGATTTATGATTTCGACCATATACGTGTTCCCGGACTTTGTGACGGTCAGGGACTGCGCGTACTCGCGCCCGGCTTTGCCGTTCTTAGCGCCCCAGCCTCGGCGGAGAGTACCGCCTTTCTTGCCAGAGCCTTTCGGGTACTTGCCGACCGGGGTAGCCGGAATAACGAGGGCCAGAAGTCTTGCGGCAAGCTCTTTGCTGCAAGCCACGCAGAGGTCGTCTATCTCAGAGTCGCTCAGCTTTTCAAAGCCTTTCGCAAACTCCCTAAACTGAGAGAAGTCGCAGCGGCCCCAGCGGGACATTAGGCGTACTCCTTGAACGGGACGAGCGGTATCTCTTGATGACAGCTATAGACCGCAGGCTCGCCGGACCTCGCATAGGCGGTAGTCCGGCCTTCCTGCGTTACGACTATCTTAGAGCCCGCCGGGATTTCCACAGTCTTCGAGATAAAGAGCTTGACCGACTGCTGAATCAGCGGCGCGCTGTTCTGCTCGGTCGTGCTTGAGATACTTGAGAAGGACAAACGGCAGGGCTCACCGTGGAGCTTCTGGACCTCCGTGGGCTCATCCCGGCCGTTTGCCTTATTTACCGCTGTCTCGAGGACATAAACATCGCAGAGGCCGTCCCAGAGCCTCCGTAGAGCGTCCTGATAGCTTTTCACCATACCAACCTCCTAAACGCTGCGATAAGCTCCGCGTCGGGGTTTACCATCTTCGCGAGCATTGCGTCAAACTGGTCCTCGAAGGAGCCGGTATCTGCAATCGCAAAGGTAACAGAGGTATCGCCCTCAGAAATGCTCTTAGCCGGCGCGTTGAAGTCGTAGACCTCAGAGAGAGCGCCGGAAGCCTTCTTGTCTGTGAGGAACATGCCCGCAGCCATATCCGCCCAGACATAGAAAAGACCCTCCGGCACTTCGAGCTGATTCGTTCGCACCTTTAGGGTCGTCTCGGCTTTCTTAATGTTGTAATCAAGTGCCGCGCTGTCGGCCTCGGTCACGGTATAGCCGAGGGCCGACAGTCGGGCGGTTACTGCCGCGAGTATCTCCATAGGCCTTAACCTCTGGAGAAGATACGCGCGATAGGAATGGCCTTGTGGTTGATGTAGGAACGCTGAGACGCGGTAGTCTCACCGGAATGCACCAACGCCCAGTTTGCGCCGTTCTTGAGTTCGGAATCGGTAGGAGACAAAGAAGTCTGAGACGCCTTCTCGTAAGAGATACCGTAAGGCGCGAAGACCTTGCGCTGACGAGTGTACAGAGTGTCCTCGCCACCATGAGTCTTCGGGTCACGGCTCATCTCATAAGGCACCTTCGCGCCGATGTCCTCGTAGGAGATAGCGCCTTCGCCGAGAACGTAGGTCGTATACTGAGTACCTGCAACGACGTAATCGTTTGCAGCCAGAGTCTTGCTGCCGAAGTACGGAGTTACCTTAGACAGAAGAATCTCGCCTGCAGCAGGAGTGCCGGAAGCAACAATCTTCAATGCGCCGTCAGTGTTGGCGTCAGCGTCGAAGTAGCCCTCAGAAGCAGGCATGTCGTCGTCAACGACAACGAGCTTGCCGTTCCACGTGCCGAGCTCGAGGTCGCGGGTAATGCCTTCCTTGTCAGTGTACTTGAGACGCTCAATCAGGTTGAGATTCTCAAGACCGGTAGAGACGTCAGAGTGCATGAACACGAGCTTGAACTTCTTCTTGTTCGCGCCGCAAGCCTTGTTTGCTGCGGAGTTCAGAGTAGAAGCCGCCATTGCTCCGGTACCGACACCAGTCACGTCGAGGGTGTGCTTAGACACGAACTCTTTGCCCTTTGCATCGGTCATGGCGAAAATGCCGGCGAGAATAGCGAGAATCGTGTTCTGGTCCAGATGGTCCTTATACTCGGCCACCTGCTGGCTGATGTTGCCCATGAAGTCAACACCGCCGGTGATGTCATAGGAGAAGTCCCTCTCAGTCCAAGCCTTCGCACGGCCGACGACAACGATACCCTGCTCGAAGGTCTTAGTGGAGGTTGCGGTGATGTCGGTCTGGCCGTCGTAGTTCACGGCGTCGCCGTCAATCAAACCGCGCATAGCCAGACGAGCATACGCGGTACCGTTCTGGGCGGTAAACACACCGCGGATGTCGGGGTTGCCCGCAAGGGCACGAGACTTCTTGAGCTCATTCAGGTTGAGGTTAGGAACGCGGTCCACCATGTACTTGAACGCCTCAGCATTGAAGCTCTTAGAATCAAACTTGCTGTTTGCCATAGTAAAATCGTCCTTTCATATTAAAGTTTTGCATCAGGATTTTCAGCGAGGTACGCGCAGAGCTCGTCGTAGGTCATAGTTTCCGGCTTTTTATCGCCGGAAGGCGCCGGGTCTCCGCTCTCGCCGGGCTTGAAGCCCTTAAAGTCATTCTTTGGTTTCGTAGTGTCGAACATAAAGCCACTGTCGGGTGCCTCGGCCAGCTTCTTAATCTGGTCCGCCAGACCCTTGACGGTGCCGTCCGCGTCGAGCTCAGCCTTATCAAGGTCGAGCAGTGCCTTCACGGCCTTTACGTTCTTCGCTTTGGCAGCAGACAGAGCCAGCTCAACGGCGGTATCGATTTTGAGGCGCTTGATTTCCGCCTCATGGGCCTTCGTCGCTGCGGTGTTCTCGGTCTGGAGAGTAGCGATTTGCGTCTTGAGCGCCTCGACGTCGCCGGTAGAGGCCTTGAGGGTCTCAAGCTGCTTGTCGCGCTCCTTGACGGTATCGGCGAGAGCTTTCTTCTCGGTGTTCAGAGTGTTGAAGTCTGCGCGTGCCACGAAGTTCTTGCCGATTTCCTCAGAGACCTTTTTATCAATCTCTTCGGAGTACGCTTCTCCCAAAATAGTTTTCAGCCAGTCCAACATTTTGTCCTCCTGTCTCCCGCTGTCCTTTTTATCCGGCCAGTCCCGGTATTGCGGGTACGCTATTTGTTGTCCGCCGCGTAAGGCGGTAATTTTTGTATGAAAAAAGCGCCTCCTGCTAAAAAGCAGGGACGCTCTAATCAACTATTGCTTCTGTGGGGCTCCACGGTCTCCCGTATCGCGTTTTAACTGAGTGGCCCTTAGATTTACCCTCTGAAAAAATCGGGCTTATTTATGGGCTTTCTGACTCGCCTGAATATCGCCCGCACTTCTTACATACCTCGAGGGCCTTATCCCAGTCAGGGACGGTATCGCCCTCAAGAAGAATATCGTCAGTAGCGATATTGCAAAGCTCCCAGCAATAGCCCCAGTCAATTTCCTTATTCAGTAAAGGGCACTTGACCTTATTTTGCTCGGACATGTTTCATCACCTCGTCATATAGCAGCTTGCCGCGTTCGTCCAGTTGACCGGCGGTACCAATCTCACCGTTATTATCAAGGACTGCAAAGCCCCCGCTTGTGTAGAAGGCGTATTGCGTGCCTCTGCGCTGTTTGAGCGCGAAGTCTGCGTTATCAATAATATTCTGAGTCCATTCTAAGGTTATACCGCGAGAAGCAAACCGTTTTTCGGCGTGCTCGTTCGCTTTGACGGCAACTCGACCCAGAGGCGGGGCGACCAGAGTTCCGGTCGTTCGGACTTTACCCTCATCGTAGAGAGTCTTGACCGCTTTATGTGCCGTCCAAAAGCGCTTATCGCTTGTGGGATTCGCGCCTTTATACCGGTAGTAGCCGGTAAGGTCCTTATAGTCTTCAGAATTATACTTTAACTGCTGAAAAGCCGCAAAGCTCTTAGGCGCGTCTGCGCCGAGTCGAGCCTTGTAGTTCTCATACTGCTTTTTATCAGCAGTTTCATTATACCACATATTTTTGAACTTTTCCACGGTACCAGTGCCATAGGCGCCGTCTTGTCTCGCTTTCCAGTCCTTATATGTCATATCCTTCGGAATATTAAAGCTCTCGCCGGTCTTCACATCTCTCGCGAAGCGGTCTCCGAGACCTTGCATATCCTCGTAGTAGGGGGCAGTCGTGCCACGGCACCACGGATGAAAAGGCGGCGCGGTAATGCCGACTTGATACTCACTCATAGGATAGACCTTGCCATCAAGCTGCGCGCAGAGGCTACAAGTCTCATTGTCAAGGGTTTCCACGATAACGTACTTCTCGACGCCGAGGTCTTTGAAGCAGTCCTTGCGGGCCTCGTTCGCGAAGGCGGCACTCTCGGTCATAACCAAACGCCCGGCCTGCGACTTAGAGACCTGAAAACGGTCGGAGATAGCCTTGATGGCTTTATCCGGAGCCGCGCCTCGCATTATCATCTGGGTAAGCTGCGTGTTGACGCTGTTGACGAGTGCCTGCTTGTTCGCCCAGATTCTATCGCTGAAGGTCTGGCTGTCTAAGGTCCACGGCCGTGAGAGTACTTTGCTGATAGCTTCACTGGTCAGCCCGTGAAGCGTCCAGCCGACCCCTATGCCCTTTTGGAGCTCAAAGGCGGTATGATAATAGCCTCGCCGGTAAACCTCGCTCAGGGACGAATTAAGAGCCTCTGTCTGTGCCCCGTGTAAGACCTCGGCCTGCTCCTGTAGCTGGAGTTTCAAGCTATCAAGCCTTGACACGTGGACGCGGGCAGAAGCATTCTTAAGCTGCTTGAGCCACGCCTGAGAGATGGCGTTCTCTTGACCGTGTTTTATATACTCTTCAACGGTCCACCGGAACTCGTCAAGCTCCTGCGTGGTAAGCAGCTTATTCGCCTCGGCGAGCGTTATGCCGTTTTCGGCCGCAAACCGCTGATACCATCTCGCGATTTGCGATTCTATATCCTGAATAGCGGTCGCATATTGCCGCTCGAGGTTTTTAACGTAGTCGTACCCCTTATCAAGCAAGGATTCCTCAAGAATCCGCATTCGGTTGGCCCAGTACTTATCATTCCTCATTTACCGGGTCACCGCCTTCGGGTTTGCGCAAAGCCTGCGCCTGTTCAAAAGCCGCTCGGTAGGGGTCGGTTTCCTCTTTCTGCTTTTCGAGCCGTTCAAGCTCGGCAGCAGGGTCGTCGACCCACGGGTGCATAGCGACGATGGTCTCATCGGAGATAATGCCGACGGACTTAGAGCAGTTATCGATAGCCTCGGACTCGTTGATAAGAATATCACGGTTGAAGATAACCGTAATATCTTCGCTCTCATACGAGCCCTTGCCGGTGTTGGCGAGGTAGGTATTGACAAACCAGAGAATCTCCTCAAAAGAGGCTTGCAGCTCGGTCTCCATCGCGTTCGCGTCGAGGTCGATGTCGCAATACATGCTCTGAATGTTCATCTGGTTAGGCGTACCGGAGAGACGGTCGTCCTTTGCATCGTAGCTGCGGAGGTTTTCAATGAGCGCCTTTTTCAGAAGCTCGAGGACGGTCTTATAATTCTCAGAGTTTACCGAGATTTCAAGACTATCCACACCGCCGTCAGTACCTTCGACCGTGCGGACCTTGATAGCTCCATAGGTCGTCAGGTTACGCCGAAACTCCCCGAGGTCCTGCCCGTCATAGTTCTTGAGGACAAGAACGGTATTGCGGACGTCTTCCTCCATGTTGTTCACGAAGTCGGATTGCAAGAGGTTGATGGCGTCCTGCAAGGAGCGGCCGCGGCGAATGAGAGGGACTTCCTTCGGGTTGTACTTGATAGGGATAAGGGGGAATCGCTCCCAGTTCAGGGGCTGCTCGTTGCCCTTGCTGTCTTTTACCTTAACATAGGCCTGCTTCTCGGTGTCCGGCGTGAGTACGCCGTTCTCGAAGATGTAGGTCGTAACACCTTCCAGCGTGAAGAGGTCGACCTTCTTAACGATTTTCTTCTCGGTACCATAGTAGACCTCGACCGGGTAAAGGCGAAGAGCGGAGTCAAGCTCGGTATGAGCCGCATCCGCCCAAAACGGCATAATCTCGTAGCCGGGGAATACCCGGAACGCGAGCTCACCGTTTTTATTGTAGTAGGGATAAAGCCACGAGATACCCGCGTTGAGGCACTCGACTCCCGCACTCTTGAGAGTACGCATAAACCGCATGCCGAGTACCTTCTTGACCTCAGCTGCGTAGTCGTCATTCTCACAGGAAAAGGAAATAGGCTGACCGAGAAGGTAGTTTGCCTTCTGGTCAACGTGTTTCGCATACTGGTTATCCACAATACGGTTGTTCGGGAGATTCTCAATCACAATCAGCTTACCGTCAGGGCCGATAGCTGTGCGCTGGCGTTTGAGAATGTCATGGTCTCCAGTATAATACCGGTCGCCGTCAATCATCTCGCGACGCTCGGGCGAGGTCTCCCAGTCAGTAAGCTCTTTCGCGTAGAACTCAAGCTCGGTCATAGGCCTGCCAGCGCGGAGGCGCAAATTGAAAAACTCCTGCTCGATAGGCTTCTTAAATAAGGGCATTTATCGCACCTCCTTAAAAACTGAATCTCGACGGCTGGAACGCGGCACGAACGAAGTAGCGCATATCGTCCATGGCGTGGTCGTCGGTTTTGAGCGGTCGGTCTTCGGCGGCCTTTTCATCCCACCGATATAAACCGAACTCCCTTATGCAGTCCGTGCAGCAGTCGCAAAAGAAGATGTCGCCGGCATTCAGCCGAGTAGCGACGTCACGAATGCCGTCAAGGACTCTATTGCTCGCCTGCTCGACCATGAAGCGGTCATGCCGGCGTATGACCTCGATAAACGAGGCGGCAGAAGGGTCAACGATGATTTTCCGAACTGAGAGGTCTCCCGCAAGCTCTTCAATAGCCGCGTAGTGCTCCTCGTCCGTTCGCTGATACCGTTCCTTGCGCCCGTCGTAGTAATACTCTCGGACGCGGTACCATTTTCCCTCGCAGAGCCCCCAGAGCCCGGCCGAAGTCGGGTTTAAGGTACCGTAGTCGCAAGAGATAAGGTATTCCTCGTAATCGCGAGGTACGGAAGGGACTACATGATAGTCTTTATTAAACATTGTATATATCAAGCCCTCTGCGACGGTCCAGAGGCCGCGGATATACCGGTCGTAGAACACGCCGGAGTACATACCCTCGTATCGGGCTTTGATTTTCTCGTCAAGGCTGAGGTTGTCGTCCATCGTAAAATGCAGGTAGAGCATATTGCGCTCCGCCGCTTTACGAATCCACTCTTTATAAAACCAGTGACCCGGGGACTCGGGGTTGCAGTTAAACCAGAACTTAGACCCGGAGACCGAACAACGCGCCATGGCCTGCTCTACGAAGGAGCGGGGCATAAGCGCGACCTCGTCAAAGAGGACTCCTGCCAGAGTAATGCCCTGAATAAGGGTGTAGCTGGATTCGTCCCGGCCTCCGAAGAGGTAGTAGGTATTAGAGCGATTGCCGATAGTGACGACCATTTTATTCTCGCTGCGGCGCTCAGTAACCTCGAACATACCCTCAAGCCATGTGGGAATATGTACGATAACATTACGCCGGAGCGCTTCAATCGTGCGGCCGCAGATAGCGAAGTTCTGTTTATCGAAACTCGCCATGCTCCACATGATAAAGCCGATAGCCATTGAGACCGTCTTGCCGGAACGGATTGACCCGTCGCAGATAAGCCCGTCTCTATTCTGGTGCTCCGGTTTCGTCCACCAGAAGAGGGTCGCGTTCTGCCGAGGACTGAAGCTCTGGTATTGCACTCAGGTCAACCTCCTTTCCGGCGGCGTGAATCGCCTCGAAGAAGTTGGTCTCCTTCGCGCCAGACGACTTAATCGCCTCGTTAGCTGTATATTTGTCAATGACGATACCCATAGCGGTAGCAAGCTGATTGACTGTCGCAGCGGCGAGCTTGTCTTCGTCGCCCATTGCCGCAAGCAGCTTGTCAATCAGTCCGCAGACGTCATTTTTCTTAGAATCCATAAAGGCCAGAACGCTCGCTGTGTTCTCCTCTTTTTTATGCGAGATTTTTTGCGCGAGATTCTTATCTCCGTTCAAAATACTGCGAATCAGGTAGGGAGAGACATGGTATTTCTCTGCGAGCTTTCTCTGTGACGTCCCGCCTTCGACATATTCAGCTATAATCTTTTTCCGTTGCTTGTCGGTCAGCTTAGCCACATTCTCCCTCCTTCGTTAGTTGTCACTAACCTCCATTCATAATAATAGACGGAGCACTGCACCGGAGGCCCGCGCAGTGCTCCGCCCGCGATACCGGAAGTCCGATAACGCAGAAAAAGCCGGATTCTTCATCCGACTTTTTCATCATATATTATAACGCAAGTCAAGCGTGAATTAAAGCGCTTTCGGTAAAAATTGTGAGAGCTTTTTTATGGAGAGTCATCGTCCAGCGGAAAGTGATGTCGAGTCGTACCGCGATTTCCTCCCACTTGAGGTACTTAAGATACCTCATCTCTAACAAGGCGTTAAGGGTAGGGTCGGTAACTGCCTGATTGATGGCTCTGCCGATTTCAAGCTCAATAGCCGCAAGCTCGTAAATCTCAGCCTTGATTTCCGACTGCAAATCGACGATAGCGCAAGCGGCGTCCTCGACCTTCTTCGACGGGGTAGAAGAGAACGAGGCGACCGGCTTAATCTCAGCCGTGATAGATTCGGCTCTGCGAATCCACTCATCGATACGCTCCTCCTTAACCTTTATTCGTTCTCTGGACCTATATCCTCTGTTGAGGAAGTCCTTTGCTTCCTGTATTGTCATTTTGATACCTCCTTGATTCTGGCTTTCAAAGCCTCGAGGCAAGCGTTCTGCCTTACCTCCTTTGGCGCGAGTATGTCATCTAAGACACGGTAGTCATAGGTGCCCTTCATCAGGATATGGTGAATCAGGACCGTTTTCTTTTGCCCCGGACGGTGCAATCGCTTGTTTGCCTGCTGGTAAAGCTCAAGACTGGTAGGAAGTCCGTACCATATCGCGATATGACCTCCCGCCTGCAAGTTCAGGCCGTGACCCGCGCTTGCGGGGTGAGCAAGCATAATCGGAATCTTGCCCTCGTTCCAGCGGACGACCGCGCCGTCGTCTTTAATGTCTACCGCTTCCGGGTACCGCTCCATAATTCTGTCGCGCTCATGCCGAAAAGCGTAGAATACCAAAACAGGTTGACCGTTCGCTTCTTCGATAAGCTGGTCTAACGCCTCGAGCTTGCAGTCGTGCAGGACTTTGACGTTACCGTTCTCGTCATAAGCTGCGCCGCCTGCAGCCTGCAAGAGCTTATTCGTCAGGACCGCCGCGGTCGGCGCGTCGATGTCGCCGTCAGCAAACGGGAGAAGAGTGTCCCGCTCAAGAGTCTTATAAAGCTCCATCGCCTCTGGGGTAAGTTCAAACTCGCGGCGGAGAAAAAGCCTGTCCGGTAATTGTAAGTAGTCCGCTGCGTTCATGCTGATACAGAGCTTTCCGATTTTCTCATAAATAAGCTCCTCTGCGCCGTCTTTCGGTTTCCATGAAAAAATAGTCGTGGCGTTCCGCTTGTCCGGGACGAAATAGGTATCGCGGTAGCCCGTCAGAGTTTTGCCAAGAGCCTTACCCTCGTCAAGCAGGTACATTTCCGGCCATAGGTCAAGCAGTCCATTCGGCGAAGGCGTGCCGGTTAGACCGACAATCCGCTTGATGTACTTCCGTACCTTCTTAAGAGCTCGGAAGCGCTGCGCCTTGCTGGACTTGAAGCTCGATAGCTCGTCGATGATAACCATATCGAAAGGCCACTTGCTTTTGAAGTAGTCTACAAGCCAGACGACATTCTCGCGGTTGACGATATAAATATCCGCCTCCCGCTCGCAAGCCGCGATACGCTCAGCCTTCGACCCGAGAATCAGCGAGAGCGTCAGGTGTTTCAGGTGGTCCCATTTCTTGACCTCCGGCGGCCACGTTTCCTTTGCCGGTTTCAGCGGAGCGATAACAAGGACCTTGCTCACGGCAAAATAGTCATTCAGGAGCTTATCCGCTGCGCTCAGGCTCGTTACCGTTTTTCCCATACCCATATCCAGTAAGAGCCCCGCCTCGGGGTTATCGAGAATGAACTTCTCCGCGAAGTCCTGATAATAGTAAGGTTTATACTCCATCAGCCCTTAGCCTCGCTTTCAAATCCTCCATATCGGAGATACGCCAAACGGTGCAGCCGAGCCCCTCTAATGTCGCGATGACCTTTTTCTGCCTGACACTCAAACCGTCACTCAGCCCCGGCCGCTTGACCTCTATAAAAATTATTCGTCCCCCCGGCAATATCGCGATTCGGTCAGGCACCCCCGGAGCTCCCGGGGACACCCACTTGTACGCTTTACCGCCGAGGGACTTGATATGCTCACAGAGCTTTCGCTCAAAAGTGCTTTCATACATAAAATCCCTCCTTTAGGTAGTCGAGTAGCGCGTGTAACAAAGATTCCCTATATATACATGTAATGCGAGGGGGCGACGGGATTGCGTCGAGTGTCCCTTTACTTTTTCAAAAAATGTTTTTAAGATTTTTCGACTACCAGTACTACCAAGTAGCCAAAAGCGTTGATATATAAGGCTTTTTCGAGGTAGCAGAGTAGGTAGCACTTTGTTGCAAGTAGTTCTCAAAGTGCTACCTTTGTTGCAAGTGCGCTTGTACGACATACCCTCTAACGAAAAAAGTTGGCCTTTCAAGTGCTACCTTTGCTACCTCAGACCTCTTTCACGAAGCCCCTCTGCCTGCCGTAAATTGCTCCGCAGTTGACGGAGGTGGACAACCGCCAGCCCGGAATCATGCGCAGGAGCCCGATAATCTCACGGGCCTGCGTCTGCGAATAGCTCTTCGGGTCGCCTTTGAAAAGCTCCTGCCAGACCTCCAGTGCGCAGACCTTTGTTCTCGGTACGGTACCGTTACGCTCCTCGCCGAAGCCGCCGCTCCAAAACATGAGACGCTTTTCAAGGTCCCAGTCGTCCCAGCCCTCGGGCAGTAGGACTTCAAGGAAGTTCTCGATAAGACCGAGCTTGCCGTTCGCCTCAGTGTGGTCGGCCTGCACCTTGCGGGCCATTTCTTCGACTGCGCCGTCAAGATACCAAGTCTCGCCGGCCTCATAGTAGGTCACAGCTTCGGCCCATATCTGGTCCACGATAGAAGCAGTCAGCTTGTCCCCGAGAGTTTTACCTGCGTCGGTAACGACGACCGGCCAGAAACGGCGGGCGCCGGTAGGGTCTCTCAGGAACTCCTCATCGTTCGTGGTACCGAAGAACGCGCATTGTCTCGGGTGGCACTGCGTGCGGCGAGCGTATGCCGCGCGGTAGTTGTCCTCCTGTTTGGAAACAAACTGCTTAATCTGCTCGACCTCAGCCTTACGGGTCGCAGCCATTTCAGAGAGCTCGATTATCCAAAAGCCTTGAAGCTGCTCGTAAGCGTCCTTACCGGACATGGTATAGAGCGAGTCTGAAAACCACTCCTTACCGAGCTTCTTCAAGGTCGTGCTCTTGCGGCAACCCTGAGGACCGATAAGGACAAGCATGTGGTCGTGCTTGCAGCCGGGAGATAAGATTCTCGCAGCCGCGCCGATAAGCGCCTTACGGGTTACCGTTCTCGTATACCGGGAGTCCTCTGCGCCGAGGTAATCGATGAAGAGAGTCTCGCAGCGTTTCTCGCCGTCCCAGATAAGGCTCCGTAGGTACTCGCGTACCGGGTGCCTTGTGATGTCGGCGAGCGCAAGGTCGACGCCTTCTCGGGTCTTCGGCATGGAGTCGATTTTGTAGTCCTTCTCAAGAACGTTGTGCACGCCGGCGTCGTCGGTGTCGTCCCACGAGCGAGGCTTTGCGTCGGCCTTTCTCCAAGGAAGGTCTCCGCAGACCATAGGTCGCTCCATGAACTCGTCCCAGTAGAAGGTACCCTTAAAGCGAGGGTCATTCTTCACGATGATACGGATATTCTCGACCGTGGTTGCCGCATGTCCCGTCTTCGGGTTTACCTCAAGCTGTGAGACCCAGTTCATATCAGGGGCCTCGTCGCCTTCGCCGAAGAGCTGGACGATGTAGTCGAGCTGCTTGCTTTGCAGCTCCTTCATAACGCTCTCGCAGTTGGTCTCAATCCACTTACACATATTCTTATAGGAAGGAAGGTTGTTCGCCGCGGTGTTCGCGGGTTTTCCTTCGTCGTCCTTACCGAACATGTGAATGCGGACGAGGTCGAACGCATTGCAGAGCTTGCCGCAAGTCGGGTCTGTGCTGTGGTGGCTGTACGCAAAGCGACCGTCCTCATAGATAACAAGGCCGCCGGAAGTCGAGCCGCCCTTGTAAGTGTAACGGCCGTTCTCGCCCTTGATGTAGACCTCAGGCAGAAAGGCCTCGATTGCGTCCTCAACGGAGTAAGTGCGGCAGAACGCACCGACGATACCGTCTTTCGCAGTCGGGTCTCCCTGCTTGTCAGCGAGACGCCGAATCGTGCCGGACTTCCTGCTTGATACCGGCCACTGAGTCGGGTCTTTCCAGTCCGCGTACCTTGCGAGCTGCTCGTCGGCGTCCAGCCACGGACCGTCCTGCACCTCATAGCGGAACTCTCCGTCAGAGGAAGCGCTCGCCCAGTACATGAGCCGATGAGGCTCATAGGTGGTATCGTCGCACATGTCGATACCGATGTCGCCTGCAATCCTGCGGGCAATGGCCTCGTACTCCTCAGGAGACACAGGCCTCGAGAGAGGAAGCACAAGACGAAGCCTCGGCGCTTTCGCCGTATGACTGTGCGTGCTGTAGAGTACCGCAGCACATCCCAGAATCAGCTCGACCGTAGGCCACGGGTCTTCGCCAGCCGTGATAGAGTCCATGTCGAGGGTGATAAGCCGACGCTGCAGAACGGCGTCGATTTTACGACGACCACCTTTCAGGGTGCCGCCGACAAAGCCGCCGACGTCCTTCGCGTTATCGCGTTCCTCCTTCGGCATACGGAAGTACTCTTGCTGGGTCTCCTGCGTCCGGGTCACACGGCCGAGCTTATCAACGAACTCAGACCAGAGCATTTCTTTAGTTTTCCAGCTTGCCGAACGCCGCGAGCTACCCGTCGCAATCGTTATCAAGCCGTCATATTGAAGAGTCGGCATTAAAAGGTACCGGCTCTCGTTACTACTCTCGTGATACCCGCGTTCTTAATCATGCGGTCGCAGATATTACACGGAGCAGGGTCAATAGTATCGTCGAGGCACGCGAGGTAAAGGGTAGCACCTCGCATGGACCGCCTCGGCGCACTGATAATCGCATTCTGCTCTGCGTGAACGGCGACGCAGGTCCCGTACTGGTCCCCGTGGCGGGCCGCATGCTCGTCGATAGGAGTGGAATGCTCTCGGCAGTAGCACTTCCCGACGTCGCAGCAGTTGGCCTCGCCTCTGGGCGCGCCGTTGTAGCCGGTCGCGATGATTTCGTCATCTGCGACAATCACGGCCCCATACTGCCTGCGAAGGCAGGTAGAACGGGCCGCGACGGCTTTTGCGATATTCAGATAGTAGTTGTCTTTGTCTATTCTCATAGTCTTACCTCCCGCTACTTCCAAAAGCTCCGGTACCACGCTCGGCAGACTCTGCATACGTGAACTCAGGGATAACGACCGGCATAATCACGAGCTGGCCAATACGGTCGCCTTTCTTGATGTCGTAACCGTCGCCCCCGACATAACTTTATCGCAATACTCGATAGCGTGGACCTCTCCGCGATAGCCGGAATCAATGGGCGGAAGCTCGCATACGATACCGCGAGCGCTCAAGCTGCTGCGAGGAAATATGTACCCCACATAGCCGTCAGGCAGTTCCAGACCGAAGCCGAGAGGCAGCTTATATACTTGCCCGGGGTAGATGGTCTGGTCTCTGGGGCTGAACACGTCCGCGCCGGCGTCGTTGTCATGCGCTCGTACAGGAGCGGGGCCGTTGAAGTCAATTAGCTTAATTTTCATCTCGCACCTCCTGCAATAGAATTTTAATCAAGGCGTGAATACCGCGGGCACTATCATGACCTTGAATTTTTCCTGTCCCAGCGTAAAATTGAAAAAGTTTATCGTCGGCTTTGCGCCGGCAATGAAAATGCCCGGTAGCTTCATTTTTTAAGGCGTACTCAATATCGTACTTCTCAAATTGAGATATAGCATATTGAATACGGCTCGGTGTCTTAGCGATTCTGGCTTTATGATTCTCATTAGCTAAATCGCGCAAGCCGTCCCATAAAGGGTCGCGTTCACTCATTCTCGCACCTCCATACAGAGCGGAAAATCCCGCTCGAGAATATCATGCGGTGTAAGGTCAGACGCCAGCGGAGCACCGCAGGCCATTTTACCTTCAAGGCACTTACCCTTCATGCAGAAGGGGCCGGTCGTCTCAGGAGAGAAGAGCGCCGGAGCCAGCTCGTAAAGCTCTTCCCAAAGGCGAAGCATAACGTAACGGGTCTCGGCTGTATTGCGCCGGCAAGTTCTCTGGCTTATCATGTGCTTCCACTGATAAGGCGTTGCACTGATAATCAGAACGTTTCTCAAGCCTTGCGGAGCCAGATAGCCAGCGGAATCATTGTCCACACCGTACTCGACAAGGAGCTTGTATTTCCGCATAGCGTCCTGACACTGAGAGAGGTAGGAGAAACGCATTTGACTGTCAAGCAGCTCATACGGGACAACGAAGTCAGCCTCGTTCGAGTAGTCGCTGTACTGCAAGGACGCAGACATGAACTTGACCTCGTTTTGGTGCCTCGTAATCTGAGCGAGGAATCTCCTTGACGCTCCGACAATTACAGCGTTGATGACCGCGAACTTCTGAATCGTAGGGTGCGGAAGCTGAGTCATAACCTTAGCCGTTTTCTCGGTGTACTCTTTATCGTAGAGAGCAAGGAAGTCAGAGAGGTCTTTGACCGTGTGCCCGCGCTGCGTTAAGCGGGCGGCGCATACCATCATCTTCTCGGCCTCGCTGATTGCGGTTGGATTGAGGACCGCGACTTTGATTTTATCCATTGCCGTTCGCCTCCTCTTCGACTAAAGCCTTGAGCAGTAGCAGGTAGTTAATGCTGTCCGTGATTTTCTCGGTCCAGCGGTCCAGAGAGTAGCTGCGGCCATCGGTACACATATCAGAGATAGAGACGAGGTGCTTTGTCAGCATACCGAGCAGAGCCTCTTTCGGAGTGCCGTCGATAATCGCGGCGGCCTTCTTGAAGTGCGCGAGGCGGTCAATATTGCTCTCATCTACGGCGTCAGGCGCATACTCGTGGCCCTTGCCGGTAAGCAGGTGCTCGCAGACAAGAAGCTGCTCTTTGACGACCTTGTTAAATACATCTATCTTCATAGCAGTTAGTCCTTTCTATAGTATTCGCACTCATAGGCGTCAGCCTTGAGCGGTAAGCCAGTCGCCCACTCGATGGGCTCCGACATAATTTTGCTGATTTCCTCGGCAGAGCTTACGCCGATAGGTACCTCGCAGATAACTTCGTCGTGAACGTGGAACACGACCGGAAAACCGGCCCGCTCCAGACGGTCGATGGCGACCGCAAGACAGTCTCGCGCTGTAGCCTGAACAATGTTCTCCACGAGTTTCGGGCCATAGGACTCAATACGACCCCAGCCGCCCGAGGACTGAATTGTGCCTTCGTAGGTGATACTGTCATCGTCGATTCTGGGCTTTACGTAGCTCAGCTCGCGGCCATTCGGAAGTCGCAGCTTGAGGAGAGGGCCTTGTTTGTAGAAGCCCATACCGAAAGGCAGCTTAGTAGGTGCCTTTGTCTGAATGGTCCTGCGGGCAGCAGCGTCCGTGTCCCACCACAATTTGGTGATTGCGGGATTTGCAGCGCGCCAGCTATTGACGAGCGGTTTCAGCTCAGACTCCTCAAGCCCCATCTCGAGAGCGCCCATAGATTTCAGAGCGCCGACGCTGCCGCCGTAGCCGAGCGCGAGCTCAGCGATTTTCCCTTTCTGTCGCATAGGGTCGCCCTTCTTGACGGAGCCCTTCGGAAGGTGAAACATCTGCTCGGCGGAAGCCTCATAGATTTTGCCGTGGGTCTTGAAAACCTCCATGCGCCACTCTTCGCTTGCAAGCCATGCGATAACACGGGCCTCAATCGCGGAGAAGTCAGACACGATGAAGCGATAGCCGGGTCTCGGGATAAAGGCCGTACGGATAAGCTGCGAGAGGGTCCCGGAAATGTCGTCGAAGAGCATTTCAAGGGTCTCAAGGTCTCCGGCCTCAACGAGCTGCCTTGCAGTATCAAGGTCACGGTCCGGCATTTTATTCTGCGGTAAGTTCTGCATTTGTACAAGGCGGCCGGCCCATCGACCGGTACGCGCTGCACCGTAAAACTGAGTCAGGCCACGAATGCGCCCGTCCGGGCAAGCCGTGCGGAGCATAGCATTGTATTTTTCAGTTGAGGTCTTTGCAAGACCTGCTCTAATGTCGAGCATACGGTTCACGGCGTCGCAGTCAGCGTCGGCTCTTACGCCGGCGATACTCTTCTTGTTGAGGCTTTCGACCTCAATACCCGCGGTGTCCTCAATCCAGCTCTTGAGCTGCGCGGTGCTCTTCGGGTTTTCGAGGCCCGTGAGTTCCTTAGCCTGCTCAAGAAGTCTCGCCTTGATAACGGCGTCAATCTCGACCGCATGCTCCGCGAGGTTAAGGTCCACGCCGACGCCGCGGTCGTTGATATGCTGGTCATGAATCCAGAGGGGCTGTTCCCTCTCATATACCGGGAAACGAGAGAGCTTCTGTCGGATAGCCCGCTCCGAGACAACGTCCTGACGGTTGTACTCAACGTAGATAGCCCAGCGGTCAGGGTCATGCTCAGGAAGGTTGCGGGTCCGGTTGCCGTTCGTCTTCGTAGGCTTACAAGGTATCGAGAAGTAACGGATAAGCGCCCGGCCAGTCTTAGACTTCTGCTTGTCTTCAGGAAGCCCGATGACTTCGCCGACAGCTTCCAAGCTACCGGGCAGGCCAAGCTCGCGGGCCATGACTGCGGTGCAGCTCCATTGCTCGGGCGGTGTCACGCGGCCCATAAACGCGCTCAGACAAGTCCGTTCAAAAGACGCATTGAATGCTGTCTTCAGGATTTCGGGGTCATACAGAGCGTTCTGGAGCTCCTCAGGCAGGCTCTCGCCTCTGGCGAGGTCGATAACCTCGACCGGGCCGTCATCCCAAGCATACCCGAAGAGAAGAATCTCAAAATCGGGGCTCTGGGCGTAGGCATAGACGCCACACTTTTGCAGAGAGACCGAGCTGTAGGTCTCTATATCGATTGCTAATGTTCTCATATTGCCTCCTTCCTCCGGGCGGCGTTCGCCTCAGCAAATCCGAGACGAACGTGCCGGAGCATACGCTTAACCGAGGAGGTCGTCGTTGTCGTCCTCGTCTTCCCAGCCGTCGTCCCAATCGGAATCCGTAACAACGCCGCCGCCCAGAGGCTCGCCGTCGTAGAGCTTCATGATACCGTTGAGGCCAGCAGAGATACCCTTGTTGCCCTGCGTGTCATACACGTAGAAGTTGATGATTGCGCGGCCGTAGCAGCCGGAGTAGAGCTCCTGCGGGTCAGTCAACGGAGTCTTGTCCGCGTGGACGAGAACGGGCTTGTTGTTGGAGCTGACGGTGATAACATAGCAGCCTTTGCACTCTTCGCCGAACTCACCGCCGTTCGGGCGCTCACCGTCGCCGTCATGCAGCGTGCTCTTGAGGTTGGTAGGCAGCTTCTTGCCGCTGTTGCTTGCCATGAACTTCTGCTTAGCCTCGTCCATAGCGGCCTTGATTTTCTGCATGGTAGCCTTGTCGCTCTTCGGAATCAGGAGGGTAACACTGTACTTCGGCGTAGCGCCTTCCTGAACGGCGCGAGGAGTGAAGAGGTTGCAGTAGGAAAAACGGACCTTACCAGTAGTGATTTGAGTAGACATAGTATCAATCTCCTTTAATATAAATAGTTTTCATCTGAACGCCGTACTCGACGGCGAGCTCATGTGAGTCAAAATAGATGTCGATAACATTTCCCTTAACGGCGCTTCCCGTATCTTCAGCTATGTACTCGCGGCCATCGATAATGAGGACCGTTCCGAGAGGTATCACATCGGGGTCGACCGAGACCGTGCGGTCCGCGGTCGGAATCGTGCCGCTCTTTGTTCGCTGCACGTAATCAGTACCGACCCGAGAAGGGTGTTCCGCGCTCCAGATACCGCAGCACTTAACGCAAGTGCAATAGGCGGTAGTCTTGAACTCGCCGAGCTCGATAAGCTCAGGCTCCGGCGCGGCGGTCTCGGTAATCGGCTCGGGAGCTTCTACCCGAACGGGCGAAGACTCAGGCTCATCAGGAACGGAAGCGCTCGGTCTCGTAACGAATGAGATAATCAAGGCGACAATGAGCGCTAGAATGAGGAGCCACTGGATTTTAATAAGGCGGATTCTCGCCCGCGTTCTGCGTCTTGCCACTTCCGTCATAACGAGACCTCCTTACTTATCGAACTCAGCGAGAAGCTGCTCCTCAGGCTTGAACTCAGGACGCTTGTCCTTCGCAGGAGCCAGAGTAGGCTTGCCCTGAGGCTTGACGATAAGCTCGCCGAGCGTTTCCGACACGGCCTTCTTACCGAAGTCCTTCTCCATCTGAGTCAGGGTAATCAGCTTGCGCTCGTAGAGCAGACTTTCGTCATAGCCGGCAGACTTCATAGCCTCGACGACTTTCAGCTCGTCCGCGAACTTGCGGTTGCTGCGGCCTTCGACCATCTTCCAGCCGGTAACAGGCTGACCGCTGAGCAGCGTAGAAGATACAAGGCCTTCAAGGTCCGTAAGCCACGCCTGAATATCCGCGGCCTTTTCAAGAATCGCGCCGGCCTCTTCAGGAGTCAGGAGCATAGCATCCGGAGCCTCATCGAAGAGCTTGAGATTCTTGTCGGCTCTCGCTTTGCACTGAGCTTTCGCCCGGCAGAACTTGCAGACCTCTTCGGACGGGGCAAACTCGCCTTCGCCCTTATAAGCCAGCTTAGCGCGGGGCTTGACATACTTCTCAGCCCACTCGAGCAGCTCCTTGACGGTGATTTCGTCGGAGCTCTGAACGCCGGAGAGGCGAGGCTGGAAAATCGTCATACGAACGGAGTCGATGTCGAAAAGCGTGTTGTACTTGAGAAGCGCACCGAGAGCGTAGAGCTTCATCTGCGGATTGCCGGTCGCCTCGACACGAACGCCCTTGCCATACTTGAAGTCCACGATTTCGAGGACCTTATCAGCGACGATGATACAGTCACCGGTGCCGAAGCCGTCTTTGACGTACTTCGAGAAGTCGACTCTCACCTCAAGCTCGGTAAATGCGTCCTCACAAGACTCCTGCGCAGCTTTGGTCTTTTCAGTAACAAATCTTGCGTAGTCATTTGCGCATTCCTGCATTTCGGCGTTGTAGTAAGGGCCTTTTGCCAATTCGTCACGGTGATTCTCAAAGTCCATCTCGGAGACTTCGCCGAGGAAGTAGCGGGCGGTCAGCTCGCAAAGCTCATGCGCTGCGGTGCCCTCCTCGGCATACTCGCTCGTGCTCTGCGGAAATTGAAGCTCGAGCAGCGCGCTCGGGGTACACTCGAGCCAGCGGTGAGCGCCGCTTGCGGAAAGTAGTGCGTGCTTAGCCATCGACACTCACCAGCTCTTTCATAAGCGCCGGATAGTCTTCCGTGCGGCTGTCGAAGTCGGAGAGTTTCTTGCAACCGAACTTCGCGAAGATGTCAGCGAGCTCTTTCTGCTTGCCGGCTTTGGAGAGCTTCAGGGCGACGGCGCGGATGTCGGTCTTCGTAATAGGCTTGTCCTCGGTCTTAGGAGCCTCAGCCACAGGAGCAGGGGTCTCGGTCTTAGGAGCCTTAGCCGTGGGCTCGACGGGCTTTTCCGAAGGGGAATCGAACATACTTACCTGACCGGGAATCTCGGTATCAGGGAGCAGGGCTCTCAGCTTGCTCAGGTTTTCCTGAGTCAGCTCCATTGTTACGGTGATTTTCATTTTGTTTTGCCTCCTTGTTTTTCTTCCAAGCCAAATAGGCTTGCATATTTTGTGGATTTTCGTAAAACGCATTGACCGCAGCGCTTAGTCGGTCAAGCATAAGATTCTCTCTTGCAAGAGCGGTATCGGCGAGCGTCGGCCGCATTTTTGTCTTTTAGGACAAATCAGCCGCAAAAAAAATTGCGTTCGTCGTAGGAGCGTCCAAATCAAGGAGCTCCTTACAGAGCTGCACTTCAGGTACCGTGAAGGCAACTTTGCCCGTAATCTTACGGTAGGCTGTGCTCATACTCCAGCCCTGCGCGTCCGCAAGGTCTTTCGTAGTAACGCCTTTCAGGGTCATGTGGGCCCTCAACATTCGAGTTTCAACCATACGATATACTGTCTCCTTTCCTTGAGATTTTTCCTCGTAGGCACTACCGGTTGTCCCAAAGGACAAATTTATTATACCGTGTCCTTTTGGATTTGTAAATAGCCTTTTGGAAAATTTTTGTGAATTTTAAGCAAAAGCATTCACTTTAAGACAAATGCGTGTTATAATAAGAGTAAACTTTTTCAAGGGAGGCGGTCTTAATGACTTTAGGCGATAGAATACATTATCTCAGAACAGAGAAAGGGTACACTCTGCAGGAGCTCGGCGATATGGTCGGCGTCGGTGCGAGCACAGTCCGCAAATGGGAAACGGGCTACATCAAAACGCTTCGCACTGATAAAATGCAGAAGCTCTCGAACGCTCTCGGAACGTCGGTCGACTACCTGATGGGGTGGACCGATAACAGCGTAAACGTCGGAACGGTGGGGACCAATAACGGCGTTATAGGCCAGAACTCCGGTGAGATTCACTTAGAGCAGCAGCGCTCCAAAGAGGAAGCGGAGCTTCTGCGTATTTTCTCCGGGCTCGATGTCAAGCGGCGTATGGAGCTGCTTATGACGGCTATCCGCTTAGACGAGGAGCAGAATCAATGAACGCGTGGAGCAGAGAGGACATAATTATCGCCTATGCCCTTTACTGCGTAACTCCTCTCGGGAAAATCAATCCCAGCAACAAAGTCATTCAGCAGGTCGCCGAGATTATTCCTCACTCAGTCGCTTCTATCGTAATGCGCATGCGGAACTTCCGGTACATAGACCCGAAAGTTTCCTCAGGGCTCAAGAACGTAGCGAAGGCGGACCGAATGATTTACGAGGAGTTCAAACACGACTGGGGCTCTCTGAGTCTTGAGGCGGAGACCTTGACCGGTCTCGCTATCTTTGACTCTTCACCTTTGCAGGGAGCAAAGCCGCTTTCGTCTCTGACGAATCACGGAAGAGTATCGCGGGAACGACACTTCTTCAAGCAGGCGGTGCTTGCGGCTTACGATGACCGGTGCTTTATATCCGGCTGTGCGCTGCCGCAAATGCTCGTTGCAAGTCATATAAAACCGTACTCGCAATGCCGAAGCGAGGCGGACCGGGTCAGCCCCGACAACGGGATTTGCCTCAATACTTTTTATGATAAAGCCTTCGACCGAGGCCTTATAACTATCACTCCTTCCATGAAAATCTATGTTTCTCCGATAATTTTGGATAGCCCTCAGGACGCTTTTACAGCCCGCTGGCTGGCTTCTCTTGACGGAATGGTTTTACCCCCCCCCCGATTTCCGCCGCGTAGAGAGCTTCTGGAGTACCATAACGACGAAATTTTTAGGAGGGTCACATGAATACAGTAATTTATGCTCGGTATTCTGCCGGCCCGAGACAGACCGACCAGAGTATCGAAGGGCAGCTTAGAGTTTGTACCGACTTTTGTAAACAGCGAGGGCTTACCGTTATCGACACGTACTGCGACCGTCATATCTCAGGCCGCACAGACGAGCGACCGGAGTTCCAAAGGCTCATCGCCGACGCCAAGCGCAAGAAGTTCGAGGCGGTGGTCGTCTATAAGACGGACCGCTTTGCCCGGAACAAATACGACAGCGCCGTTTATAAGCGGGAGCTCAAGCGGAACGGAATCCAAATCTTTTATGCAGCCGAGGCGATACCGGACGGGCCCGAGGGCATTATCCTTGAGAGCCTTATGGAAGGTCTCGCGGAATACTACTCGGCAGAGCTCGCTCAGAAAATCAAGCGGGGAATGCACGAGAGCGCTTTGAAGTGCCAGAGCACCGGAAGCGGGAGACCGCTCGGCTATCGGGTCGACGAGCAGAAGCATTTCCAGATAGACCCAGAATCAGCCCAGACCGTTCAAACGATTTTTGAGCAGTATATCAAGGGCGAATCAAATGCGGCCATCTGTGAGCTCCTGAACAGCCGTGGGCTGCGTACCACGCAGGGCAAGCCCTTCAACAAGAACAGTATCAACCGAATTATTAAAAACCGAAAGTACATCGGCGAGTACCGGTATCACGATATAGTCGTCGAAGGCGGTATGCCTGCAATTATCTCGAAGGACACCTTTAACCTCGCTCAGGCCGAAATGGAACGCCGGCGCACTCGCAAGGCTCCGAAGTCGCCAAAGGCTGAATACCTCTTAGCCGGTAGGCTCTTCTGCGGTCATTGCAAAGGGCCAATGCAGGGCGTCAGCGGCACGGGCAAGAGCGGGAACAAGTGGTACTACTATTATTGCGGGAACACTCGTGGCAAGAATAAGACTTGCGATAAGAAGCAGGTCTCGCGCGACCGCCTCGAGCGCGCCGTTGTCGACTTCACCGTCCGCTATATCCTTCAAGAGGAAGTTCTCGAAGAGCTCGCGAGGAAGGTACACGCGGCGCAAGAGCGCCAAAATGATACCGCCTCGGAGATTGCCTTCTACGAGAAGAAGCTGGCAGACAATAAGAAGTCCATTGCGAACGTGCTGCGGGCTATCGAGTCAGGCGCGGCGACGCAGACCTTGCCTGCGCGCTTGCAAGAACTCGAGAACGAGCAAGCGGTCATTCTGGGCGAGCTCAGCTTCCTTAAGGGCAAGCGCCTCGCGTTTACCGAGGACCAGATTCTCTTTGCACTGATGAAACACCTTGAGCCGTACCCGGGAGAGTCCGAGCAGGACTACCGCCGGAGAATCATCTCTGACTTTGTTTCAGAGGTCTACCTATATGACGACCGGCTTCTTATCTACTTCAATATCAGTAGCGAAGACGGAAAACTCAAGTCAGCGGACCTCTCAAACATCGAGGGCGGTGAGTTCGACGAGGGACTCGTTAGCTCCATTCAGAAGCCTTGAAAACATTGGGTTTTCAAGGCTTCCACTTTTTGGAGTAATCAAAAAGGTAATCAACGAGGGCTTAATTTGCCCGAAATTCCGGGATTTGGCTCAAAATATCTTGTTTTACTTCAATCGTTTTTCTGTTACGGTGGTAATGCGTTTCTGTACAGAGAATATCCGTATGCCCCATAACATCCTTGATTAACCTATGGTCTATGTTGTTATCCAGCAGGATAGAGCCGTAGGTTTTTCTGATTTTATGGGGAGATTTCGGATAAATCTCCAGTTTTCGGCAAATGGTGCGAAGCCTGGAACGGACGCTGTTTGTTGTCAGCCGCCCGCTTCGTCCCATGAATACGTATTCGCCAAAAGGATTCAGCAGGCGGATTCTTTTCAGGAGCCAGGCATAATCAGCAGGAACCGGAATAGTTCTGACACCTGCTGCGGATTTCGGAAAATCCTGTACTTCATAAACGTTTTTTCCGACTTCATTTTTGTATCTGGTTTCCGTTCTTCTGACCTTTACAGAGAGTTCATCAAAATCTTCGGGCTTCAGGGCAACCAGTTCGCCAACTCTCAGACCTGTTACGAATATCAGACAGATAGCCAGATTCGTAGAATCTGGATTTTTCATCAGATAATCCAGAATCAACTGCATTTCCTGATCATTGTAGACCTCCTGATAATCCTCTTTGATCGTTTTTTTGAATGTAGTGTCGGTCAGATCCAGACGTTGAAATACATCCTCTGCGGTAAAGCTGATGAGATCCGTTGCACTTGCCCGCTTCAAAAACCCTCTGGTGAGAGATTTCAGATTGGAAAAGCCTTTGGCAGTCAGATGATAGGCAGATATCTGTTCTTCCAGAAAGTCAATAAGATCACGCTTGTCCAGGTGTTTCAGCTTCTCTTTGCCAAAGCTGCTGTAATGCCGTCGGAAAATTCTGAGATTACGCTCATAGGTTGATTTTTTTATTTTTCCCAGAGATAATCGCCTGTCATTCCATTCAGAGAAGACATCCTCAATCGTGGGATTTTCTTCCAAATTTCTGTAGAAGGAAATAATCGCATTATGAAGGGAATTTTCACTTTTCCGTTTGATTAAGGTTCGACCATTTTTGCCATAGGGAAGATAAGTACGCCAGAAGGAATCTTTTCCTTGCCAGATTTTTTGTGTATGTTTACTTAGATACGCTTCGCGTTTTTGCATATCAATCGCGCGTTCCACATTTCCTATATCAAGCATACTATTGGATGCGAGATACTGCAAGATTTCGTCAGAATTTCGATTTTTCATGATTATAACAAGGAGCCTGAGATTTTTCTGTGTGCAAATGCTCCTATCCTTTCTTCAAGTTGAGAACCGATTCTGCATATGGTTCTGAAATGATGTCAGGAAGGGCGTGGGAAACCAGCTTTTGCGCCAATGTTCCGATGTAATTTTGCCATGAATGATTTTATAATAAAATTCCTGCCATCTCACTTTGCTAAGGGCTCGTATTTTTGCAGATCAGAAACCTTTAGCAATACGACTTGAAATCTCATGATATATGCACAAAAAATTTATATTTTATTGATAAAGACACAGAAACACATTGGGATGATTACAGCAAGTTTGTGCTGAATTTCCACGGTTTGCTCTTATGTGCTCTGTATTTTTTGAAATTAGTTTTATACATGGACCTGCATACAATGGTGCCCGATTGGTGCCCAGCCTGTTTTTCGGAGAACATTGTCTGGATCTATGTCAGGAAAGTCCACAGGTATTCAAATGCCCTATTTGAATACCTGTGGAAATTTTGATTGTCTTAAGAAAGATTGCGTGTTTTTGGTTAAACCATCAGTCTGTTAGCCGAATTCCTCTGTATCCTCGAGAATCCTGCCCATTTGTACGCTTGATCGGCGAAACAGAGGGCATGCTTCTTATGATTCCGGAAAGGGTACGGCTAAACTCTGTTCGATTCAGAATTTCCTGCCCTTCCGTAATGCATTTTTCCTGATATGTCTGAAAGAGCTCATTTGTGGATGTTTCTGCATCCTCATCCAGAATACAACAGTTCCGGATAAAATCAGTTATAAAGACGACTGATTTCCTGGAGTCCTCTGTCTGATATTCGGGTGGAATCTGTGTCCGTGTTACAGAAAAATTGTTTTCCATCAGGTCTCTGTAAGCATCGATTGCTTGTGAAACAATATACGGTGCTTCAAGCAACAGCTGCCGATAGAGCTGTTCCTTTCTTCTTTCCTCTGGGACTGCCGCTGCAAAGGGGATGATAACCATACGGTTGAGCAGAGCATCCTCGTTGGACATGTTGGGAATGCGGATAGGGTGATTTCCAACGAAAATATACAGAGGTTTTTTATAAATCGTTTTCGGATTTTTGTATTTCGCCTCTATTTTTATGGAATCGTTCCCGACGGCCTGCTTGATTGTGCCGATCGCGGCGGCAGGCAGGGGCGCATCTGGTAAATCTGGACATAAGCAAATACGCTTATCTTCGATATTTGCCATCGCAAACTTACTCCCCAATTCCTGAATACCGGAAATATTGACGACCTGATCATGCCCTAGAAGTTCACCCAGAAATCTCGAGAACTGCGTTTTTCCGCTGTTGGAAGGTCCGAGTAATGCATAGAATACCTTCGCTTCGTATCCGGTGATTGCCAGACCGATGAGCTCCAACAGCTGGCGGCGAATATCCGGATTTCTGGCACTGATATCCTCCACAAACTGTTCAAAGACAGGTCCATCGGTCGCATGGCTCAATTTCTTATAGGAGATATTCAGAAAATGAAAGAATCCATCTTCTGGACAATGTGGGTAAAACTCCATGGTTTCGAGATCCAACGTTCCATCCTTGAGGTTTAGCTTGTGTAATGTGGGCGGAAATTCCTCTTGCTGCTGAATGGTAGAATCAATGAGCAACAGCTCGTAGATTTCCTGATATTCATGCCGGGTCATGCAGAAGTCCAAATGATTTTCTGAGAATAAACTGTGTAAGCGTACACGGCTTTCATGGGCGTTCAGACGATTCCAGCAAGGGGATGAAAATTCACAGAGGTCTCCCTGATATACCATCAGAGTCAACTTCTCTTTTGCAAAGTCTTTCAGGGAAACCAGATTTAGATTGTCCTGTTTTTTCGCCAGACCCTGTGATATATCCGGAATTTTCTCAGAATCCTGGGTTTGCTTCTGAAAGAAATTTTTTGTAAAATCATCTGATATCGACAGAGCAGAAGTTGGCTCTGGAACGCCGTAAGTAACATCCGGTTTTCCAAACGATAGAGTTTGGAGCGGAAATTCAGGTTCCGCTTCTTCGATGCAGAGAGTAACTTCTACGTTTTCAGGGGCATAATTGCCATCATCTTCTTCTGATGGCAAGGAACTTAATGTGTGAATTAGGATACCAGGAAGTGGATTCCGAGTATCATTATGGGCATATTCCTGAAAGAAATTTGTTACATATGCATCCGATGCAGGTACAGCAGAAGTTGGCTCTGGAACGCCGTAAGTAACATCTGGTTTTCCAAACGGTAGAGTTTGGAGCGGAAATTCAGGTTCCGCTTCTTCGATGCAGAGAGTAACCTCTATACTTTCGGGATCGTAGTTGCTATTTTCTTGATACTGGTTATTCCCTGAGTTTAGCATTTGAAAACGTTTGTCCATATAAACACCTCATTTTAAATGCTCTGCCAGTAATGGCTTGTATAAGTCTCCTGTTGTTCAGAAGAAGCAGCTGTGCTGGTGACAGGGTCGTCTGTAATACCAGGATTGGATTCTGGAGACTGAGAAGTAAAGGCTGCTTCTGTTTTCACATCGCAATGTGCTTCTGCGTACATTGCGTTTCCCTCTGTAATCCACATGCGAAAGATCCCCGGATCTTGAACAAGGACAACTTCAGCACAGTTCGGATTAAATTCTGCTCTTAAGCAAAAAGGCGTTTTTGCGAGGTTAGAATCTGCGCAGTTTTCGATATCCTTTTTCGAAAGATCAATGATTGCAATGCAACAGATAGGCTGTTTCGAATTTTCTGAATTATACAATTCCTGGTAATTCTTATCAGCTATAACAAGCCAAGCTGGTCTCTCTTTTGCAATATGGCTCTTACGCATGATGATATAACTGTTGAAAGTCTGTTCGTCATAACATTGATCACCGACCTTCAGCCAGAGTTTTAATACTCGGCGCTGCATAATACCTAAGCCTGCGAAATAAACAGATCCGTCATCACATTTAACGAGGGCACAAGTCCCAGCCTTTCCTTTTCCGAATTCCGATACTGCGTAGCTAACAGTAAGTTTGTTATAAATCTGCATCATAATGTCCTCCTTCTTACTATTTGATTACTTAATCATTGCTTATTGTTGATACTGTGTAGGTTTTGAGGGGGGATACCCAGATAGATAGAGATAAATCAAATTTTCCCAAAATCCTATCGCAGATATTTGGATAAAAATAGCTTTAAGCGCCCATCTATCCATTTGATCCTTGGGGGTTGGTGCGTAAATGCTTTGGATCATAGATTACACCTCCTTGCTTTGTAAGAGTTTTTACGCCATTACTATATCAAATGAAGATCTTATTTCTAATACACCGGGGGTCTGTTTTTATAGTTTGAAAACTTTTCATTTGCTTAAAATTAGTGTATAATAAACGAAATGATATTGTTTAAAATGAAAATTTGTTGATATTTTTGCCTAAATAAAAGGCGGATTATAAAACAAAAAAGAAAATGTGCCTAAATAAAAGGTGAATTATAAAACAAAAAAGAAAATGAAAATTTTTAGTATTGGAAAAAATGAAGGGTTGGTGTCTTGTGGATTATGAATAATTATGATAAAATATTAAACTCTGCGAGAATAAAGCAGAAAAATTGTGATGACAGTATTCAGAATAAGCTTTCCAAATGGGCGGCAAGTGAAGACGAATCTCTATATCATCAAAATAGCTATGGAAAAGAACTTCAGGAATGTATTTCGGCGTTTTATAAGAAGTTTGAAGAAGATACTATATCAGAGGAACTGGAAGAAAATTTTTCGGGATGGGAATGTGGCCTTTGTCAAATGATAGATATAACCAACAAAAACGTATGTGAGCTATTGCCGTTCCTGTTAACTGCATATATTTATAATTTTCCTAAAAATCAATTTGTCTCTTCTTATCTTAAGAGCTTAAAAGAAAATAATAAAAAATATAGCTATACAGATGATTGGTTTTGCGGATTGGAAATTCCTGAAGCTAAAAATGATAATGAATTTGTGGGAATTGGTAAATTGCTGAATCAACAAATGTGTAAGAGTGAACGTAACAAAGAGCAGTTATCACGTTTAAAGGATCGATTCCATTTTCCGCAAACCGTACATAGCTTTTATGGGCGGGATGAATCTAAGCTTGAATCCAGCGATAGTGTTAATTCTAAGAGGTATTATATTATGCCGGAAATAGAAGCAGAAAAACAACAAAACCATCTTGAACGTTATTATAAAAAAGTGAAAAAAATAGCTAAAGGGCAACTCTATGCACCCATGAATCACACTTTTAGAAATACGAAGTATTCATTAGACTTTATCATTGATATTTTTGCCACTTGGGATGAGGTTCTCTCTGAACACTTTAGCAATCAAAATAAAAGTGTAGAGAGGACTTCTTTTGCCTGTGCCCCTGATCACTTACAAAGCTGGATATTACTATGTGACGAATTGAAACTTAATTTTGAAATAGAAGAAATGAAAAGTTTATGTAATGTCTGCTCTGATTCTGAGTTACAAGAGAAGATAGAGAGCAGAGTAAATAAATATTGTATGCACTGGCTGAGAAAATATCCGAGTATGGATTCTAAAATTTCTGAACGCGTAGCCAAAAGTATTAAGGTTGATAGATTGAAGTAGCCTTTTACAAAACAAAAAATGACAGAGATTCTAATGTAAGGATATACTTTATGCTGAATCTCTGTCATTTTTTGTTTTGTAACTAATTTTCCAGTTTTCAAATTACTTTTTTAAAAAGGGAATATTTGTTTCAACTGACAAAGGGCAGATGGGCAGATGGGCAGGTATAAATTAGGATTTACAGGGTTTTTAACAGGATATATCCCTATAAAATAGTTTTAATTTGCCCATCTGCCCATCCGCCCGTTACATATTTCTATGTATAAATACCTGTAGTGAAGATTTTGGAACTCTCCAGAGCTTTCCGATTCGAAAAGCTGGCAGTTCTCCTGAGTGTACCAGTTTATAAAAGGTCGATTTTCCAATGTACAGGTAATTCATACATTCTTTCGGACTAAGACAGTCATTTTCAAGTTCCATTTCATCTAGGTCGAAAAGACTGTAGTTGTTCTTCTTATTCATAAAAATTCCTCCTTAAAATGTTTATCTGCTATGAGGTTATTGTTCTGTATTTTATAGGACTGTTTTGTGTTATTTCGTGTTATTTTGCACTTTTACAATCATGTATTTTTTATAGGATAAAGCTGATTTACCGCAATTACTGGCAATGAAAAAGAATAAAAATTTTCTGTTTTTCGTGAAAAAAACGCTATGGTCGATCCGCAAAACAGAAAAACGGCACGATTTGATAAAAAACGAAAGGAGCGAACATCCATGCTAAAACTGCTTTTAACTGTTCTGCGTGACATCCTCTGGGAAATCGCAATGGGCTTCATTCAGACCAGAGCAACCGCTTGATAACGAAAAGGAAAAATGAAAAAGAGAGAGGAGTGACTTGCCAATGAAAAACTGACCCCCGCTTCCAAAGAAATTTGGAGTATATTGATTGCTGGCGTTGCGGCAGCTTTATGTGCAGCAGTCGACATTATTTTAAAGGATGATGAAAATGAAAGTTTTAAAACTGGAACCAAATGAAGCGCCTGTCGTGGTGGAAATCGAAAGCAGTCTGGCATCCATGCAGTCCGTTGTTGGCGGCAGGATACAGGCTGTTTTTCCTTTTCCGGAAGAAGTTGCACTCATCTGCAACGAGGAAGGAAAGCTGATGGGACTGCCCTATAACCGCACCCTGCGGAACGAAGAAACCGATGAAGCGTATGACATTATCTGCGGCACCTGTTTTCTTTGCGGTGCGCCTGCGGATTGTGACAACTTTACAGACCTGACACCCGAGCAGATACAGAAATATACCGAATATTACGGACAACCAGAACGGTTTCTGAAAATCGGCAGCCATATTATTGTAATCAAAGAGTGAGAGAGATAAGGAGGATATTTATGGAAACAACATTCAACTGTGATCTTTGCGGTACACAGCATCCAATCACGGAAGAGAACGAAATGGATGGATTATTGATCTGCACAGACTGCATGATGGAGGAAACAGAGGTCTGCCAGCATTGCGGCACACGTATCTGGCGTGGAGATAACGCAGGTGATGCGGTTACGCCCCTGTGCCAGTCCTGCTATGATATGTACTACACCAGATGCAGTGACTGCAACGAAATTCTCTATGAAAGCGATGTCTACTACATGGACGATGACGAGGACACACCCTATTGCTATCACTGTGCGGAAAACTACCGGCGGTGCAGCGGCATCCACGCATATTCCTACAAGCCAAAACCCATCTTCCGCGGAGAGGGCATGCGCTTCTTTGGTGTGGAACTGGAGATTGACGAGGGTGGCGAGCTGGAAGCCAATGCAAAGGAGCTGCTGAAATTAGCGAGCAGCGAAGCGGATGAGTTCATCTACTGCAAGAGTGACGGCTCGCTTTCGGAAGGCTTTGAAATCGTATCGCATCCATTTACGCTGGATTATCACATCAACGAATTCCCCTGGGATGAGATTCTGCATCGTGCTGTAGAACTGGGCTACCTCTCCCACAGCACAGACACCGCAGGTTTACATATCCATGTCAACCGCACTGCTTTCGGTGCTACGGAAGAGGTACAGGACAGAAGTATCGCAAGAATTCTGTACTTCATGGAAGCGAACTGGAATGAGTTATTGCGATTTTCACGCCGCACGCAATATCAGATGAAGCGTTGGGCGGCAAGATATGGCTACAAGGAGCATCCTGCTGACATTCTGGACCATGCCAAGAAGGGCTATGGCGGCGGACGATATTCCTGTGTCAATCTCCAGAATTACAATACGATAGAGTTTCGCATTTTCCGCGGCACCCTGAAATATAACACCTTTATCGCCACATTGCAGATGGTCAATCATATCTGTGATGTGGCGCTTGTCTTTTCTGACGAGGAAATCAGAAACTTATCGTGGAGCAGTTTCGTGGCGGACATCCCGAAGGAAACATATCCCGAGCTGATTCGCTATTTAAAAGAAAGAAGATTGTATATCAATGAACCTATGGAAACGGAGGAGGAAATCTGATGTGTTGTCTTTATGGAATGATGGACTATAAGAAGAAATTAACAAGCTGGCAGAAAACACATATCATTTCTGTGCTGTCTGCCTTCTGCGAAGCAAGAGGAACGGATGCGACAGGTATTGCTTACCAGACCGGCGGCAGATTACATATCTATAAACGCCCTGTTGCGGCGCATCGGATGCGGTTTCGTATCCCCGAAAGGGCAAATCTGATTATGGGGCATACCCGCATGACAACGCAGGGCAGTGCCAAGCGAAACTACAATAATCATCCGTTTCGTGGACGCATCCAAAATAACGATTTTGCCCTCGCGCATAACGGTGTTTTGCAGAATGATGTATCCCTGCGGAAGAAAAAGCATCTGCCCAAATCGAAAATCCAGACAGACAGCTATGTAGCGGTGCAGCTGCTGGAGCAGAACAGAGCCCTTGACCTGAACAGCCTGAAAGAAATGGCAGAACAGGTCGAGGGCTCCTTTGCGTTTACGGTGATGGATGTACAGAATAATCTTTATTTCGTCAAGGGTGATAATCCGCTCTGCATTTATCATTATCCCAAAACAGGGATGTATCTCTATGCTTCTACAGAGGAGATTCTGCAAAAGGCTCTCGATGCCCTGCATCTGCCGTTGGAGAATCCAGAGAAAATCAATGTGTCCTGCGGCGAGATTCTCAAGATTGACAGCAACGGCAATATCACCAGAGACTCCTTCTGTGACGATCATCTGAAAGCTTCCTATTATAATTCTTATGCCGCTCATCCTTGGGGCTGGCGGTGCGGTTATGATATGGCGTACATCAAGGATTATTATGGGGCGGATTATATCGAAGAGCTGAAATCTGTAGCAGGGGCGTTCGGCTATTGCGCGGATGATGTGGAACATCTGTTGGAGGAAGGCTTTACACCGGAAGAACTGGAGGATTATTTCTATGGATGTGAATGTTAAAAGTGTTTCGTTAGGGTTCTCTTGTTAAACGGAACGTTCCAAAATAGGAAAACTGATGTAAATGGGACACATTTTTGCGGTTTCAATCAGGTATACCCTAATGGAACAAAAAGATGGAGGAAGGCTGCCCCTTCCTTTATTTTTTGCAATGGAAGGAGAAATGCTTATGAAAATCGGATATATCAGAGTAAGCACCGCAGAACAGAATACCATTCGGCAGGAGGCTCTGATGGAATCTATGGGTGTGGATGAAATTTATATGGATAAGGTCAGTGGCAAAAATACCAACCGCCCGGAGCTGCAGAAGATGCTGCATTATGTGCGGAAGGGGGATACCGTTATTGTGGAATCGATTAGCCGCTTCGCAAGAAATACGAAAGACCTTCTGGAGTTGGTCGAACAGCTGACTGCAAAAGAGGTTGAATTTATTTCACAGAAGGAATCTATTGATACATCTACCCCTGCCGGAAAATTTATGCTGACAATTTTTGCCGCGGTTGCCGAACTGGAGCGAGAATATATTCTCCAGCGTCAGAGGGAAGGCATTGCAGAAGCAAAGAAGCAGGGAAAGTATCATGGCAGAAAAGCAAAAATCCATTCCGATGCAGAGAGAGTCATCAAAAGATGGAAAGAGAAAGAAATCACCTCCACTGCGGCAATGCAGTTGCTGGGGGTGAGTAAAACAACATTTTATCGAATGGTGAGAAAATTTCCTTAAAGGAAGCCTACTTGTATCTCCGTTCCTTCCTTGTTATACTGAAAGCAGCAAGGGGGTGCGAGATGGAACGAGTGGATACATTTAAAGAGGGCAAGGTTTATCTTGTCTATGATGCAGAGCATCACCGTATGGCAGTGGAAAAGCATTTGCGGGGGGATTTTCGGATTTATGAGCAGCTGCAGGCATTGCCACATTCGTATCTGCCGAAGCTGTATGCGGTTTCCTATACGGAGGACGAAACAATCGTATGGGAGGAATATATCACAGGGAAATCGTTGGAGCAGATTCCTGCAACGGAAAAGCAGGTGACGAAATGGCTGTTTGAGCTTTGCGATGTGCTGCGCTTTCTGCATCAGCATCATATCCTGCATCGGGATATCAAGCCTTCCAATCTTCTGCTTGGCAGTGACGGGCATATTCGCCTGATTGATTTTGATGCGGCGCGAGAGGAAAAGGAACAGGCGGAAATGGATACGCGCCTGCTTGGCACACGCGGCTATGCACCACCCGAGCAATATGGCTTTGCACAGACGGATGAACGGGCGGATATCTATGCCCTTGGCGTTACGGCACGGGAACTGCTTGGCAAAGCGGCAAAAAAGCGGCGTTGGAAGCATATTCTGAAAAAATGTACGGCATTGGAGCCGAAGAAACGGTATCATCATGTTTGGCAGATTACATGGGCAATTCGCTTCGGGCAGATTCGCCGCAGGCTGTTGTATCCCTTGGTGATTGCGTGGCTTACGCTTGTGACGGGCTTTGCAGTATGGAGCTATGCAGTGGATACGGATTTTCGGGAGGTAATGAATGTCGTTGTTTTCACTTCCTACCGGGATAGTGTTTTTGCTACGGTGGATATCAAACAGATTGAACAATCGAATGTGAAGCTGTTTGTGTTTTCGGGGGATGAGAAGGAAGTGTATGACCGATTGAAAGAAAAGTATCCTAATGTGAATTTTATCTCCACAGGCTATTGCACGAATCAGGGATATCTGCTGTTCGGGATGTTTTCCAGAACATATAACTACGATACAGGGAAAACATATTATAATTATAAAGGATTTAAAGGGCTTTGTTATATTAAGGGAGGGGGAGAAGTCGCTATAATTCCGCCCGAGATGTGCGATTCGTATGCTCCTGCGGTCTTAAAGCTATATCATCTGGATGTTTTTGATACAAACATCTTTTAATCCATATTTTCATAGAAAAAGGGTACCGACTTAGGCATAGTCGGTACCCTTTGTTATTCCAATACTTCAATTTCATGATCATACAGAATTTCGTTTGCATCAATGATGTTCATTTTCTGATTGATGGCGAAAAGCAGAAGTGCATCCCTTCTGTCGCGAGGATATAATTCCCGATAGCCTGCCTGCTTCAGAAGCTTCTGTGTTTCATCGGCGTTTAATTTCAAGCCGAACGCCAGCGCGATGACCTTGTCCCGAGAGGGGAATTTCTTTCCGCGAAAAATCTGATATACATAGGATTTATTTAGATTTGATTTTTTTACAACATCCGAAACCTGACAGCCCTTTTTCGGAAGCCACTCATTGAGACATTCCGCAAGGGTGTTCAGATGCATTTCCCCCTGATTGCGTTCCATATAATCCAGAATATTTTTTGCATGTTTGATTTCATTCATCAATTCAGCTGTATCTTTCATTGCTCTCACCTCTGCCACCAGTATAGCATACCTGCGGCGGAAAAGAGTGTACTGCGAGTGTACTTTTTCAGAAGAAAAATTATTTATAATAGCGGAAAAGGTGTCAGCGTTCCTTCATTAGAAATAGCTTCAGAACTTCTTCTGCCAGAGAAAGCTCTCTCGGCGTGCAGCGGTTTAGTAAATCAATGACGGCTGAAGGGTCGCCTGCTGCTTCTTCATCCCCGAAGATGATGTATTCCATCGGAAGGTGCATGGAACGGGAAAGCTTGATGAGGGTATCAATGGACATCTGGGATGTGCCGACCTCAAGCTGCCCGTAATAGCCGGAGCCGATGTCTGCTAATTCGGACATTTTGTCTCGGGTCAAGCCAAGCTCCTGTCTGCGCTTGCGTAAACGATGCCCGATTTCGATTAACTGCTGTTTTTCCATGACGCTTCACCACCTGTTTTTGTTTGGTATTCCTATTGTAAAATATGTGGAATCACGATAGAATATGCTATAAGATAACTAAAATAGTTACTTATAAAAGAATCGAAAAATGATATTTTTCTAAAGTATGTATAAAGCTGAATCAGGATGCAAATGAGGAGGTAGCAGATGAAGACGATTGAGATAAGCTATAACCCGTATAAGATGGTTATGAAAATGCTTATAAACCAAGTTGATGTTTGCCGGAATCAGAGCTATGAAAAATTCAAGGACTTTATTGAGAATGAGATTCCTCTGCAAACATGGATTGAACCGATTGAATATCGGGATTGGGCAGGTTTTGTAAATGAAATATCTGATCCGGAAACCAATGACGAGGTGAAAGTTATTTTTTCGGGGAGAAAGATAGATTTTGATGATTTGAAGCGTGCGATTGCAGATCAGAATGAGGATCGTTCCGAAGAAACGCGTGTAAGATACACATTCGAGCACAAAACGATACGGGATGATAAGATCTTGGCGCAGAACATTGAAGAGGTTGTTTCGGAATTAAAATCTCCTCGTTTCCGTGAACTGATTCAGCAGAGAACGACAGAGGAATTAAGCAAAAAATATAACGAACTGGATGAAAATTACCAAACAGCAAAAGAAAATCTTTTTTATATTGTTCTGGCAGGCGCGTATAGTTCTGGTAAATCCACTCTGCTTAATGCATTGATTCGTCATGATGTTTTACCAACCAGCAGCAGAACCTGTACTTCAAAAAATTGCAGGATTCGTCATGACAGTTCTTTAGGGGAAAAAGTATCTTTGGCTGGCTATGATGAAAACGATAAGATTGTAATTGAAAAAAGAATTTTTGAAAAGGACAGTGATTGTGCACACGCTTTTTTGGAAATCTGTCCGATTCACGATAAGAATACTGTGGATGCATATCCGGAAGTGGCTATGATGGAACTGGGTGTTGATTTATCCCATCTTTACCCTGACAGCGTAAGCGAAGATACGTTTACGATTGTTCTAATTGATACTCCGGGGATGGACAGTTCCCAATCAAGTCAGGATGGAATAAACAGGCATGCGGAAATTGCATTGCAGGCAATGTCTATGGAAAGTAAACCGATGATTATACTCTGCGTTGATGCAAATTATTATGATGATAAGAGCATTGGCGAGTTTATGCGAGAGATTATCAACCAGGCGAAAGAAGAGAGCGGATTCAATGACAGATATCTTTTCTTAATGAATAAAAGTGATGGTATTAAGTATAAAAACAATGAAACTGCTGAAAGTGCAAAAACAGCATTTGCCGAGTATTTGACGGATAGTTCTAAATGGGATATTGAGAATGATGAAGGTGAGTTAAGACAGCTTGCTGAAGAAGCTGCTCGTTTTGTCCCTCGTATCTTTATGACAACAGGGTTGATTGCTTTTGCGATACAGTGTAGAGCTGATACTTTTACAGATGAGGAGTTGGAGGACTCTTATAAGGAGGATTTATATAACGAATTAGAAGACTTCAAAGAAAAAATTTGTGGTCGGAGGAAACGTGAAAACTATTACTTATCCAGATACTGTGATATTCCAAACTATAGAAAAGATGAAATTGAGGAAGAATTTCGTGCTGCGCTTGCAGAGGGGAGCGATACCCGAGCGGCGGAACTGCAGTGCGGTCTTGTTTCTGTAGAGTCTGCCATCAAGGATTATATTGCAAGATATGCGTATCCGATAAAGGTTCGTGGATTATTAGATACCTTTGAGGATATTCTGGAGGATGTAAATAACTTTAATGATGGTATCCTTGCTGATTTAAAGCAGATGGAGAAAGATCTGGGGGAAAGAAACCGAGACAGGAAGGAGGCGAGAGAAACAAGAAAAAGCGCAGAAGAAAAAATTGGCGTTCTCGAAAAAACAGAAGAAAAAATTGAAAGCCAGATGGACGTACTGGATGGTATAAAATTAGATTCAAATGCGTTGAGAAGTGCTGTCAGTGATTTTAGAGCGGATCTTGAAGCGGAAAAGGAGGTTACCTTTATTCGCTGGCACTATAAAATTTCAACTGGACAGAAATCTCGTGCAGAGGTGGAGCATGAAATTAATGAGAGAGCCTCGAACATTAAAGATGCTTTTGCCAGAAATCTTTCTAAAATAAATAAAAAATTGGAAGAAATTGAAGCAATGTATAATACTCAAATTCTTACCGTATTTGGTTTTTTAAAGTCTGCGGTGAAAGAATTGGAGGACTCGGGTGTTTTTCAGCAGGGTGAGTATAAGTTTACAGATAGTGTTATGTGGAAGACGAATTTTAGAAATATTGATGCTGAAAAACTTGCTTTCGATATGAAGAGAAAAGTTGTAGATAAGGAGATAAGAAACGAAAAGGTCGGCAATTCCAAAAAGCGGGAATGGGGTTCCAGCTGGAATCTATTTAAAAAATTCGGCTCCCTTTTTATGGAAGACTATAAAATTGAAGTTAGGAACATAGATGGCTATTACGAAACGAATGAATTGAACCATAATCTGGATGCCTATTATGCCTACGTGGAAGAAGAAAGAATTAACATGGAGCAAATGTTCGAGCAAATTCTGGAAGGAAGTAAGCATCAGGTGCAAGAGATGATAAAACGACTGCTGAAGGAATTGCAGCAATTTCATTCTGATATTCGGAAACAGGAGCAGCGCATTGAGGAACTTGGAAAGTCCATAAATGAATTGAATAAGGCAATCGAGGAAAATGAAGAAACCTGCAGATGGCTCAAGGATTTGAAAGTAAAAATAGAGGAGGAATAAATATGTTTAGAACATTTGATGAGAAAGCTTTTCGACAGGCAATTAACGATAAGGATTTTTTTCGCTTAAAAATTAGCATGGTTAGTGCAATGTTGGGTGATCCTACTTTCGAACATGGCGAAGCGGAATATGTTTTGAAAACCCTTGAGGAACAAGTTCCTGAAATTTTTGAAAAATATGTCAAATTAGGCTATGAGGAAGAATTGGAACGAAGTGCTTGGGACAAACGATATTTTACGAAACTGGTCTATTGGTTTCAGGAAAATTTTGCCAAAGAACGTGTGCCTTACATTAAAGAGGTGGGGCAGGTTGTTCACAGAGATACTGCTGAGCAGTATAAGCGTTCTATGATGCAGGAAGAAACTCCGAAAGTACGGTCGAAAGAGACGAAAGCACAGAGGGTAGAAAACGGAAATTTTCCGATAGCCAAAGCAGTTCTGGCGGTGGTTGCTCTGGTAATCGTAGGGAGAGTGCTGTTCAAGGCACTGCTTGGCTAAATTGCGATGAAAAAGAAAAAGTTCTTGACATAAATAAGAAGGAAAACGGGGATGCGGAAAGGAAAAATAAATAGGAATCGTTAACAAGCAAGTTGCAGGAAATAGCCCGAGCAAATCGATATAAAAGAGGGGATGAAGTCTATGGAAAAGGATGTTCATGTAGTTAATCCGCTGGTTCTTGATGATTTATATGCTGCATTTGAGGCGGCAGACAACATTGTCCTGAAAAAATATATTGAAAAGCTTTCTGATACGCCATGTATAGAAATGCCGGAGGATTTAAAAAGCATAGAAATCGGTGAAAATGTTTCTTTGTACAGAGTGGTGAGAGTTGTTTATGATAAAGATGAAAATACGCAGGATAAATTGACTACGGTTTATTCTACTATCTTTTCTCTGGCAAATTACGGATTATTGATGCTGGTCAATGGGCATAAGGATTGTGTTGAGGTATATGTGGGTGTTGTTTCCAGAAATATGGTTACGCAGACGGATGAGAATGGAAATTTCAGGCTCTATGCTGTGGAAAAAGATTTGGTGAACAGCGGCAAGGTATTAAAAAATGCTTTTCTTGGAAATTTCCCTGGAACGGAGCTGCAGCCGGTAAATCCCGTTACATCAAAGAATGTTCTTGGGAAAAGAGATGTGATTGAGGAATCTTTTAAAACTGCGAAATATATCTCTGCGGTCAGCAGCATCCCTGCGATAAGGAATTCAAATGAGTCGAAGAACAGGGAGTTTGTGCAGGGACTGGAAAAACTGATTGACACACTGAAGGGGAAAGAATATGCTGCATTGATTATTGCTGATGCAATGAGTAATGAAAAGGTTGAAGCAATGTGCGCAGAATATGAGGATATTTATTCCCAGCTGGCACCATTCAAGGTATCTTCGCAGACAGTGAATGCACAAGATTCGGTTACAGATACCGAAAGTCTGATAAAGGGTGTAACGGATACGACAAATAAAATGCTTGCCAAATCCCTGACGCATGGAACTGCAATCTCTAAGACGCATACTGACAGTACAGGCGGCGGTACATCCTTTGGAATGAATCCGGCAAAGGTTTCTGTGAATTATAATCATGCTTATGCCAGAACCAATGCAGTCACAAATGCTACAATAGATACAGAATCCAGCGGAACCGCAAAGTCTCTTACAGAGCAGAACTCCGTTGCAAAATCTCTTTCGGCCACGAAGGGAGAATCCCTTCAGCTTAATTATGAAAACAGATCTGTAAAGACGCTGCTTGACCGCATTGACGAGCAAATCAAGAGGATGCGTGCGTGTGAGGATTTTGGCTTGTTTGATACCTGTACATATTTTGCTGCAAAGGACTATGATGTGGTTATTGCGGCAGCCGGTGCATTTAAATCTCTTACGCGTGGTGAGAATTCCTCAGTTGAGTCCTCAGCGGTAAATGTGTGGAAGAATGTGGATGATGTTCAGTATATGAAAGAATATCTGATGAGATTTTACCATCCGGAATTCCTGACTGTAATAGATGAAGAACACCGGTATCCAACAACAGCAACAATGTTGATTAGCGGAAAGGAAATGGCTTATCAGATGGTATTACCGAAAAAATCTGTTGCCGGTGTCCCTGTTGTGGATTGTGCGGAATTCGGCAGAGAAATCGTATCTCTTGCAGGAAATAAAGGGACGATTCCTCTTGGTAAAATTTATCATATGCATAAGGAAGAGAATACAGATGTAAAGTTAGATGCGAGAAGTTTAACGGCGCACACATTCATTACCGGCTCAACAGGTTCAGGGAAGTCTACAACAATTTATAAGCTGTTGGATGAGCTTTCTAATACTTATATCGGTGATACGGAGAATACCGTAAAGTTTATGGTGATTGAGCCTGCCAAGGGCGAATATAAAAATGCACTTGCGAAAAATAAGCATTTAAACGTGAGTGTTTATGGTACAAATCCTAGAATCACAAAATTATTAAGGATCAATCCCTTTAAGTTTCCGAGTGATAAGATTCATATTTATGAGCATCTGGATAAATTAACAGAAATTTTTAATGTTTGCTGGCCTATGTATGCAGCAATGCCGGCAGTATTGAAAGCAGCAATGGAAAATGCATATCGTTCTGCCGGATGGAACCTTGTAAAGTCAGAAAATAAACACGGAGAGATATTCCCTAGCTTTGTGGATGTGGCACTGGAAGTGGAAAAGTATATCAACAAAAGTGAGTATTCTGATGAAAATAAGAGCAATTACAAAGGCTCCCTGCTTACCCGTTTGGAATCCTTGACCAATGGCATCAATAGCATGATTTTTTCCGCGGATGATATAGAAGATCAGGAGTTGTTTGATGAGAATGTTATTGTGGACTTAAGCAGAGTTGGCTCCACAGAAACGAAAGCGTTGATTATGGGTATTTTGATTCTGAAGTTGCAGGAGCATCGGATTGCATGTGCGGATGGTAGTAATTCTGATCTGCGCCATATCACGGTATTGGAAGAAGCGCATAATCTGCTCAAGAGAACAAGCACAGAGCAAAGCTCTGAAACAGCAAATCTTTTAGGAAAATCCGTAGAGATGCTGGCAAATTCTATAGCGGAAATGAGAACCTATGGAGAGGGATTTATCATCGCGGATCAGTCTCCCGGTTTGTTGGATTTATCCGTTATCCGAAATACAAATACAAAAATCATAATGCGCCTGCCTGATTTTTCAGATAGAGAGTTAGTTGGTAAGGCAGCTGGATTAAATGATGCCCAAATCATAGAGTTATCCAAACTTCCCTGTGGTGTAGCGGCAATCTACCAAAATGATTGGATTTCACCTGTTCTATGCAGGATTAAAAAAGCAAAGCTGGAGGAAGGGCTGTTTACAGAAACGGAAGATTATCCTGAACCGGAAGATGAATCCCTGCTGTTTAAATTGTTGGATTCCAAATTCAGGGCAAATTTGGATGATTTAGCAATAGAGCAAGCATTTAAAACTACGATCATCAAATCCTCTGTTGCAACTGAGGTGAAGGTTAAGCTTTTGGAGTATCTTTCAGTTAAGAAAAATGCAAGAAGGATGAAACTTCTTGGTTCGATGATTTTTGATTATTTTAAGAATGCAAAGGAGGCTCTTGAAAGGGCAACGGAAGAGAACTCTGTAGAAGAACTCAAGATTGCGATGATTGCAGAACTTGCTCCGTCTGTCATGGAGTATGAGGATGAGCAAATCAATCTTTTAATCACTTTAATTATCAAAGAATATACTGACCGATATGCGATCGATTATCCAATCTGGCGTGAATTTGCAAACTGTGTGACAAAGGGGAAGATAGTATGAACGAATTTAAAGATATAACGAAAGAGATTGAGCAGCCCGAGAAACTGAAAGAGGGCGATAGCCCGAGAATATCAGAAGAAAAGGCTTTGCAGGCAGCTCCTGATATTTATCAGGATGCTTTAAAAAGTTTTGACCTACGCAGTGATGTTACTGAAGAGTCTACTGAGAAAAAAGAAAATGACTGTACGGAGCTTTTGGAAAAAGGCGAAGATGGAAGATATTATGATAAATCCAGAGGATATGATTCTATTGAAGCATGGGAGAAGGAGCAAAAAACCTCAGCAAAGAGATATGACAGCGTAGCGGAGTATTGCAAAAAGAAAGCAGATAAGGAGTGGGCTCGTTTTAAAAATGCGGAAAAGAATGGTGAGTCTGATGCAGAAAAATGGAAACATTATGATCGTGCTCGGGAATATTACGAAAAGGCAGGGGCGAATAAAGCAAAAGGAGAAGCTCTTTGGGCTAAATTAAAAGAATTTGATGCGCCCGAATATGTCGATGAACGTACAGAGGAATGGACGCAATGGGATTATCAAGAAGAGGTACCGGAAAATCAATATACAGGGGCAGAACTTCTTAGAGATATACATTCTTTGCCATCGGAGTTAATAGGAAAGGGAAAAAGCAAAGATGAGCTTGCTGAGATGCAAACATTATGTGATGTGATTGCATATAGAGAGGATAAGGAGGAAGAGGTTGCACCAGGAGGGGGTGTATTGCCGAAATATCAGAGATTGATGGAAGAAGTTGGCTACATGGACGAAGAAGAAATGTGTAATGCAGAGGGATTGAATTTCCATGAAATTTATGATAATGAATCCACGACCTATGGCGAGGAATATCGGAAAGGATTTATTGATTGCATTGACAACAATGTGAGTCCTTTAACAACCAGTGAGGATGAATGTAGCAGTGAAGCGTATTATCAGGGACTTGTAGATGCTGCCGAATTACGGGATTACTTAGAAGGATAAGCATGCAAAAGGCTGTTATGTAGTTAAAGGTTAGGAAGTATTCTAACTATAAAAATAACCAAGATATTTACAATGATAATGAAAATAGATGTTTATCTTTCATTTATCCTATGACTCACAAAGATGGTACTGAGATGGCTGGCTATCTTAAAAACTTAGCATATCTCAGAGATGATAAAATCTTTAAGGATAGATTTTATGTTACGAGATAATAAAAATAAGAGAAAAAAACCCCCCCTTTTTTTTTTTTTTTTTTTTTT
>ENA-ORUB01000215-ORUB01000215.1-human-gut-metagenome-genome-assembly--contig:-NODE-215-length-76259-cov-27.519894_pt1 | contig 76259 bp, 55 predicted proteins | sample MGYA00241918_ERZ509200 | MGnify/ENA primary metagenome ERZ509200 (study PRJEB26280, sample SAMEA2338853) | human gut metagenome | biome: human gut; feature: human-associated habitat; material: faeces... | reverse complement strand
ACTTCTGCTGGAGCACGACGCGCCGCTGACGCTGACGGAAACGGACGACGGCGGCCCGGTCATACCGAACGAGCTTGACCCGGCATTATATCCGGCGCTGCTTGCCGCGCGGACGGCTTCGATCCAGCTGGCGCAGGATCGCGCACGGCCTGTTGCAGACCGCCTGGCGCTCATTCTGCTGCTGGCACGACGGGTGCAGCGTCTGCTGGACGAGGGGCGGGACGAGCTTGTCCCGGTGCTGGCGCGGCGGTTCCTTGGAAAGCAGTATCAGGATCGTAGTCTTGTCCGGCTGGCGCGGCTTCGCAGCAGGAGCGGACGGTTTTTCCCGTGCTGGATGGTGCTCAACAATATGGAGCATCTGACGCGCCGCTTCGGGGTCATGCTGGACGCGGCAGTCGGTCAGGACGCGCCGCCCGCCCCCTTCCGGGACGCGTTTTCCGTCCAGTACGAAAATCTGACGGTCTATTTTCTGTTCCGCTATGCACTCAAGGCCGTCAACGACCGGCAATATCTGGCGCGGGTCGAGCAGTGCGTGTTTCATCTGCTCTGCCTGCGCGAACTTAGCGCAGATGCTGCAACGGTGCAGGAATTGACTGAAGTGGTGAGTCTGTACAGCAAAGAGGTCGAGCACTCGGAGGACAATCAGGCGCTGCTGCTGAAGCTTTTCCGGCGCGGAACACTTAGATGGCAGTATCTGGCGTCGATTCTTGATTTTTGATTGTCTGTGCGCCGGGCGCGGACAAAATTCGCTTCTGTTTTGTCCAGAAACAGACAACTTTTTTCGTGGAAAGCGACAAATTTATAAAATACCACTTTACTTTCAAGCGTTAAAGTGTTACCATAATTAGGCCTGAACCCCACTATTAATAAAGGAGATATTTTATCTTGAACAATCGAAATAAACACTCTGATCCTGACAGCCAGCTCTACAGCGCCATTCTCAAGCTCCAGACTGTTGAGGAATGCTATGATTTCTTTACCGATCTTTGCACGTTTTCCGAGCTCAAGGCCATGGAGCAGCGCTTTGAGCTGGCGAAGCTTCTGAATGACGGCCTGATCTACAACGACATTCTGGAAAAGACCGGCGCTTCCAGCGCGACCATCAGCCGCGTCAACCGCAGTCTCAACTACGGCATGGGCGCGTACCGCATCATCTTCGACCGCATGAAGGAAGAGGAGCAGAAGCAGAAGGAGCAGCAGGTGTGAGCGCATATGAAGCGCTTGCGGGCTGCTATGACGAGCTGACCTACGATATCCGATACGAAAAAACGCTGACCTTTTTTGAGCGGCTGTGCGCGCGGGAGCAAGTGCAGCCGCATTTGGTTCTGGATCTGGCCTGCGGCACGGGTTCATTGTCCATGCTGCTGGCCGGGCGCGGATACCGGGTGATCGGCGCAGATCTGTCGGAGGATATGCTGGCGGAGGCAGAGCGGAAGGCGCGGGAGCTGCCGGAGGGCAGCCGCCCGTTTTTCATCTGCCAGCCGATGCAGAGGCTTCGTCTGGCGGAGCCGGTGGACGCGGTGATCTGCGCGCTGGACAGCCTCAACTATCTGACGCGTCCGGACGACTGCCGGAAGACGCTCCGGCGCGTATACAATGCGCTGAAGTCCGGCGGGCTGTTCGTGTTTGATATCAACACGCCCGCAAAGCTGCGCGGTCTGGACGGGCAGGTATTTCTGGACGAGACGGACGACACCTACTGCGTCTGGCGGACAGAGTTTGACGCAAAAAAACGGCTGTGCTTTTATGGCATGGACATTTTCCGGCTGAACGGCAGCCTTTGGGATCGCTCGTTTGAGGAGCATATCGAATATGCCTATGAGCCGGACGAGCTTGCGCTGTGGCTCGAAGAGGCGGGCTTCACACACATCCGGCAATATGGCGACCGCGTGCTGCGCGCGCCAAAGCAGGACGAGCAGCGCATTTATTTTTCCGCAAAGAAGGACTGACTATGAAAGACGAACTTGTACGCGCCATGACGAAGGACGGCTTTGTAAACGCCGTCTCCGTCACCACGACCGGCATTGTCGAGCGTGCGCGGCAGATCCATAAAACACTTCCGACCGCAACAGCGGCACTCGGCAGGCTTTTGACGGCGGCGTCCATGATGGGTAATATGCAGAAGGTCGACGACGGCTCCATCACGCTCCAGCTCAAGGGAAGCGGGCCGCTGGGGCGGCTGCTGGCCGTGTCGGACGCAGAGGGCAATGTGCGCGGCTGGGTCGAGAACCCGCAGATCTCCATGCTGGAAAAGGCCCCCGGCAAGCTGGACGTCGGCGCGGCTGTCGGCACGGACGGAACACTCACCGTGATCCGGGATCTTCGCATGAAGGAGCCGTATATCGGCACGATTGACCTTGTCTCCGGCGAGATCGCCGAGGATATCACGTCGTATTTTGCCCAGAGCGAACAGATCCCCACGGCCTGTGCGCTCGGCGTTCTGGTCGGGAAGGATCAGTCCGTCACGGCGGCGGGCGGCTATATCATCCAACTGCTGCCCGGCGCGCCGGACGATATCATTGACAAGATCGAGGCCGGCATTCAGAACGCCGGCGCAGTCAGCCGACTGCTCACGGCGGGAATGGACGGACAGGTTGTGCTGGAGACTGTGCTGCACGGATTTGATCTGGAAATTCTCGAAACGCAGCCGGTCGAATACCGCTGCTACTGCTCGCGCGACCGCGTGACGCGGACGCTCATCAGTCTGGGACGCAAGGAACTGCAGTCCATTGTTGACGACGGCAAGGACATTCACATCGACTGCCAGTTCTGCGACAGCATCTATGATTACACACCGGAACAGGTGCGGCAGATTCTGAAAGAGCTTGACGAATAAGCAAAAATGGCACGCCCTCTGCGGCGTGCCGTTTCACTATGGAGGTATGAATATGATCGTTTCTTACAAGACCGGAGCAGAGTTTTTGCAGGACAATCAGACATATTTGCAGAAAAATCCCTATCTTTCCACGTTTTTTACGCTCGACGCTCCGCTTTTGCAGGAGGCCGGCAAAATCAATTACGCGCTGCGCTGCGAACAGGGCGAAACGCGTCTGCTGGCTCTGAAGGTCGAGCCGTATAATCTGCTGCTGTTCGGTGAGGAAGCGTGTGTGCCGGAGCTGCTGCGATTTTTGTTCGACGGCGGCTATGAGATCAAAAACTATCTGTGCGCGTCGGAGCTGGGTTATGTACTGATGCGGGAAATGCAGCCGTATGGACGGTGCTATGAGGAGGCGCTGGCCATGGACTTCATGGAGGCGCGGCGCGTCACCGAGCCGTCCGCGCCGGAGGTCGAGCCGGCGCGGGAGGACGATCTGGACGAAATTTTTGACTGCGCGCAGCGGTTCGTGGCCGACTGCGGGTTGCTGGACAAACCGGAAAAGGAGTCGTTCCGGAAGGTGCTCGATTCGATCCGGGTCATCCGAGCGGATGGAAAAATCGTCAGCATGGCGCGTATCGCGCCGGCCACAGGAGATGATCTGCGGCTCGTGCTCGTCTACACACGGGACGAATACCGCGGAAGGGGCTATGCGCACAAGGTGGTCAACAGCGCAAAAAACGAGATTTTGGCGTCCGGGAAGCGCGCGACGCTGAACGTCGACCGGAAGAATCCGGTTTCGTATCATCTGTATCTGTCGCTCGGATTTGAGCGTGTGTTCTCTCAGGGAGAATTCAGGCGAGTGGAGTAGGATAACAGCCAATATTCCGGAACCCAATGCAGTTGGTAGAAACGAGGCTCTGCCCGATGGGAAACCGCAAATTCGTGCCGCATCCTGTAGGGGCCGATGCCCACATCGGCCCGTTGGAAAGTTGCGAATTCGCCGAAGATTCCCGTAAAAGCGGTGCATTCTGCCGGGCCGATGTGGGCATCGGCCCCTACAACCGAATACGCAGATGCACCCGAATTCGCCGAGAATTTCTATAGAACAACCGCATTCTGCCGGGCGGAGCAGAGCCCCGCCCCTACAAACCTTTTGCATCAAAACAGCCACGTCCGGTGTGGGCGTGGCTGTTCTGCTTATTCAAGCTCGAATGCGCCGGTGTAGAGCTGGTAGTAGGTGCCCTTCTGGGCGATGAGGTCGTCGTGGGTGCCGCGCTCGATGATGCGGCCGTGGTCAAGAACCATGATCGCGTCGGAGTTCTGCACGGTCGACAGGCGGTGGGCAATGACGAAGACCGTGCGGCCCTTCATGAGTGCGTCCATGCCGCGCTGCACCAGAAGCTCCGTGCGCGTGTCGATGGAGCTGGTCGCTTCGTCAAGGATCATGACGGGCGGGTCGGCGACCGCCGCGCGGGCGATGGACAGCAGCTGGCGCTGACCCTGCGAGAGATTTGCGCCGTTGGCCGTGAGCATGGTGTTATAGCCGTCCGGCAGGCGGGTGATGAAATCGTGCGCGTTGGCGAGCTTTGCCGCCGCAATGCATTCCTCGTCCGTCGCATCGAGCTTGCCGTAGCGGATATTATCCATGACCGTGCCGGTAAAGAGGTTCACGTCCTGCAGGACAATACCGAGTGAATGGCGCAGGTCGGCCTTTTTGATATGGTTGATGTTGATGCCGTCATAGCGAATCTTGCCGTCGGCAAGGTCATAGAATCGGTTGATGAGGTTCGTGATCGTGGTCTTGCCTGCGCCCGTCGCGCCGACGAAGGCCAGCTTCTGGCCGGGCTTGGCGTAGAGCGTGATGTCGTGCAGGACCGGCTTTTCGGGGTCGTAGGCAAAGTCCACGTCAAAGAAGCGCACGTCGCCGCAGAGCTTCACCAGCTTGCTGCTGCCGTCCTCCTGCGGGCATTTCCATGCCCAGACGCCGGTGCGCACAGCGCTTTCTGTCAGCGTACCGTCCGCCGCTTCCGACGCGCGGATCAGCGTGACATGGCCGTTGTCCTCCTCCGGCTGCTGGTCGATCAACTCAAAGACGCGGCTTGCGCCTGCGGCAGCCATAACGATGGCGTTGATCTGCTGGGAAACCTGCGAGACATTGCCGGTAAACTGCTTTGTCATGCCAAGGAACGATGCGACGACCGCGATTTTCAGCGGCGCAAGCATACTGCCCGTCTCAAACAGGTTCTGGAAGGACAGGTTCGGGATGTTCCCGCCTGAGCAGATGAGAACGCCGCCGAGGAACGCCGTGAGCACATAGAGGATATTGCCGATGTTGCCCATGATGGGCATGAAAATATTCGCGTAGCGCTGGGCGTGGTTTGCATCGCTGAACAGCTGTTCGTTGATGGCGTCAAAGTCACGTTCTGCCGCTTCCTCATGGCAGAAGACCTTGACGACCTTCTGGCCGTTCATCATCTCTTCGATATAACCTTCGACCTTGCCGAGGGACTTCTGCTGGCTGAGGAAGTATTTGGCCGATCTGCCGCCGACGTTCTTTGTCACCTTCGTCATGCAGAAGATACCGAGGAAGACGATGAGCATCAGCGGGATGGAGAAATAGAACATGAACAGCAGCAGGCCGATAACTGTCAGTCCCGCAGCAAACAGCTGCGGCAGGCTCTGCGAAACGAGCTGGCGAAGCGTATCGATATCATTTGTATAATAGCTCATGATGTCGCCGCGGCTGTTCTGGTCGAAATAACGGATGGGCAGCTTCTGCATCCCCGCAAACATACGGGTGCGGAGCTTGTGCAGGAAGCCCTGCGTCACGTGGGCCATCAGCTGCGTATAGACCGCCGTGCAGGCAAGCCCAGCAAGATAGATGCAGACCATGGTGACGAGCGCATGGAGGATCTTTCCGCTCACACCGTCCCAGCCGAGCCGCAAGCCGTCTTCAATGTAGCTGGTGATGGTTTCAATATAGATCGCGGGCAGGATGCCGACGACTGCACTGATGATAATGCAGACCATGACTGCAATGAGCATGGCGGGGTAATCCTGAAACAGCATCCGGATCACTCTGCCGAGCGGCTTGAGATCTGCCTTTGCGCCGACCATCGGCGCGCGGGGCGCTCTTCCGGGATGATTAGCCATTGTCCGCACCTCCCGTTCTGTTCTGGGAATAATAGACTTCCTGATAGATCTGGTTCGAGGAAAGAAGCGTCTCATGCGTGCCCATGCCGTTGATCGCGCCGCCGTCCAGAACGAGAATCAGATCTGCGTCCTGGATGGAAGAGATGCGCTGGGCGATGATGAACTTCGTCGTCTCCGGGATCTCGGTGCGCAGCGCAGCGCGGATCTTCGCGTCGGTTTTCGTATCGACGGCAGAGGTCGAATCGTCGAGAATCAAAATCTTCGGCTTTTTCAGCAGCGCCCGCGCGATGCACAGCCGCTGCTTCTGTCCGCCGGAGACGTTCGAGCCGCCCTGCTCGATATAGGTGTCGTATTTGTCCGGCATCTGCTGGATGAATTCATCCGCGCAGGCCAGCTCGCAGGCGCGCTGCAGCTCTGCATCCGTCGCGTTCGGATCGCCCCAGCGCAGGTTTTCCTTGATCGTGCCGGAGAAGAGCACGTTCTTCTGGAGCACGACCGCGACCTGATTGCGGAGCGTTTCGAGATCGTATGCGCGCACGTCGCGCCCGCCGACCTTTACGCTGCCGTCCGTCACATCGTACAGCCGGCAGATGAGCTGCACCAGCGTCGTTTTGGCCGAACCGGTACCGCCGATGATACCGACGGTCTGGCCGGACTTCACATGGAAGTCGATATCGGACAGCGCGCTGCGCTTCGCGGAGGCGGAGTATTTGAACTGCACATGGTCAAAATCGACAGCGCCGTTCGGAACCTCGTAAACCGGGTTTTCCGGGTTATGCAGGCTGCTCGTCTCGCCCAGCACCTCGCAGATACGCTTGCCGGACGCCTGCGCCATGGTGAGCATGACGAGGATCATGGAAAGCATCATCAGACTCATGAGGATCTGCATGGAATAGGTGATCATGCTGGTCAGGCTGCCGACGCCGAGGTACGTGCCGCCGGAGGTGACGATGAGCTTCGCGGCAAAAAACGAGATCAGGATCATCGACGTATACACGCAGAACTGCATGACCGGGCTGTTGAGGGCCAGAATTTTCTCCGCCTTCAAAAAGTCCGCGCGGACGGAATCGGACGCGGCGGAGAACTTCTGCGTCTCATAGTCCTCGCGCACGAAGCTCTTGACCACGCGCATACCCTGTACGTTTTCCTGCACGGAGTTGTTGAGCGCGTCGTATTTCTTGAAGACCGCCTTGAACAGCGGCAGCGCGCTGCGGATCATGCAGAACAGCGCAAGCCCGAGAATCGGGACGGTTCCCGCAAAAATAAACGCAAGCTGCTTGCCCACGCGGATGGACATGATGACGGCAAACACCAGCATCATGGGCGCGCGGACAGCGATACGGATGCACATCATGAACGCGTTCTGGATGTTGGTCACATCCGTCGTCAGGCGGGTGACGAGCGAGGACGTGGAGAAGCGGTCGATATTCGCGAAGGAAAAGCTCTGCACCTGATAATAGAGATCATGGCGCAGGTTTTTCGCAAAGCCCGCCGCAGCCTCCGCCGCGAACCAGCCGGAAAGCGCGCCAAAGCCCAGCGACAGCATCGCAATCACGAACAGCTTGAGGCCGTAAAGCAGGATCGTGCGCAGATCGCAGCCGTTTTGAATCGAGTTAATGAGATCCGCTGTCAGCAGCGGGATGGTGCATTCGCAGACGACCTCGCCCACCATGCACACGGGCGTCAGAATCGTCTGCTTTTTGTATTCCCGGATGCAGGCGGAAAGACGTTTGATCATAGATCGGATACCTCCATTTCCTGTGTGGCGTGCAGATTGTCTGCGGCCAGATCGAGAAGACGCAGGAGCGTCTGCTGCTCCTCATCGCTCATGCCGGAGCACATGACGCGCTCAAGCGTTTCGAATGCCTGCCCGACGGCAGCGTCGCACTGCCGGGCGCGTTCGGTCAGGCGGATACGCTTGCAGCGGCGGTCGTCCCGGTCCGGCTCAAGCACGACAAAGTCCTTTGCTTCCAGCCTCTGCAGCACGCCGGAGACGGTCGGGTGCGTCAGGTGGAAGCGCTTTTCAATGTCCTTTGGGTAGATCTGCTCACCCTCATGCAGCACAAGATGGTGCAGGATAAATGACTGCGTCGACGTCAGGTCGAGCGCAAGAAACTGCTGATCCATGTACTGCGTGATGCGGTTGCTGAGATGCCGCAGCCGCGGGCCGAGATTCTGAGAACAATCCTTCATCGGAACCTCCCGAATCAAAAATGTAGCGTGCTACCGTTTTTGGTAGCACGCTACATTTTAGCAGATTTTATGAAAAATGCAAGTAGGCAGTTTCACCAATCTCCCCTGCCTCGCTGCCGGGGTCTGATGGGCATTATGAATATTCGATCTCGAGCACGGTATCGGTTTTATCCGGGAGCGGATAGGTATACTGCGGGATCGTGCCGAGCGTGACGAACGCAAGGCCCTCGTAGGCATTTGTGACCCAGCTTTCGCCGCGAATGACCTCGCTGCCGTCGGCAAGCCGCCGCACCGCGCCGATGCGCTCCGGCGCAAGACCCGTCAGCGCCAGCGGCCCAAGCGGGGCTTCCAGAACGTGCGCGTAGATGCGGCCTTCCTTCTTCGTGTACCAGCCCCAGTCCGGCTTCGGCACGCCGGCGCTGCCGCAGTGATAAATGCTTTCGCTGTTTACTGCCATCCACGCGGCGATCTCGTCCAGAATTTCGCAGCTCTGCGCCGGGAAGCGGCCGTTCGCGTCCGGGCCGACGTTCAGGATCATATTGCCGCCCTTGCTGACACACTCGACCAGCTTGCGGACGAGCATGGACGCAGGCTTGTAGCACGTATCATAGGGCGTATATCCCCAATTGTTGTTCATGGTCGCGCAAAGCTCCCACGGGACGCGTTCGCCGCGGACATTGCGGATGCCCTCAGGCGGCAGAAGCTGCTCGGGGCTGACAAAATCGCCGCCGTAATACGCGGGCTGCTCCGTAACAAGGCTGCCGAAGCCCTCGCCGCTGGTTTCCAGACGGTTATCGACGATGACGTCCGGCTGATGGCGGCGCACCATCTGCATCAGCTCCGTCGCCTTCCATGCCTCGCCGCGCAGTTCGCCATAGGAATAGTCGAACCAGAGGATATCGATCTTTCCATAGTTCGTGACCAGCTCCTTGATCTGCCCGTGCATATAGGCAAGATACCGGTCAAAGTCGATTTTCTCATCCTGATAGGCCGGATTTCCGCGCATGGGATGGATCGGGTCGTTGTATTTCGGGAAATCCGGGTGGTGCCAGTCGAGCAGGGAGTAATACAGGCCCACGCGGAGGCCCTCGGCGCGCACCGCGTCCACAAACTCCCGCACAAGATCGCGCCCACAGGGGGCGTTCGTGCTCTTATAATCCGTCAGCTTGGAATCAAACAGGCAGAAGCCGTCGTGATGCTTGGCCGTCAGGACGACATACTGCATTCCGGCCCGCTTTGCGCGGCGGGCCCAGTCTCTGGGATCGTAGGCCTTTGCCGTAAATTCCTGCATATAACGCTCGTACTGTTCGGCGGGGATTCTGGCGTTGCTCATATACCATTCGCCGCGTCCGGGGATGGCATAGAGGCCCCAATGCAGGAACATACCAAAACGCGCATTCTGAAACCACTGTACTCGTTTTTCTCGTTCTGTCATATCGGGTTTGTCCTTTCACAGCGCCCGCAGATGCAGGCGGAATGGCAGCTTGACGCAGCCCTTTATGGATCCATTATATCATTCTGCGCGTTTCAGCACAACACCGAAATCCGCGTGATTCAGCGACGGGTTTCTTCAAGGTACAGCTGAACGCGGCGCTGGATGCGGTCTGCGATCTGTCCGGCGGACTGCTCCTCCGCGAAATAATACGGCAGCTCGTCGGCAAGGATGCCGGAAACGGCGGTATCGTACTCGAACACGGACACGGCCTCCGCCTGTAATTCACGCAGAAGCCGCTGTGCATCAGTATCCGTCATGGCCGCCGTCTTTTTCTCAAAATCTGACTGTACTGGCAGCCAGCCGCCGCGGCTTCGTGCGGCGTAAAGCGGCTCGGTGATCAGGAGCTTCAGGAACGCCCATGCCCCTTCCTTTTCCTGCGCGTTGACCGGGATGGCCATCGGAAGCGTCAGATAAAAGCTGGCGCGTCCCGCACCCGGAAAGCCGGGGAACGAAAGCTCGTTCAGGCCATCCGCGTATTCCGCTTCAAACTCCTGCGCGCGTCCGAACATCAGCTGTTCCAGCAGCGTCTGACCGGTCAGCAGCGCTTCGCGCGGCGATTCCGCCTCCGGCTGTGTCTGGCGCTTGGCAAGTTCCAGCAGGCAGAGAAACTCTGGAGAATCGAAGCTTGCCTGTGCCGCGTCATAGTCTATAAAGGCATCCGGCGCATAAAGTAGCAGCATCTGAATCATGGATGCGCCATCGTCCTGCGAAAAGACGGAAGAAATGTCCGGGTGCGCCTGCGCGGTATCCAGAAAGTCTGACATGGACCATGCCTCTCTAGCCGCGGCCCAAGCTCTCCATGCGAGAACGATCAAGCAACAGTTATCTGACAAACGTGAGACGATAGTTCATTATGAACAAGCGCAAAGTTGAAGTGGCAGAATGTTTAAGAGAAATTGAGTGCTGAACCATTTGAATACAAAATGCAAGTGCCTGCGTTCAACCGACACTTGCATTTTGTGTTTATTTTCTTGTGTGTAATTGGATCACTGTAGAAGCAATGAGAATAATAGTACTTATGTGCAGGAGAATTCGTGCAGTTGTGTTTGACGATTGAAATAGAATTCCAAAATCAGACAAGAGAATACATAGAAGCAAAGCCAGAGAAATAATAAGCTGTAGGCAAAGATATGGACGCATGACACTTAACTCCAACTGACGATTTCCAAAGTGTCTTGGCCTAAAACGGTCCAATAGATCTTTACCGCAAAGTTGGTGTTTCGATTAGTGTAAGAGGAGGTCGGCCAAAAATCACCAGATGTATAGATTTGGGATTCATAACCTTCTTCTGTAAGAACGTACTTGCTTCCGGATATTGTAGCATATACGTCTGGAAAATCGGTCACCTGTCCAATCCATGTAATTTCAGTTTCATTGCACCTAACATAATGGTCTGGAATCAAGAAACTGATTGCGCCTGTTGCGAAGCCAAAACGCTCGAGAATGACAGCTGCAGAACTGGAGGCAATAGCCGCAGGCAGAGTCAAGAGAGAAGCGATTAACGATGCAAAAGAAGCAATATTTTGATATACACCGGCGACATTGTAACGGGAACTTAAATAGGAGTTGTAATCATAGTAGATGTTCAGCGCTCTTGTACCCACAACGTGGTCGGTACTTCCGTAAAAGTTATATGTTATTTTGCCACGGTAGGTAAAGCCGATTGGAATATCTGAACCTTTGGGTGTGACCGCTTTGTTAGACGTATGTAGCTGGTTTTTTGCAGGGACAGTGACAACCTCATTATTTCCAGTTCGTAAGTCAGTATTGTAGATGGATTGGCTAGAACGATCGAGGTAAGACTCAGCAAGGATATCACCGTGGCTATTAGTAATTGAAAATTTTGCATTGCCGTCAGGAAGGTCATTTGCGATGAGGTAAGTGCCGTCGCTTAGTTGTACATATGTACTGGTGGGGTCTGTAGAGGTGTGAGATGCTGCTGAGGCGGGGGCGCAGAGTAAAGCGGATAACATAGACAGGCAAAGAATAAGTGATACAAACTTTCGCACAAAACTACCTCCTTTTCATAGCGTGGCGATGTTACTCTACGGGAACTATTTAAATTGTAACAAAAATTCGCAAGAAAATCAACAACAAATTCGTACAAACATACAAAAACAGAGGATACCCAAAAGGTTTACTATCATAAACTTATTGTAGCATATAAGTTTACTGTTGTCGACCTTTTGGAACAAATCAACTCTCAGGCTGATGCAGTACCCAATTGCTTCTCCCAGCGTGCGAAAATGTATGCAGTTGGTAGGGGCGGGGCTCTGCTCCGCCCGATGGGCAGCTGTAAATTTGCACAACGCTCCGTAGGGGCCGACGACTCTGTCGGCCCGAAAATGTTGCGGATTTGCCGTAGATTTCCGTAAAAGCGATGCATTCTGCGGGCGGACAGAGGCGTCCGCCCCTACGCTGAAACAGGAAAGTAGTTGCGGATTCGCCGTAAACTTTCGAAGAAATTCACTGCATCCTGTCGGGCGGACAGAGCCCCGCCACCTACCAGCTGCATACGCAGCTGACGGTGGGCGCAAAAAACAGGCGCTGCCGGTGGCAGCGCCTGTTTGGGGTTTGTTGTGGAATTAGCCCAGCTCGGAGAAGTACTTGATGGTGCGGACCATCTGGCTGGTGTAGGAGTTCTCGTTGTCGTACCAGGAAACGACCTGAACCTGGGTATCGCCGTTCGGCAGGGGCAGGACCATGGTCTGCGTTGCATCGAACAGGGAACCGAAGCGCATACCGATGATGTCGGAGGAGACGATCTCGTCGGTGTTGTAGCCGAAGGACTCGGTGGCTTCCGCCTTCATCTGGGCGTTGACCTGATCAACGGTGACAGCACCCTTGACGACTGCGTTCAGGATGGTGGTGGAGCCGGTGGGGGTCGGGACGCGCTGTGCGGCGCCGATGAGCTTGCCGTTCAGCTCCGGAATGACGAGGCCGATGGCCTTGGCAGCACCGGTGGAGTTCGGAACGATGTTGACAGCGGCTGCACGGCTGCGGCGGAGGTCACCCTTGCGCTGCGGGCCGTCGAGCGGCATCTGGTCGCCGGTGTAGGCGTGGATGGTGCACATAATGCCGGACTCGATGGGAGCCAGATCGTTCAGAGCCTTGGCCATCGGAGCGAGGCAGTTGGTGGTGCAGGAAGCGGCGGAGATGATGGTGTCTTCCTTGGTCAGCGTCTTGTGGTTGACGTTGAAAACGATGGTGGGCAGATCATTGCCGGCCGGAGCGGAGATAACGACCTTGCGGGCGCCTGCGTCGATATGAGCCTGTGCCTTAGCCTTGCTGGTATAGAAGCCGGTGCATTCGAGGACGACGTCAACGCCGAGCTTGCCCCAGGGCAGATCAGCTGCGTTGGGCATCTTGTAGATGACGATCTTCTTGCCGTCGACAACGATGTAGTTGTCTTCGCCTTCGCCCTCGTGGAAATCAACGGTGTGGCCCTGCGCAACATAGTTGCCCTGCGTGGAGTCGTACTTCAGCAGGTGCGCGAGCATCTTGGCGGAAGTCAGGTCGTTGATGGCGACGACTTCGTAGCCCTCAGCGCCGAACATCTGACGGAACGCCAGACGGCCGATACGGCCAAAACCATTGATCGCAACTTTAACAGACATAATAAATTTCCTCCTTATTACCTGCCGGCTGGATGCCGGCCAATATACTGTGTGTTCCACAACATTCTGCTAAATTATACCGCAATATTCTTCCGATGTCCAGTATTATTTTACCCAAAAACCAACGGTTTCTGCCTTAAAATCTTTACAATTTCGTCTGTCTGTCCAAATTATTTATGAGGGCGGCTAAAAAAGTTTTGGAGGTGGTAAATTTTCTGTGAACACTGCGCGGAAAGGTCTGCAATTCCATAGATTTGTTCATAAATCCAGTGTATTCTAATTCTGTTTATTCTGAAATGAAGGATCGTGACCCAATGCTTGAGCTGAAACAGATCGTAAAGGACTATCAGGCCGGAGACACCGCCGTTCACGCGCTGAAGGGCGTGTCGATCCGGTTCCGGCGGCATGAATTCGTCGCTGTGCTGGGGCCGTCCGGCTGCGGAAAAACAACGCTTCTGAACATCATCGGCGGACTGGATCAATATACCTCCGGCGATCTTGTCATCGGCGGACGCCCGACGAAGGACTTTTCCGCGCGGGACTGGGATATCTACCGCAACCATTCCATCGGTTTCGTCTTTCAGAGCTATAACCTGATCCCGCACCAGACGGTTCTGCAGAACGTGGAGCTAGCGCTGACGCTTTCTGGCGTGAGCAAGTCCGAGCGGAGAAAGCGCGCCGTGCAGGCGCTGAAAAAGGTCGGTCTGGGTGACCAGCTGCATAAAAAGCCCAACCAGATGTCCGGCGGACAGATGCAGCGCGTGGCGATTGCGCGGGCGCTGGTCAACGATCCGGAGATTTTGCTGGCCGACGAGCCGACCGGCGCGCTGGACAGTGAAACGTCTGTGCAGGTCATGGAGCTTCTGAAGCAGATCGCGGACGAAAAGCTCATTATCATGGTCACGCACAACCCGGAGCTTGCCGCGCGCTACGCTACGCGGACGGTGCGGCTGCTCGACGGAAGCATTCTGGCGGACAGCGCGCCGTATGAAGGCGCGGCGGAGCCGCCAGTGAAGGCGGAAGCAGGTAAGCGGCGCACGTCCATGTCGTTTTTCACGGCACTGGGACTGAGTCTCAATAACCTGATGACGAAGAAGGCCCGCACGATCCTGACCGCCTTTGCAGGCTCCATCGGCATCATTGGCATTGCCTTAATTCTGTCCCTCTCCAACGGCATTCAGACGTATATCAACGACGTACAGGAGGACACGCTTTCGTCTTATCCAGTAACGATCGAAGCGGAAAGCGCGGATATGTCCGGCATGGTGACGGCGCTGATGGGCGTACACAGCGAAGAAGCCGGAAAAACGCATACGGACGGGCGCGTCTACGCGTCAAACGTCATGTACGACCTGATGCAGAGCCTGAACGAGAACGGCACGCAGACAAACGATCTGGAAGCGTTCAAGCGCTATCTGGATAACCCGGACAGCGAAATTCATCAATATCTGACCTCGATCCAGTATGCCTATGACCTGTCGCTGCCGGTCTACACAAAGGACGCAGACGGCAATATTGTCAAGGCCGACGTGATGGAGCTGCTGCAGAACATGATGAGCAGTATGTACGGCGGCGATTACAGCAGTTATTTTTCACAGTTCGGCAGCTATTATTCCGCCATGGACGTCTGGGAGGAGCTGCTGCCGGACGAGGACGGGACGGGGATCTCCCCGCTTTTGAAGTCGCAGTACGATGTGCTCTACGGCAGATGGCCGGAAAGCTATGACGAGGTCGTGCTGGTCGTGGGCGAAAACAATGAGATCTCCGATCTGGTCATGTATGCAATGGGCCTCAAGACTGAGCAGGAAATGACAGACGCGATGCAGGCGGCCATGAATCAGGAGACGATTGAAAAATCGGACGCGAGCTGGAGCTATGAGGAGCTCTGCGGCCATACCTTCCAGCTGATCCTGCCCTTCGAGCATTACACCCAGAACGCGGACGGCAGTTGGACGGATTTGAGTCAGACCGAGGCCGGAATGGATTATCTCTACGGCTCCGACGAGGTCGGCACGACGCTGAAGATCGTCGGCGTGCTGCGGCCGGACCCGGACGCGGCGAACAGCATGGTGCGCGGGTCGCTGGGGTATACGAGTGCACTGACGCAGTATGTGCTGGACGCCGCCTCCGAAAGCGCGGTCATCCGGCAGCAGCTGGACGATCCCGAAACGGATGTTCTGACAGGCCTGCCGTTCAAAACAGGCGACGAGGAAGCGCCTGACGCGACGCAGATGCGCGAGGCGGTCGGAGCCGTTCTGTCGGACGCGGACACGCAGGAAAAGGCGCAGATGTACGCAGATATGTCAAAGCAGGCGCCGAGCGAGTATCTGGACAGCGCTGTGCAGCAGGCCATGGACGGCATGACGCGTGAAACAATTGAAGCGCAGATGACGGACTCTTATGCGGAGCAGATGGGAACCGATCCGGAAACCGTACGCGGGTATATCGCGCAGATGGACGACGAGACGCTGTTCGATTATGTTGCACAGATGCTGCGTGAGCAGATTGCAGCGCAGTATGCCGAAGCAGTCTCGGCGCAGCTGGCCGGGCTTTCGTCCGAGCAGCTGGCCGCCGCGATGGACGCGGCGGAGCTGACCGACGAGCAGATGCAGTATCTCTATGACACATCTGTTCCCGCTGCGTATTCGGATTCGACTCTTGAGGACACGCTTTCGGCGCTCGGATATGTAGAACGCTCCAAGCCGTCGAAGGTCAATCTGTACGCCTCCACGTTTTCAGACAAGGACGCCATCGGTGACTGCATTGAGCGCTACAACAGCGCGCTGCCGGAGGACGACCAGATCACGTATACGGACTATGTTGCGCTGCTGATGAGTTCGGTCACGACGATCATCAACGCCATTTCGTATGTTCTGATCGCGTTTGTCTCGATCTCGCTGGTCGTCTCGTCGATCATGATCGGCATTATCACATATATTTCCGTGCTGGAGCGCACAAAGGAGATCGGCATTCTGCGCGCCATCGGCGCGTCGAAGCACGATATCGCGCGGGTATTCAACGCCGAAACGCTGATCGAGGGTCTGATTGCGGGATTGCTTGGCGTGGGACTGACGCTGGTGCTGATTTTGCCGATCAACGCGGTCGTACAGCATCTGACCGACATTGCCTCGCTCGGCGCAAAGCTGCCGTGGCAGGCCGGTGCGGCGCTGGTCGCCATTTCGATGCTGCTGACCTTCCTCGCAGGACTCATCCCGTCGTCCCTCGCGGCAAAGAAGGACCCAGTCGTAGCGCTGCGGACGGAGTAACAATATAACCGGCAAAAGCCGCCCGGCGGGGCGGCTTTTGCCGGTTATAGAACATTCAGACTTCTGAGTGAAAGATGCTCTGAAATTTGCAGCTGCCCAGCGGGCGGTTCCGGTCAGCGGTCTGCCGCCGGTTTTGTCTCGCGGAACTTGAGGTCGGCGAGCATATTGTCGTAGAATTCCTTGCTGATCTTATATTTGCGCAGATAGATCACATAGCCCGCGACGATCAGGACCAGCGGGATGGCCAGCATGGCCAGCTTGATGATCAGCTTGCCGGATGCGTCGATGGCTGCGGCTGCCGTGTCAGAGCCCTTTGTCTTGATGCCGGCCAGCATGATGCTGACGCTGATGAGGCCGGTCGAGAGCGCGCCGCCGATCTTGTTGACAAGCGGCTGGATGGAGAACGTGATGGATTCCGAGCGCCGGCCCAGCTTCCACTGGCCGTATTCAATGGTATCGGCGAGGAACATGAGCATCAGCAGCTGGATGAACGCCTGACCGACGAACATTAAAATCGCAGAGACGGCGATCAGGCCGATAGAATGCTCGGCAAAGAAGAAGGCCAGATAGCCCGCGACCACAAAGACCGTCGCGCCGGTATAGAGCTGGCGGCGGTCATATTTTTTGGAAAACAGCGGGAAGATCATCAGTGCCGCCAGCTGTGCCACGCCGCAGACGGCGGCCAGAATGGCGTACATATTGATATCGCCGTAGAGATACTGCATATAGTACGTCGCAAAACCGGTCGTCGTGCAGTAGCCGACCATAAACAGCGCCATGGAGAGCGTCGTCCACATGAGCTGATCGTTTTTTGTGATGGCGTTCCACATATCGCGGATGGTGAACTTCTCGTCGTCCTCCTTGATCTCGCGGTTCTCCTTTACGCCGAACAGCGGGAAGCAGAGTCCTGCCAGATAAATAACGCTCACCGAGACGGCGACCGTCATCCACGCCTTCGGCGTATTGCCGAGGGCGGCGGTGATGGGTTGCCAGCCAACCATGATGATGTACATACCGATGTTTGCGCAGATACGCGCGAACGCGCCGTAATTCTCGCGCTGCTTCTGATCCTGCGTCAGGGCGGGCAGGAGCGTCCAATAGGCAATGTCATTGATGCCATAGCTGATATCCCAGAGGACATACGCGGCTGCGAAGAAAATGACATAGGCCGTGCCGGTGCCGACGTTGCCGAACAGGATCAGATAGAAGATCACGGACACGACGCCGCCGACCAGGATCGCGGGCTTGAATTTGCCCCATTTTGTGTGGATATTGTCGATGACAAGGCCCGTGATGGGGTCGTTCAGCGCGTCGGCGATGCGCAGGACGGAGAGCACAAGACTTACCGCTGCGAACACATGAATGGGTAAGGAAAGAATGTTGGACAGGAAATATAAAAGTGCGTTTGCCTCGAACGCATAGAACATATCACGGCCGATCGTGCCGAGGCCAAAGAAATATTTATTGCGGCGGTCAGGATTTTTCATGACTGCACCTCCCGGATAAAATAGACATTGGAGCCGAAATCGCCCTGCATACGCCCGTCCGCATCGTAGCCGGTCCCGGCAAAGCGCGGCGCAAGCATGATCCCGGCGCTGTAGGCCGCACCGGAGGCCGTGACGGTCTGCTGGCCGTCGTACATTTTGTAATAGCTGTCCGCCGTCTGCACGGCAAGGCCGTTCGGGTTCAGCTTCACGGGCAGCACATGGCGCAGAAGCGAACCGAAATCGCCGACGCGCAGCAGCTGCGGGCGGCTGTCGAGCCGGTACTGCTTCTTCTCGTCCAGACCGGTCACGCGCAGACGCTCATAGCCCGGAGCGGCGTGCTGTACGCCGTGGAACACGCCCGCGACCGTCTCCTCCTTCGTCTTCGCCTGCCAGATGATCCCGCCGCCGTCCGTTTTGCCTCTTGTGAAGCGGCCATACTGAAGCGTGCGGCGGTGTGCCTTGTAAAACTCGATCTGCGCGCGGATCTCCGTCTGCTCAACGGGAAGCAGCTCCGTCAGATCCAGCTCGTAGCCGAGGCAGCCGAACAGGCTGACGTTTCCGCGCGTGGGAAGCGGCGTTGCGCGCAGCGTCTGCGCGTGCGGCCCCGCCGACACGTGCGCGCCGAGGCACGAGGGCGGATAGAGGTAGCTGAGGCTCTGCTGGATGCGCAGACGCTCGACAGGGTCGGTATCATCCGAGCACCAGATCTGCGGGGAGAAATAGAGCATCCCGCAGTCAAACCGGTTTCCGCCGGATGAGCAGCTTTCAAGCAGAATTTCCGGCCTCGGCTCAAAAATGCGGCGCAGCACATCATAAAGACCGAGGACAAATTCATGCTGCTTTGCGCCGAGTGCGCAGGAATGTCGATTCATATCCCACTTGACATAGGAAATTGGCGCGGAATCAAGAACCTTGCCGACACTTTCGACGATATAGTCCCGCACGTCCGGCTTCGTAAGGTCGAGCAGCAGCTGGTGGCGGCCCAGAAGATCGGTACGGCCAAGGCTGTCATGCAGCGCCCAGTCCGGATGCCGACGGTACAGCTCCGAATCCGGGCTGACGGATTCCGGCTCGAACCAGAGGCCGAACTGCAGCCCCATCGCATTCAGCTTTTCGCCGAGTCCCTTCAGGCCGTTCGGGAGCTTTTTGGCGTTTACGGAGTAATCGCCGAGGCTGCTGGTATCGCTGTCACGCTTGCCGAACCAGCCGTCGTCGAGCACGAACAGCTCGCAGCCCAGCTGCTTTGCAAGCTTTCCGAGCCGCAGGAGCTTCGCCTCCGTGAAGTCGAACATACAGCCCTCCCAGCTGTTATAGACGATGGGACGGGGCCGGTTTTTCCAATACGGCGGAATGAGCGCTTCGTTCACATAGCGGCCGAAGCAGTCCGTAATGCCGCCGAAGCCGGCATCGGACCACGCCATGACAGCCTCCGGCGTCTCGAACCGCTCCCCCGGCGCAAGCTCCCAATTGAAATTTGCGGGAGAAATGCCATGCATCACGCGCGTGAGGCCCTGCAGGCTCTTCTGCGCGCTCAGATAATGGCTGCCGGAATAGAGCAGATTAAAGCCGCAGACCTCGCCTGCCGTCTCCGCCGCATCCGGGGCGGCAAGCAGGAAGCCGGGGTTCGCACGGCTGGACGACGCGCCGGTCGTGCTTTCCAGACAGGTACGCGCCATAGTGATGGGCGTTTCGGTATGCTGCATTTCGGCGATCCAGCCGCCGGAAAAGGTGTGCAGCGTCCAGTCGCCCGGAAGATCCGTGTTGGCGCTCATAAGCTTCCGGATAGAGATGGGCGTATCGCCGCAGTTTTCCAGAATCGCTCTTCTTGTGAAGACCGTTGGCAGGACGCCGTATAAAAGCGTAAGGCGAAGCTTGGCCGCGCTGTCTTCCAGATAGACAGCAAGAACCGTCTGCCCGCGCGAGGCCGGGAGCGCGGAGGGCTGAGCGGATTTCAGTGCTTCACAGCCGATATAGCGGAATTCTGTAGAGATCGGCGCGCCGTTCTGCAGCAGCTCCATGGGGCTTTCGCGGTAGTCTCCCCTGCCGCAGCCGCTCCATTCCAGCGGAAAAATATCCAGACAGTTGGCGTTGGAGCCTTCCCGGTAAAGCGTGCTGTCTCCCCAGCCGTTGCCGGGCCGGACGGCAAGTGCGTCTGCGTCGGACGCGCTCAGGCGCGTGCCGAGGTGCAGATGCTCCAGAAAGCCGTCCCGGACGCGGAACAGATAGGAGCTTTTTTCATTTTGCAGATGAAATACGCCGTGTTTGACTGTGATCATTCGACGCGGTAGACCTCCCCTCTGACATACGTGTTATAGGCCTCGTCCGTTACGCCGTCATTGCGGATCATATCGGCGTAGAACTCACCGGAGCGCTTGATCATGCGTGTCTGGGTGGCGTAATCGACGTTGATGAGGCCGAAACGGGCACTCTCGCCCTCGAGCCATTCAAAGTTGTCGCAGAAGCACCAGTGATAATACCGCTCGAACGGCAGGCCAGAACGGAGCATGGCGTGCAGGTGCTCGTAGATATACCGGGCGCGGAAGGCATCCTGATTGTCGCAGGTGCCGTTTTCCGTGACCCAGATGGGGCGCTTGAGCAGCTTTTCCAGCTTGGCTGCGACCTGCGGCAGACCGTCGGGATAAATCTCCCAGCCGAGGTCATTGCGCGGGCTGTTTTTCCGGACGCCGTCGGCAAAGCCCGTGACGGTCGAGCGCGTGTAATAGTTGACGCCATGGAAATCGCAGTATTCGCCCTTCGGCAGCTTCCAGTGGTTCTTCAGCGGCAGGCGGAACACGCCTGTGGACATAGCCTGCGTAATTGCGCCCTGAAACAGCCACTCGACGGCTCTGGCCGTGGCGGCCTGCACGGGATTTTTCGGGTTTTCCGGCTCAAATACGCGCAGATGGTTCGCAAAGCCGACCATGGTGTCGGAATAGCCCATGGCTTCGCGCGTCGCGTGGAGCATCTGATAGCAGCGGATGTGGCAGAAGGCCATATTTTCCAGCACCGTGAACGTCTCGGAAAAGCTTTTATGGCCGGGAGGCCAGTCGCCGAAGAAATAGCCGTTTGTGGCGTAGACGTTCGGCTCGTTGATGGTGATCCAGTCGCTGACCAGATCGCCGAAGCGGTCGGCGCAAAGCTTTGCGAAGGACAGAAAATCGTCCAGATTCTCCCGCTTTGAAAAGCCGCCCAGACGCTCGAACCACATGGGGTTGGAAAAATGATGGATGGTCAGCAGCGGGCGGATGCCAAGCTGCCGCATATATTCCAGCTCCGCGCGGTAATGCGCGATCGCCGCCTCGTCGACTTCGCCGCGCGCGGGCATGATGCGCGCCCATTCCACGCCCATACGGGCGATGGGCAGATGCAGCCCCGCCATCAGCGCGCAGTCCTCGCGCCAGCGGTTCCAATGGTCGTCGGCCACCGCGGGGTCAGAGTCGTCCTTGATCCGGCCCTGATGGTACCAGTCATTCCAGTTGCTTCCGACCTCGCCGCCCTCGATCTGCGCCGAGGCGGAACTGACGCCAAGCAAAAATCCTTCCGGGAACTGCAGCCGCATGGGTCGTCCTCCTTTTACCTCTTATGGGTGTATATACTTGTTTATATTTTATGTGTTTTTCCAGTCTCCCGCAAGTGTCAATTTTGGACGAAAGCGGGCCTGAAAATCTGTTCAGGTTTCCATATAGCGAAACTGCGGTGATATGTTACAATAATATTGTTGTTATGGAAACCAACGAACGGCATGGGGAGAAATGAATATGCGTCATACAAGATGGTTTAAGGACATGGTTTTTTATCAGATCTGGCCCCGGAGCTTCCGCGACGGAAACGGCGACGGGATCGGCGATCTGTGGGGGGTATTGGAAAAGCTCGACTATCTGAAGGAGCTCGGCATTGACGGCGTCTGGTTCTCGCCGCTCTATCCGTCGCCCGGCGCGGACTGCGGCTATGATATTTCGGATTACATGGACATTGCACCGGAATACGGCGGCATGGAGGCGTTTCGGGCCGTTCTGGAGGGGCTTCACCAGCGCGGGATGAAGCTTGTTATGGATTTGGTCGTCAATCACACGAGCGACGAGCATGAATGGTTCCAGAAATCCCGGCGGCGCATCGAGCCGTATACCGATTATTATATCTGGCGGCCCGCAAAGCCGAACGGAAAACTGCCGAACAACTGGGACAGTCATTTTGAGGGCAAGGCATGGCAGTGGGACGATCTGCGGCAGGAATATTATCTGCATCTGTTTGCCGTCAAGCAGCCGGATCTCAACATGGACAATCCGCTTGTCCGAACAGAGGTCAAGAAGATCCTCAAATTCTGGCTCGATCTCGGCGTCGACGGCTTCCGTGAAGATGTGATCACCTTTATTTCCAAAAAGGAGGGCCTGCCGGACGACCATCTGTTCCCGATCTTCAAGGGCATCCGGTTTTACAATCACGGCCCGCACATCCACGAGTATCTGCAGGAGTTCCGCCGCGATGTGCTGGAAAATTACGACTGCATGACCATTGCTGAAGCGCCGCTCGTCACGCCGCAGCGGGCGCTGGATTACATCGAAGAGTCGGACACGAATGAGATCGACATGATGATCCAGTTCCAGTGTATGTGCGCCGACTGCTTCTTTACGGACTATATGCCGCGCAGTTTCTCCTTAAAGCGCCTGCGCCGGGCCTTTTCCAGCTGGCAGACGCAGCTGGACGGGCGCGGCTGGAACGCGCTGTATCTCGAAAATCACGACCACCCGCGCGTGATCTCACGCTACGGCAGCGAACAGTACCGCGTGGAGAGCGGAAAAATGCTGGCTGTCAGCTATCTGTTTTTGAAGGGCACGCCGTTTATTTATCAGGGTCAGGAGTTCGGCATGACGAACTGGCGGCCGGAAAGCACCAGTATGTACGAGGACGTGCAGACCCGCAACCAGCACCCGGACTGGCCGGAGGAAAAGCGCCTTGCGCTCTATCACCGCGCGTCCCGCGACTCTGCCCGCACGCCCGTGCAATGGACAGACGGCGAAAACGCCGGGTTCACGACCAGTACGCCGTGGTTTTATGTCAACGCAAATTACACGAGCATCAACGCTGAGCAGGCGCTGAACGACCCGGATTCGATTCTGAATTTCTACAAAAAGGCCATTGCCCTGCGCAAAAGCCTGCCCGTCGTCCGCGACGGCAGCTATCAGGAATATTACAGGGGCTCGGACAAGCTTTATGTCTATGCCCGCGAGACAAAGGAGCAGAAGCTGCTGGTGATCTGTTCGTTCACCGACAAGCCCGTGCGCTTTCAGGCGCCGTATAACTTCTCACTTGGCGACATGAATCTTCTCCTGACGAATTACGACGGTACCCGCGAGGAAAACAGCTTCCTCACCCGCCCATACGAAGCCCGCGTCTATCTGTACGAATAAACGCTTCATTATATTATGTAAACACGCATGAACCCAGCCGGGTCCATGCGTGTTTTTCACTGTGCAAAAAGCGATTTTTGTTCTCCTGCTGTCTTACAGGAAGAATTTCCGGTGCAGGGATTCGCGCAGGGGCTTGCAGATGGCGATGACGATCAGCATCAGGCCGAGCACAATGCCCGCGACCATCGGATAAAATGACCAGAAGAGCGTCTCGTGGATCTGGAACGTCAGATTGATCAGGAACTCGATGAGCACGGCCAGACCGCCGCCGAGGATCAGCATACCGCCGTAGATGTAAAGATACCCGCCGCGCAGATAGTGCGTCAGGGCAACGGCTGCGCTGATGAGCAGGCCGATCGCACCTGTGACCGGGAATGCAAAGGACAAGAACCAGTGCCCGCCGGTGGCAAAGTTGATATAGAGCAGGTACAGTCCCACCGCGATGAAATCGACCGGCACAAATATGACGGGATTGGGCCGCCGGAACCACATGGGCAGCAGGATAACGACATACAGCAGCGCAATCGCTCCCGCCGCATAGCCGGACCAGACAAGCGTTCCGTTGATGCGCCAGTCGCACAGCAGACACAAAAGTGCGGGCAGAAGCGCCGCGATGGTCAGCACGAACAGGACGCCGGAACGGTTCACGTCCTCGGGCCGGATGCGCTTGTCCGGCGGAAAGGGCGGCTCGGAAAGATTGCGCGGAATATCAGGATGGAACACCGGCGTCCCGCACAGAGGACATTTTTTCTCGCTGTCAGCGAGTTCAACGCCGCATTTGACACAATACATGTTTCACAGCCTCCTATTCATGCCCAGCGCTGGTTGCTTTCGACCTTGACGGGCAGCCCCAGCGTGTGCAGCACACGGTAAAAATGAGATTCCAGCTCCGGCTCGCGGATGTTGCGGATCATGTTGATATACATGGTGCCGTTCCAGCTGACGACGCCGCAGTTGTGCGGAGCTTTGGCCTGCACGCCGATGATGAAGTCCATCCGCGCAACATACGGAGCCATTTCCTCCGGCAGTCTGACAAGACCGAGGTTGGACAGGCACAGGCAGGATTTGCACTCGCCGACCAGATCGAACACGGCCTTCATGGCGATATTTTTCACGAACAGCGGCATGACGCGCAGCACAGCGGAGCGTTCGCTCGCCACGTTCGTCGCGATCTTCGCCGCCATCATCCGGGGATCGTTTTCCAGACCCATCCGGTAATGAACGATCCGGCAGATCTCCGCAAGAGAATAGTCGCCCAGGCGCGGATCGATCTCCGGCGTGACATAGGATGCAAAGTTCCGCATCGTCCGGCTCGGGAACAGGCCGCGCAGATTGACCGGCAGCAGGACCTTGACAGGCTTGCGCCGCATACGGCGCGGAACCTTTTCATTCTGCAAGTCGCTGATGGCCTTCATCATGACGGCGGCAATGAACTCTGTCACGCTGACGCCGAATTCCTTCGCTTTTTCCTTGACAGCGGGGACGGGCAGCATGAGCGTGGTGAGGTTCAAAAAGCCGTCCGGCTCCGGCGTTCCGCTCATGTGGTAGGCGGTCTGCTCGGCGCGGCTGGCGGTGATGTCGCCCGCGTAGCGCAGGAAGCTGTCCTCCAGTTCCTCCGGGTCAGGGTCCTCCAGACGGCCCAAAACGCCGTTTCCAGCGGGGATATTGATTTTATATTTCTGGCACAGGTATTCTGCAACCAGCGTTTTGAGGAAGATCAGGCCGCCCGTGCCGTCCGTGACCGCGTGGAAAAACTCTACGGCAATGCGGCTGCCGTAGACCAGCACGCGGAAGGCGCATTTACGCACGTTGTCAAACGGGACGTGGACAAGCGGATAACTTTTATCCTCTTCGATGGCAGGGGCTTTCGTGATCTCCTCGAGATAGTACCAGAACACACCTCGGCGCAGCCGGACAGCGATGGACGGAAAACGCCGCACTGTCACATCCAGTGCCGCGCGCAGCACGCCCAAATCGACGTCTTCCGTCAGCGTGGCAGACAGGCGGAAATAATTCGTCCAGTTCCGGCGCTTGGCCGCCGGGTAAATTTTCGCGGCGTTATCCAGCCGCATCCAGCGCAGCTTGCGCACCGGAGAGAGCACACGCGTCATGAACCGTCCGATGGTGTCAAAATCGGACATATTTTCATTCAGATAATACAGCACATATGCGTGCCAGCGCTCCGGCGCAATAACGATCTGGCTCTTGCAGCCGGAATCGAGCAGCTTTTTATGGAGCATCCGCGTATCGTCGAGCATGACCTCGTCCCCGCCGACGAACAGCAGCGACGGCGGCAGGCCCGTCAGATCGCCGAACAGTGGCGAGCAGAGGGGATTTTTCGGGTCGTCAGTATAGCAGGCAGCATAAAATTGCAGCAGCTCCGGCGTCATGGAGGGGTCAATGTCGCGGTTGTCGATATAAGACTGGCCGGAGCCTGTCAGGTCGGTCCACGGCGAAATGCCGATCAGACCGCACGGAAGCGGCAGGCGGAGCTGCTTGAGGCGCAGGCAGAGGGCGTAAATAAGTCCGCCGCCGGCGGACTCGCCGCAGAGCAGGATCTGACTGGCGGGATAGCCCTTGGAGAGCAGATACTGATAGCTCACGACCGCGTCGTCCAGCGCAGCCGGAAAGCGGTCCTCCGGGGCCAGACGGTAGGCTGCGCAGAACACGCGCACACCGCACTCGTCTGAAAGCGTGGCCGCGAAGCCCTTGGCATAGTCCAGATTGCCGCAGGTGTAGCCGCCGCCGTGCAGATAGAGCACAACGCCCTGCCGCCGCTCGTCCTTGGGCATGATCCACGCGCCCTGAAACGGGCCGAAGTCATGGTCGCGGACGATCACGTCGCGCCGGTGGATAGCCTCCATCAGCTCGCCGAGCTTGTCCTGTCCCTTCCGGGTGATCTCCAGAGAGCAGTTGGCGACAAAGGGTTTAAAGAAATTGAGCTGTGCGCGCACCAGCTTCGCAGGCAGACCCATAGATACCGTTCCTTTCAGAAAAGCGTTTCAATCAATTTGTATAGTATAGCATTGACCGGAATTTTTGTAAATACACGAAACCGCGCCGGAAGGGATTTTCCTTCCGGCGCGGTTAAAATCTTGAAGCAGGCCGTCAGCCGTTCAGCTGGACGGTTTTTCCGGCTGCTGCGGGGGCGTTTTTCGCGTCCAGAACGAACAGCTTTGCCTGCGCGGCGTTGGAATCGATCTGGAAGGTCAGGCTGTTGATTTTCCCGGACTCGAGCGGCTGGATCACCGTGCGCAGCAGCCGTCCGTCCGCCGCGTAGAACGCACAGATGGCGCGCGCACCGTCCTGCATGCAGGCGATCTCTGCTGTGACAGCGGTTCCGGTGCGCTGGGCTGAGAGAATTTCGGTCGAAGTGAGCAAGACCGGGACGGAATCGGTGTTGTTCATGGTGTTCGGCTCGTCCTGCTGGAGCGTGACGGTGGCTGTCACATCCTCGCCGTACAGGTCGGAGAAGGACTCCGGCTCGAATTCGGCGATGACCGTGCCGCCGTAGGTCAGGTTCTGGAAGGTGCGCTCGGCGAGGAGTTCGCCATCCGGGCCGGTGAACAGGACGCTGCCGCTGGCGGGCTCGAGACCGCGGTTGACGACGACGGCCTGCAGGAATTTGCGGCTGCCGATCTGAATGAGGGTCAGCTCGGTCTCTGCGTCCGCGCTTCCGATAGTGCAGGCGGTGGTGTTGTCCTCCGGCGTGTAGTCGTCCTGATCGGGCTCCTGCACGGCGAAGGTGATCTCTTTTTTCTCCGATGGACAAGTGATATTGACAGTGCATCCCGTGCTTTCGCCCGGCAGGAGTTTGCAGGTCTGCATCGATTTTGTGCCGTTTACGGTGAATGCAAGCTCTGTGACCGCGTGGTCGCCGGCGTTGGTGACGGTGAGCGTAACGGGGAGCATTTCGTCCGGGGTGAGCGCGTCGCTGTCGAAGCTGACGTCGGAAATCTTCAGATCGCTCACGGGCTGGATCTGCGTCCAGACAAGATCCTTGGAGTCCTCCACGCTGTCCGTGCCGATCGTCACGGTCGTGTGCATGCCAAGGGCATAGGTCTTGTCGCCCAGCATCGCGGCGTTCAGGTTTTCCAGATACTGTTCATCGCCGATGAGGAGGATTGGGGCGCTCCAATGCTTGTTCGCAGCGTCGTATTGCAGGACGGCCAGATTGGCGCTTGCGCCGTTGGACTGGTTAAAATAGATGCTGTCGCCGACGATGACGAAGTCGCGACCCAGGCCTTCGACCGGAACCGTGTTCCCCGCTTCGTCGTGCAGCGCGCCGTATGCATTCCAAATGAAGGACTCCCCTGCCGCGCCGGGCAGTTTGCCGTATACGGCACGGCCGGTCACGTTTTCGGCCAGCAGTCGGCTGCCGCAATGGAGCTTGCCGTCAGCGGTATAGGCGACGGCAGGCGTGCCGTTCTGTGCGCCGATGCAGAGGGAGCTGACGGCTGCGGCGTCCGCTGCTTTGCGCGCGTCAAGCCATGCGCCGCCGCAATATTCCGCCGTATAGACCGCGCTGGCGGTGGGATTCACAACGCTTTCTTCACTCGTGACCGCGGATTCGGCCCACGCGAGGACGGGCGTTCCGTTCACGCAGGAGAGCGTGGGCAGGTGCATATACATGTAATTGTCGGACTGGTAAGTCTTCTGCGCAGTGAACGCGAGCGTGTCCTTGTTGACCGTGCCGACGACGATGGTCTGGTGCTGGGCATAGGCGACGAGGGAATCGCCGGGCTCCTGCGTCGTGCGGGCATAGGCAAGCCAGAGATTTCCGGCTGCGTCCGTGCAGAGCTGCGGCGCGTCGTCCAGAATCGCGGCCGCGTCAACGCGCACAGGTTCCGACCAGCTGTTCCCGTCAAATTTCGTCAGCGCGATATAGCGCACGCCGGTATCCGCATCCGCGCGCACAAAGGCCGCGTAGAGCGCGCTCCCGTCCGAGATCATGACGGGCTGGGCGTTGCGGTATGTATTTTGCAGCACCGTCTGATACGACGCTTTCAGCTGCGCGGCACGGCCCGCAGCATAGGTCTGCGCAGAGGCTGGCACCCAGTCGGATTCCGCCGCAAGATAGCTGAGGTCGGACGGGGTAAAGTCAGTGGCTGTGAGGTCTGCATCCCACGCCGCCGTGCCAGGCGAGAGGGAGTTGGATTTTACGGTATTTGCGGTGTACAGATGCCATGTCTGGTGGGCAAAGGCTTTGTGCCATTCCCAAGGACCAAAATATCCTTTTACACCAAATTCACCTGTTAAATCAACAGTTTGGCACCCACTGTTTTTCCCCAATAGGTTGATTTTTGCATTCAAATCTGCGTCTCCATAAGCACCAACGCCAGTAACTTTGCTGTATCCAATGCCGACAAACGGTGTTAAACCGACTGACGGATTCAGTACGACATTGCCGTTCCATGTTCGCGAATCAAATTTGTAACTAACCGCGGCGCCTGCTTCTAAGGATAATTCCGCCCCAACCTGTACTGTAATTGGAAACACAAGTGGAACTGCAGATATTGGGATGACGATTACTGTATTGTACTCATAATCGACAAGCTGCCGGTCCACAATAAACAGTATGTATCCAGATGCTGTATTGCTTCCGAAGTCGGCCTCCGCATAGCCGCAAACTGTGATGTCATAGTCTTTGAAAAACTCCGCCTTGTTATGCTGTGCCGCACAGTTTTTCAGCGCCTTTGCGTTTGCTTTTGACCGTTTCACGCCCTTTACGGTAACCAGTTTTTTGATGTTCTTGATATAGCTATCAATTTGTTCTTCCTTACTCTTGTCAGGATTTAGCTTAAGATTGATTCCAAGCTGCATTTTATCCGTTGTAGCAGATGCCACAACTGGCACTTCCAACGGCAAACCAAAGGAGACTGTAGTTCCGCCAATATAAGGAACATCGTCACTCACATCAAAGCTAATATGATTACCTTTGAGTTCAAATTTGAAATCCTCGTTGACAGAATTTTTCGCAAATTGCAGATTAATGCGCGTATCCATCGTCTGTCCATTTGCACCGGTCACGCGGACAAAGCAGCCACCGCCCTCTACGAAGTCTCTGACGTCAAGCTTCTGGAAATTTCCGTCTGTGGATTTTGCGATTTCCTTTTTATTCTGATAGACTGCATAGCCTGTCACGTCCGACGTATCGGTTGCCGCGCAGGAAAGGTCAAAATATCCCGAATTCAGGTCACCGATCAGGGCCCCGTCGTTGCGCAGGTTCAAAACCTTCGTCTGGATCACCAGATTCGTATCAAATTTGTCAGATATCTTTGCATACTTGAGTTTCAATTTACCATAGCTTTCAGGGTAGAGAATTACTCGTTCAAAGCGTGTGTCGCTCTTTTTCCAGTTGCTGTTTTTATTCGTCCACTCAATATATCCGCTCTTGACGACCCGAATAACAGGCTCTCCAACCGTCGTCAGATCGACGAACGCATCGCCATTTTCGTCCGTGACTGCTCTGCTGCCGTTCCACCACACCGTCGCATCGCTGACAGGATTTCCAGATTCGTCAATGGCCCGAATACAGTATTTTCCCGTTGGTACAGAAGTTTTTGTTTCTTCCGGAATTGTTTTTCCATCCCATGTTTTCAGCAGATAGCCGTTCCATGTGCCTTTCTCCGCGTCATAAGCAGAGCTGTCCGTCCATCCGGTGGTGCCGGGCATGTAGTAAATGCAGAATGTGCTTTCGCATCCCGAAAAAGTGTTGGGCCAGACACCCGGTGCATTACCGTAAAAATAGGCACGCTCCAGTTCCCGGCAGCGAGCGAACGCATTCCTGCCTATGCTTGACACACTTTTTGAAATCGTGACGCTCGTCAGACTGCTGCAGGCTTCGAATGCACTATCACCAATGCTCGTCACGCTGTTTGGAATCGTGACGCTTGTCAGACTGCTGCAGCCTTTGAACGCATAACCACCAATTCTTGTCACGCTGCTTGGAATCGTGACGCTCGTCAGGCTGCGGCAGCTAGAGAATGCAAATCCACCAATGCTCGTCACGCTGTTTGGAATCGTGACGCTCGTCAGACTGCTGCAGGCTTCGAATGCACTATCACCAATGCTCGTCACGCTGTTTGGAATCGTGACGCTTGTCAGACTGCTGCAGCCTTTGAACGCATAACCACCAATTCTTGTCACGCTGCTTGGAATCGTGACGCTCGTCAGGCTGCGGCAGCTAGAGAATGCAAATCCACCAATGCTCGTCACGCTGTTTGGAATCGTGACGCTCGTCAGACTGCTGCAGCAAGAGAATGCACTATCACCAATGCTCGTCACGCTGTTTGGAATCGTGACGCTCGTCAGACTGCTGCAGTCAAAGAATGCATATTCACCAACGCTCGTCACGCTGCTTGGAATCGTGATGCTCGTCAGACTGCTGCAGTCATAGAATGCAGATCTACCAATGCTCGTCACGCTGTTTGGAATCGTGATGCTCTTCAGGCTGCTGCAGCAAGAGAATGCAGATCCACCAATGCTCGTCACGCTGTTTGGAATCGTGACGCTCGTCAGACTGCTGCAGTGAGAGAATGCAGCCGCACCAATACTTGTCACGCTGCTTGGAATCGTGATGCTCGCCAGACTGCTGCAGTAAGAGAATGCACCTTTACCAATGCTCGTCACACTGTTTGGAAGCGTGACGCCGGTTAGATTCGTGCAATTATAAAAAGCATAGTCTCCTATACAGGTTACCCCACTTTTTATGGATACGCTTTTGACCTTAGTGCTTGCCCAAGGACCACCGTGGTATTCATAGTCTGCCATTTTGCCGTTCCCGTAAATCGTCAGTGTCCCCTCGGAATCCAGCGTCCACGTCAGATTTTTCCCGTCTCCCTCACCGCCGCAATGGCCGGAATCAACGATATCCGCCGCGAAGATCTCTGCCGTCAGGGCAGCCAGCATGCACAGGGTAAGTGCAAGGGCGACGAGGCGGCGGAATCCAGACTGCTTTTTCATGATAACTCCCTCTTTCTTCTCGTTTTTAGCAAATACTACCTGAATTTATTGTACATGGGAAATGCCCTCTTTGCAACGGGTTTGCAGAAAAAAATGGAGAAAATCGATGAGGATTTTCTCCGCTTAAGCATATCAAAGCATTCAGATTTTTATGGATCAGTGTGGATTACGCAGAATGCGCTGTTTTTTACGGGAATCTGCGGGCGGACAGAGTCGTCCGCCCCTACGAGGAAGCGGGAAGGCGCATCCGAATCCGCCGGGCTTACAGGGAAAAATCCGCGTCGTCGCGGGTGTGCTTGGGGGCGGCGGGGCGGCCGGGGATGCGGCGGAGGGGGTCGTAGCGGAAGCGGCGGCAGCGGTGGTCGCTGGGGACGATGCCGCAGAACTGGCAGACCATCGTTTCATCGTCAATTTTCCCCGCGAACTGGCAATAGGTACAGTAGCGGTCGATCTTCTTTCGGAACAGCATGGGGCAGCAGCCTTTCTTTGATGTTTGCCCCCATTATACACGCTTTCCGTGCAAATTGCTATGGTACTTTTTGCGAAAAAGCAGCAGGCTCACCGAGCACAGCAGCAAAGACGCCGCTCCCGCCGTTTCCAGGCCTTGCGTGCCGGAAACGGCGGCGGCGGGCCAGCTTTCCGCGTGCAGCAGCGGCGCGGCGATGAGCGTAAGCGTGCAGGAAAGCACGGCCTGAAGCGCCTTGCACGGCAGGAGCAGCCTCCCGGTCAGGCCGTGCTCCTGCACGGCGGCGCGGCTCTGCGCCAGAACGCTTACGCCGCCGAAGGACAAAAGCGCCGATGCGATGCACAGCTTCCATTGAAGCGCAAGCGCGCAGTCCGCCAGCGCTGCGCAGCCCGCGGACAGCTCCAGCGATCCGAGAACCAGCGGCAGCGCCTCCGGCGGCAGAAAGCGGCCCGCGGCAAGCAGAAAATAGCGGGTGAGCACGGAAAAAACCGTGATAAACATACAGATCTGGATCGCGCTCATCCCCGCGCGGCGCACCGATTCGGAAAAGGCTGCGGCAAAGGATTCCGGCTGCGGCGGCTTCGCGGCGGCTTTGGCGGGCGCGTACTGTTTTTTCGCGGTCAGACGGCAGACGAGCACGGCAGAGACGATCTGCACCGCGTACAAAAATGCGCCTGCCGCCGCGCTTTTGAAGACCGCGCCGCCGAGTACGCCGAAGATGAACGACGGCCCCGCCTGATTACAGACGGCAAGCGCGCGCTCCGCGTTCGCTCCGGACAGCTCCCCTCGCGCGTAAAGCGTACCCGCCGCCTGCGCGCCGGCCGGATAGCCGCCGAGAAGCCCCAGCAGAAACGCGCTGCCCGCTGCGGGCGGCAGGCGCAGGAGCTTTGCCGCCGCGCCTCCGAACCGCGCGGAGAGCCGTGCGGAATAGCCAAGCAGCAGGAACAGATTGCTGCACACAAAAAACGGAAACAGCGACGGCAGGATCACCCGCCCGCAGAGCGTGAGCGCGCTGCGCACGCCGTCCGCTGCAGCCTGCGGCAGCGCGATGAGCAGAACAAACGCCGCAAGAAGCGCAAGCGCCTGGAATAGCTTTTTCATGCCTCTCCCCTCCTCTGGATAAAAACCTATGCAGCGGTGGAAAGAATTAGTCTTTTGGGCATAAGCATATAGCAAACGAAAAACAGGAGGCGCTGCTGGTTGAAAAAACTGCGTTCGTATCTGGCCGCTGCATCTGTGCGGCTGGGGCTGCCGATGGATATTGCCGCGGGGCTGCCGCATCTGGAGGTCAACGGGTTCCGGGAGTGCTCGGTCGACCGGCACACCGGGATTCTGGAATATAACCGGGAGCGGATCGTGATCGGGCTGAACATCGGGAGCCTGACCGTCGTGGGAAGCGGGCTGGAGATCCGGCAGATGCACCGGGAACGGCTGACGATCATCGGGCAGATCGACTGTCTGACCTACGGTGAGGGAGGTCTGCGCGGATGTGGCGGGTGATCTGGTTTTTTCTCGGCGTGTCTCGGCTGTCCATCACGGGAGCAAGCCCGGAATGGTGTATGCAGCGGCTGGCAAAGGCGCGCATCGCATTCCATTTCTGCGCAAAACCGGACGACTTTACCGCCGAGGTCTGGATCCTGCGACGGGACGAGGCGCGCGCGGCGCAGCTCGTGCGCATGGGCGGGTGCGACTGTGCGGTCATAGAGCGCGGCGGCTTTTCCACCGTGTTCGGCGGGCTGCGGAAGCGGCCCGCGCTGCTTATTCTGCTGGCAGCGGCTATCGCAGCGGGGATCGTTGTGCCGAAATATGTCTTTTTCTACGAAGTCGAGGGAAACGAGGCTGTCCCGAGCGCGCAGATCCTGCGGGAGCTGCGGGAGCTTGGCGTGGGGTTCGGGACATATGGGCCGTCGATCAAGCCGCAGGAGCTGAAGAACCAGATGCTGCTTCGCATTCCGAAGCTGCAGTGGCTGACGGTGCAGCAGAGCGGTATGTATGCGCGCGTGGTCGTGCGGGAACGGCCAGACAAGGCTCCGGTGCTCGACCGAAAAGTGCCGACAGATGTAATCGCCTCGCGTGCGGGCGTCTTAACGCGCGTGGAGGCTGTGGCCGGGAACTGTCTCTGCGCGCCGGGGCAGGCTGTTGCGGGCGGAGAGCTGCTGGTATCGGCGTACACAGACTTCGGGTTTAAAACGCAGGTGACAGCGGCGCGGGCGGAGATCTACGCCGAGACGGTCCGGCAGGCCGTGTGCGTCCTACCGGAGGCGGAGCAGATCAAGACGAACCGCACGGCTCCGCGCTATGCGGTCAGTCTGCTTGTCGGACGGCGGCGCATTTCGCTTTTCGGCGCGGACGTACCGGAAGGATTTTACGAAAAAGAGACAAAAACGCGGGTTCTGACGCTCCCCGGCGGGTTTTCTTTGCCTTTGGGGATTGCAATTACAAGAATTTGTGAGTATGATACAAGAGAAGAAACATTGCGGGCGCAGGACGCGGAAGGCAGGCTTCTGGAGCTGGTGCAGGCGGATGCCATGCGGGATATGATCGCCGGAAGCATCAGGAGCAGCTCTGTCCGGACGGAGCAGTCCGGCGGGTGTATCCGGCTGTATGCCAGTCTGCGGTGCGAGGAAATGATCGCACGTATGCGGCCCGCAAGCCTAAAGGAAGCGATTGAATGACAGAACGAACCATCAATGCAGAACGTGTCGAGCAGCTGATCGACGTTTTCGGCTCCTTCGACGAAAATGTGCGCCGGATCGAAGATGCCTTCGGCGTCAAGATCACGAACCGCAACAACGAGCTGAAGGTCACGGGCGACGAGGAGGCTGCCGACAAGGGGTGCCGCGCAATTGAAGCGCTGCTGGCGCTGTCAGCCAAGGGCGAGGAGATCGACGAACAGAAGGTGCGCTACCTCATCAATCTCGTCAACACCGGAAACGAGGATCAGGTCAGCAAAATGGCCAAGGACGTCGTCTGCGTGACGGCCAAGGGGCGGCCCGTCAAGGCCAAGACCATCGGCCAGCAGAATTATCTCAAGGCCATTGAGAAAAACACCATCACCATTGGCGTCGGCCCCGCCGGTACGGGCAAGACGTATCTGGCCGTGGCGGAGGCAGTCGCGGCGTTCCGCGCAAAAAACGTCAACCGCATTATTCTGACGCGGCCCGCCGTGGAGGCTGGCGAACGGCTTGGCTTCCTGCCGGGCGATCTGCAGAACAAGGTAGACCCCTATCTGCGGCCATTATATGACGCGCTGTTCGATATGCTGGGGCCGGAGACGTATGGAAAGTATCTTGAGCGCGGAAATATCGAGGTCGCGCCGCTGGCCTATATGCGCGGGCGGACGCTGGACGACAGCTTTATCATTCTTGACGAGGCGCAGAACACCACGCGGGAGCAGATGAAAATGTTCCTGACGCGCCTCGGCTTCGGCTCGAAGATCGTCATTACAGGCGATATTACGCAGATCGATCTGCCGGGCGACAAGGTCAGCGGTCTGAAGGAGGCCATCCGCGTGCTGGACGGGGTCGAGGATATCCAGATCTGCCGTCTGACGCCGGCGGACGTGGTGCGGCACGTGCTGGTGCAGCGCATCGTTGCGGCCTATGACAAATATGAAAAGAACCGGCTGCCGGACGAACGCGCCCGGACATTTACAAAGAAGCCGGACTGGAAGAGGGAAAAGAAATGAAGCATCGCATTGTCATCCGCTGCGAGGGCCGCAGTCTGCGTGATTTCGCGCTCAAGCAGCAGATCTCCAAATGTATCACCGCCGCGCTGGCCCATCAGGGCGTCAACACCCCCTGTGAGATCAACGTCCTTGTGACGGACGACGAGGGCATCCGCGCCATCAACAACGCATACCGCAAGATCGACAAGGCGACGGACGTGCTGTCGTTCCCGATGTTTGAGCTGACGGCGGGGCAGCTCCCCGCGTCGTGGGAAGCATATAAAGACCCGGGCACCGGGCTTGTGCCGCTGGGCGACATGGCCATCAGTCTCGAACGGGCCAGACAGCAGGCCGCCGAGTTCGGCCACAGCGCCCGGCGCGAGGTCGGGTATCTGACCATCCACTCCATTCTGCATCTGCTGGGCTACGACCATGTGGACGAAGGGCCGATGAAAAAGCAGATGCGTGCCGCCGAAGAGGCCATTCTGGCCGAAATTGAACTGCCGAGATGATGGAGCAGAATCTTTTTATCCGCCGCGCTTCAGTCACGGATGCGGAGTTGCTTGCCGAGACCCGGCGCAGCGCATGGGACGCGACGTATCGTGGAATCTATCCGGATGCATGGATCGACGAATATGATCTTGCTGAACAGACGCAGCGGGAACGGGCGAGGCTGGAGCAGACAGATTATATGGCATATCTGGTCATGGACGGCGGCCAGTGTGCAGGCTATTTCAGCTATGGCGCGGCAAGCCACGGTGGCTATAAGGACTTTTCTTTTTGCCTCAATTCTCTGTACCTGCTGCCGCCGTACCAGCATATGGGCCTGGGTCGACGCATCTTTGCACAGGTGCGTCAGGCCGCGCGGGAACGGAAACTGGACAGTTTTTTCTGCGGCTGCAATGTACATAATCTGCCCGCACGGCGCTTTTATGAAAAAATGGGCGGCGTGGTCGGAGAAATTGATGACGGACATGAGAATCTGGCCGAGGACCAGATGTATTTTGAATTTTGCACAGGAGAACAGATATGAAAACCAAAACCGCGATGATCACGATCGCCGGGCGGCCGAATGTCGGCAAGTCCACGCTTGCCAACGCGCTCGTCGGCGAGAAGATCGCCATCGTATCCCATAAACCCCAGACCACCCGCAACCGCATCTGCGCCATCGTCGACCGCGGCGATACGCAGCTCGTCTTCATCGACACCCCGGGCTTCCACCGCCCGCGCACGAAGCTCGGCGACTACATGGTGAACGTCGTCAACCAGTCGGTCGCCGACGTCGACGCCGTCATTCTGCTGGTTGAGCCGATCGCAAACGTCGGCCCGCAGGAGCAGGAGCTGATTGAGAAGATCAGGGAAGCAAAGGTTCCGGCGATTCTGGTCATCAACAAGATCGATACCGTGGAAAAGGAAACGCTGCTGCCGGTCATCGCGGCCTATAAGGATCTGCTGGACTTTACGGACGTCATTCCCATCAGCGCAAAGTGGCACGACGGGCTGGACAGCCTGATGCAGGTCTGCGAGGGCTTTGCACAGCCGGGGCCGTTCATGTTCCCGGAGGGCATTTCGACCGATATGCCCGAAAAGCAGGTCATGGCCGAGATCATCCGCGAAAAGCTGCTGTGGAACCTCGAAAAGGAAATTCCGCACGGCACGGCGGTCGAGATTACAAAATTCTCCGAGCGCGACGACGGCATCATTGATCTGGACGCGACGATCTACTGTGAAAAGGCCAGCCACAAGGGCATTATCATCGGCAAGAACGGCCAGATGCTCAAGAAGATCAGCTCGGATGCACGCAAGGACTGCGAACGCTTCATGGGCACGAAGGTCTTTTTGCAGACCTGGGTACGCGTCAAGGAAAACTGGCGCGACAGCGATTTCATGATCTCGAATTTCGGCTACCATAAGGATTGACGAAAACAACAGGCGCTCCGCAGAAATCGGAGCGCCTGTTGTTTGCTTATCGGCCGGATAATTCGACGGCGTGGCGGATGAAGGAGAGGGGCGGGACCCTCTTGGGGAGCTTTGCGCGGAAGCGCATCTGCGGCGTGCGGGGTTCGAGGAGCGGAACGCCGTCCAGATCCTCCATCGGCGGCACCTGCCACGAAAATGGGCGCAGATCCGGGCCGACGACCTCGACGGTATCCCCTGCCGCAAATTTGTTGCGCAGGCTGAGGACCGCGTTTCCCTCCGCGTCGCATTTCTCAACGACGGCGCAAATCTGCCACTCGCGCAGATAGCGGGAGTTCTCCGTAAACTGGCCGGGCTGGCCGTAGTAAAAGCCGGTAGAATAATGGCGGTGCGAGACGTGCTCGACCTCGTCGCGCCAGATCCTGTCCGGTGTGCGGCCTGCCCACACGTCGTCGAGCACGTGGCGGTAGGCTCCGGTGACGATGGCGGCATAATAGGCCGATTTGGCGCGGCCCTCGATCTTCAGGCAGTCGATCCCGGCGTCGCATAGCTCGTCCAGATGGTCGATCATGCACATATCGCGGGAATTCATGATGTACGTGCCCTTTTCATCCTCGAAGACGGGGAAATATTCGCCGGGGCGCTTTTCCTCCATCAGCGCGTACTGGTACCGGCAGGGCTGGGCACACTGGCCGCGGTTGGAGTCGCGGCCGGTCATATAGTTGCTGAGCAGGCAGCGGCCCGAATAGGACACGCACATGGCCCCGTGGCAGAACGTTTCCAGCTCCAGCTCCGGCGAAACGCGCGCGCGGATCTCCATGATCTCCTTCAGGCTCAGCTCCCGCGCAAGCACGACGCGGCTGGCTCCGAGATCAAACCAGCTCTGCGCACATGCGTAGTTTGCAACCGACTGCTGCGTCGAGATATGGCGCTGGCAGTGCGGGGCGTATTTCCCGGCCATCATGAACGCACCGAGATCCGCAAGGATCAGCGCGTCGACGCCCGCCGCGTCCAGCTGCTCAAGATAAGCCGGGAGCACGGCGGCTTCGTCGTTGCGCGGCATGATATTGACCGTGCAGTGCACCTTCACGCCCGCGTCATGCGCAAGCTTGATCGCCTGCGGCAGCTCGTCCGGGGCAAAGTTGGCGGTAAACGAGCGCATACCGAAGCTGGTTCCGGCCAGATAGACCGCATCCGCACCGTAGGCAACGGCCATGCGCAGCTTTTCCATATCCCCCGCTGGGCATAAAAGCTCCGGTTTGCGTCTATCCATCTGTCTGGTTCTCCGTATCTGCGGTGTCGCCGGTCTGATCTGCGGTGGTTTCATCGCCCGTACCGGTCTGCTGGTCTTCCTCTTCGTCCTTGCCCGCGAGCTCGTTCAGGAAGTTCTGATGCTCGTAATACGTCTCGGAGAAGTGGTGCACACCGGTCGTATCCAGCGCATAGAAATAATATTTCGTCTCCGCCGGGTAAAGCGCGGCACGGATGGAATTCATGCCAGGATTTGCGATCGGGCCTGCGGGCAGGCCAGCGTTCGTGTAGGTGTTATAGGGGCTGAGGACGCCCTTGTCTGCGTTGGACAGGATCTCCTTGCGCTCGGCAAGCGCATACTGGATGGTCGCGTCGATCTCCAGGCAGGGATAGAGCTTGCTGCACAGGCGGTTATAGATGACGGAGGCGATCGTTGCGCTCTCGGACGTTCTGGCCGTCTCCTTTTCGACGAGGGATGCGACCGTGATGAGGTCGTAGAGCGAAAGCTTTGCATCCGCGATCTCCGTTTCAGTGAATGCGTTCTCCCGCATACGCTGGGCAAGGCGGTCGTTCAACGCGTCCAGCGCGTCATAGAGGTCGCTGGTGAATTTGTTGTCGAAGTTGCGCAGGAATTTGTCAATGACGTTCTCCGGGTCGTCTCCCATATAGAACTGGTAGGTATCCGGGAAGAGATAGCCCTCCAGCCGGTTCTCGCTGCCGTAGGGGATCTCCTGCAGGAACGCATAGTCGAATTCATAGGTTGACGCGGCGTTCGCCAGATCCTGATACGAGCAGACACCGTTTTCCTCCAGCAGACGGAAGATATCCTCGCACTCGTAGCCTTCGGGGATGGTGATCTCCACGACAGAGCGGTCGGGGCTGGCCTCGACCATATTGCTGACAAGCGCATGATAGTCATAGCGGCTGTTGAGCGAATACGTACCCGGCTCAATGGTGCGCTCGGCGTGGGTGGCCCAGCAGTACAGCTTGAAAAGCGTTTCCGAACGGACAAGGCCACTGTCCCGCAGTTCCTTTGCGATCTGCGAGATCGTCGCGCCGTCTGCAATGGTGACGGTCACCTCTGCGTCCGGCTTGGTCAGGGACAGCACATCGTCCGCGCAGCGCCACGCAAACACGGCAAGCAGCACAGACGCGGCCAGCACGCAACACACATACAGCAGCACCCGGATGCCGGACGGCAGCCGTCCGTGCTTTTTTTCCTCTGCCGGTTCCGGCTCCTGCGGCTGCTGGTCGACGGTCAGATCCGCGTATTCCTCCGGGATCTTCGGCTCGAACAGCGGAGGCATATTGGGCGTCTGCTTCTGCGGCTGCGTCTCCTGCTCCAGCTCGGCCTCGGCCTGCGTTTTGGCCTGCTCTGCCTCATCCTTGTCGTTCATCATCGCGTCGACGCGCGCAAGATCGTCCTTGACGGACGCAAGCAGCTCGTCGAGCGAAAGCGATTCCAGACTTTTTTCCAGCCCGCCGTCTTCCGGCGACTGCCCGTCCGGACGCTTATTCGGGGTCAAATCTGCCATGTGTTCCTCCCTTATACGCGGTAGACAATGTCGGAGGCAACCTGACGGGCCGTATCCTCACCCTTGAGCGCCCGCAGGCAGGCGAGGCCGAATTCGTCGGCAGAGCCGGCTGCGCGGCCGGTGATGACGTTCCCGTCCTGCACTGCGCCGCAGGGGATCATCTTTGCCGCGTCCATCTGATCTTCCAGACCGGGGTAGCAGGTCGCTCTGCGGCCGTCGGTGATGTGGAGCGACGCGAGGATGGTCGGCGCGGCGCAGATAGCCGCGATCAGGCAGTTTTTCTCATACGCAAGGCGGATGAAATTCATGGCCGTTTCGCTTGCCAGGATCGAATGCACGCCGCCGAGTCCGCCCGGCAGGAGCACCATATCGGTGTCCGCCAGCTTCATCTGCTCAACGGTGCAGTCCGCCTGCACCGAAATGCCGTGGCCGCCCTCGATCAGCGTCCCGCCGATCCCGGCAAAACGAACCTCCGCGCCTCCGCGCCGCAGAATGTCGCACGGCGCAATTGCTTCCATCGGCTCAAAGCCCTTACCCAAGATGATATATACCATGGTATCACACTTCCTCCAAACATGATTTTACACGTGCATACAATTCCTCGTGGATATCCTCGATGGAGCGGAGCTTTCCGTCCCGGACGCACGAAACGCGCGTCCAGCCGAAATAATCCGCCGCCTGCTGCGCGACCTCGCGGCATTTGTGCAGGTACCTGTCGTCGCGCTCGTGGATATCGGCCTTCGTGCTGGTGTCTCTCTCGCGTCTGCGCATGAGCGTCTCGGCGATCTCGACCGGCATATCGAGCCACAGGACCAGATCCGGCTTCGGCAGGCCCATGCGGTTGAATTCCAGATCATAGAGCCACGAGAAGAATTCCTCCCGCGCCTTTCCCTCCAGCTTGCCGCCCTGGTGGACAGCGTTGGAGGTCGTATAGCGGTCGGACAGGATCAGCCCGCCCGAGGCATAGTCGTTTTTCCACACGCGCTGATAGGACGCGAAGCGGTCAACGGCATAGAATGTGGAGGCCGCGTAGGCGTTGACATCGTTCGGGTTCTCGCCGAACTCGCCGTTCAGGTACATCCGGATGAGCGCTGACGACGGCTCCAGATACTGCGGAAATTGCAGACGGCGGAATGAAACGTTCTCGTTTTGCAGGCGCTTTGTCAGAAGCGCAAACTGCGTCGACTTCCCTGTTCCGTCGGTTCCTTCAAACACGATCAGTTTTCCCATATTGCTTACCCTCTTATCCGTTTGCCAAGCACGGCGAACAGGTATTTTGGCAGCCGGAGCATCCGTCCGAACCGCTTCGGCTCCTTGATGAGCCGGTAGAGCCACTCAAGATTGCAGCGGATCATCCACTTTGGAGCGCGCTTGACCGTGCCCGCGAAGCTGTCGAGCGAGCCGCCGAGGCCGATCATAAGCTTGATATGCAGCTCGTCCAGATGATTTTTCATAAACAGCTCCTGCTTCGGCGCGCCGAGGCAGACGAAAAGTACATCGGGCTTTGCGGCATTGATCTTCTCGATGACCGGTGCTTCATCCTTGAAATAGCCGTCGTTCATGCCGCAGATGTACAGCTTCGGGTGCTTTTCTGTCATTTTCTGCGCGGCAAGCTCCGCAACGCCGGGCTTGCTGCCGAGCAGGAACAGCCCGCCGCCGGTCTTTTCGAGGATGGACAGCAGGCGGTCGGCAAAATCGACGCCCGCGACCTTCTGCTTCAGCGGCGTTTTGAGAAGCTTCGACGCGAGCACAACGCCTGCGCCGTCCGGCAGGACGAGATCGGCGCCGTTGATGAGCGCGCGGAGCGTTTCGTCGTGCAGCGCCTCATAGGCGATCTCGGCGTTCGGGGTCACGGCATAGCAGGTCTTTTTGCCCGCAAGGATCTGTTCCGCGCGCGCAGAGGCCTCGTCCATCGTGACATTATCAAATTGCAGCCCCATGATATCCAGTTTCATGTGCAGGCATACCTCACCAATTTAGAATTCATCTATCATCTTAGCACATATTTCCGCATTTGTCCACGCAATTTCGGGTTCAATTTCCCCGCGCGGTGTTTCACATACGGGCGGTTTTGCATAAACTGTTATGAAAGCGAAGCGTGAACGACCCTGTTTCGGCCACGCGAACCTTTACGATATCATATATAGGAGGTCATCCGAATGTCTGAACCTGCACAGACGGGCAAGACCTGTGATCTGCGCGGCATCCGTGAAGCGGTTTGTGTGCATACGGGGAAAATCACAGACAGCTGTCTCGCCAAGGACTGCATTGAGGATCTGCGCGTGTACTTAACGGTCGACTCCCAGCAGACGCTCGACTGCGCGGCAAGCGCAAAGGCGCGGTATGTGGAGCTGCTCTTTACTCAGGTACAGGTGGAGCCGGTTCCCTACTCCTCCGGCTATTTTACGGTCGACGTAACGTTCTATTACCGCGTCATTGCCGACGCGACGCTCTCGGCCGGACGCACGAATACCGTCACGGGCCTTGCCGTGTTCTCCAAGCGGCTGGTTCTGTTCGGCGGGGAAACGAGCGCACGCATTTTCTCCAGCCGGGACGATCTGACGTGCCTTTGTAAGAAGTCTTTGCAGTCCGTCTCGCTGCCGCGGGCCATTGCGGAGACGGTCGACCCGATCATCCTCGGCTCGCGCGTGATGGAGGCGTGCAGCTGCTGCTGCCAGAACGAAGCCTCGCCCGCCATCCCGGAGGCGCTGCTGGGCTGCTTCGACGAGCCGCTGGTGCTGACCGGCGAATGCAAGCGCCTGCTTGTCACGATTGGACAGTTCTCCATCGTCCGGCTCGAACGCGACACGCAGCTGCTCATCCCGACGTTCGACTACTGCGTTCCGTCGAAGACCTGCCCGCCGGTGGGCGGCACGAGCACGGAAAGCCCCTGCGAGGTCTTCAGCCAGATCGATTTCCCGATGGACGCGTTCTTCCCCGGGAAAAACGAACCGTGCATCAAGCCCGAAGACAGCTGCACCGGCTGCAGCAGAACCAAATAAGCAACCGCGCCCCGGCTGCCGTCAGGCAGCCGGGGCACAGCTTTTTTGTGGAAGCGTCTGGTAGTCACGAATTCGCATTGGGCTTCCGCTTTTCGCAGCTGCCTGCCGCTCGGCCTCTCAGGCACTCAGCGGCAGATGCGGTCCAGACGGGAGAGGTCTTCTTCGAGGTAGCTGGAGGCCGGGAGGGAGAAATCGAAGGTCATGCAGTCGCCCTTGTCGGGCAGGCGGGGCTGCGTCAGGGCTTCGCCGAGGCGGCGGATGGTCAGGGCGGCTGAGAACACGCGCTGGTGCTCGCGTTCAAGCGCGCGGAGGATCTGCATGGCGTTTTCCAGCGCCGTTTTTGAAAGGCCCCGGATGCTCCCTTCCGTCACGTCGAAGAAATAGCCGGGATAGACATACGGCAGGATCATATTGACAGACGGGAGCATCCGCTCCTTCTGCCTGCGGCCCGCGACGCTGTCGCCGCCGATAAAGGGATAGAGCAGACTCTCCGTGACCCAGTAATGGAGATTCGGAATAAAATACTCGCACTCGGCCCGCCTGCCCTGCACGCGCATCAGATCGCGGCCATAGCCGGACATGACGGCGACGACGATGCGGTCAACGGCAAGCTGCTCCTGCCGGAAGACGTGGTCGAGCTTTTCGATGCGGTAGCCCTTGTGCAGCAGATCGTCGACCAGAATAATGGGCCGGTGGAACGAGCGCAGCGCGCGGACCTGTCCCGGCAGCGGAGAATAATCCGGGTATTCCTCGATCGTGAAGCTGCGCACGTCGGGCGCGTAGCATTTTTCCACGTGGAGCGTCTTCGTGACCGTATTGGGCACGATGGCGTCCGCAAAAATTTTCCCGTAGGGCACGCACATATACGGCCCGAGCTGCCAGACGCCCTCGGGCACGTCCTGCACGCCGTTCATGCGCTCAATGCGTTGGGCAATGGCCTGATTGAGCATTTCCGTGTCGAAGCACAGAAGGAGCTTGCCAGGGAATATGGCGCTGAGCGCCATGCGCAGGCGGGGCCGGGTCTGCAAAACGGCCTCGCGCACAGCGAGTGCGTCGCGGTGCGGGGGCTTGATGCAGAGCATGGCGTCCTGCAGGAGCATGACGGGGTTGCGCATATCGACATAATAGATGCCGTCTGCGGCCTGTGTAAAGCCGAGCTGGCGCAGGGCGCTCTGCAGCTCCGTCTGGTCTTCCCCACAGCGGCAGAGCGCATAGGTGTGCCCCTGCTCAAGACTTCTTGCAAGCAGCTCGTTGAGGAGCATCCGCAGCGCGTCCTCCCCCTCGGCCTGCGCCGCGTCAACGAACAGGATCTGGCCGGAGGCGTGCTGGCGCACATAGCTGCACGCGTCCAGAGAGCCGAGCGCGTCATACAGATCGTCCAGCAAAATCGTATGTCCCGCCGCCCAGCCGAGCAGACGCGCAGGTCTTGCCAGCAGAAGCGCCGCGCGGGGCGCTTTTTTGCCCCGCATACAGGCCCGGACGGCTTGCGGGAGCGTTTGCTCGTCCTGCGTGACATTTCGGAAATAGAGCGCTTCGCGCCGCAGCACGTCCTTCTGCTCCGGGGAACGGACGTACAGGCCGCATTCATAAATATACGTCTGCACGACCGGCGCAACGAGCATGGAGATATCAAGGTTCTGGTCGACCGAGGCGCGGATGCGCGTCGAGCTGACCGTCTCATAAAACGGCGGCAGCGACAGAAGCAGGAGCTTTCCCCGGATGATCGAGGCCAGCGCCGCGCGGTCGGCACTGCCGTCGCGGCAGAAGATGATGTGGTCATAGTCCGCAGCTGTGCCGGGCTCTGTGTGCTTGTACGCCGAGGCGTTGGCGATCACGTCGCTGCCCGCGACAAGATAGACGTCTCTGCCCGGAAACAGCTGCCGCAGACGGGCAAGATCGTCCGGCATGGCGATGTTGACGGGGATCTCGTCGGGGAACAGATACGTGTCCCACTGGTCGGCGGTCGAGATGGAAACGATGCGGCGGCGCAAGAGCTTGGGGAGCGTTTTCTTGCTCCACGAGAACTCGTCGACGGCCAGATAGACCTCGAAGCCGCGTGCGCGGATCTCCTGCACGATCTGCTTATGGCCGACGGAAAACGGGTCGAACGTGCCGGGGAAAAACGCGGCGGGTTTTTCCGGCGGGAAGCGGAACGGCCCCTCCAGCAGCTCCTGCCGGACGGTATAGCGGTACAGATGGTTGAGCATGGCCGCGCAGTTGAAGAATGTCAGCTGGCCGGTGCGCGGTTCTGCCAAAAGCGTCAGAAGCTTTTTGTGCAGACGGACGAAAATATCGTGCTTTCTGGCAAGGGAAAGCTGGTCGCGGCCGAAAATATCGCGGCAGAGGACGGCCAGCGCCGTCTGGTGGATCGTCTCGTCATAGTGGGAAATGCCGGTAAGGATGAGGCCGAGGATGTGATCAGCGATCTGCGCCTCCTGCTCCGGCAGCACATTCAGCGCCTCGCCGAGCGTAAACAGCGCCACGCGTGCAGGCCGGATGGACGCGCCGCAGGCAAGCTTTCCGATAGACTCTACAGACTCTCCCAGCTCCTTTTCCGGCAGCAGGCACAAAAGCCTTCCCAGATACGGCGGGATGAAGCGCGAGATCTGCTCCTGCCCGGATTCCAGCTCGCGCGTCAGGTCGATGCCGATCTCGTTGATCTGGTCGACGAGCAGATCGGGGGCCACAGAAAGCAGCGCGTTGCCCGCCGCCTCACGCACGGGAAGATGCTCGCTGACGCAGAGCAGATTGGAAAAATGCAGCGCCGTGTGGAACGCCGTCTCCGGGTGCGTCCGGACATATTCCAGCAGCATATTGATCTGCGTGAGCTTGACCGTCCAGTGGACGGCGTTTTTCAGGTTGCTGAGGTGGATCTGCGAGACGGTCCGCGCGTCCAGCGCCGCGAACGGCTCCGCCAGCAGCCTTGCTTTGAGCCAGTCGTGGGCCAGATGATCCTCCCAGCGCGGCGCGTACTGCCGCACGGCGGCGCAGACGGCCGGCCGCAGGCCCTGCTCGGCGTGGGTCAGGCGCAGGAGCATATGCAGCGTGATGATATCCAGCTCCGTGTTTCCCGTGCCGAGCATGGCGGCAAGGCGGGCGGACAGCTCCGGCAGCTCCTTTTTTGGCAGATAGCGGCACGGCACATGGCACAGCGCGTCGACCAGCACGAACCGGTCTTCGTCCCGCGCCTCGGTCAGCGCGTTCAGAAGCGGCTTGACCAGCGGCCCGGCCTCCTTTTCCTCGCAGGAGGCAAACAGGCTCTGGCAGATGGTCTTGAGCGAGTTGGAGATGCGCAGCGCGTGCTTGCTGGAAATGCGGTAATCCGGGTGCAGACAGAGGCCGATATAATGTGTCCAAAGCTCGGCAGATTCCGACAAAAGCGCCATCACGGCGGGCGGCATCTGGCCGTCCTTCGCAGAAAGCGGCCGCTCCTTGCGGTAGCGCGGGCCGGCATTCGCAAGAATTTTGCCCATGATGCGCCCGGCGATGCGGCGCACGTCGCCGTCCGGGTGCATGAGAAGCTCATACAGGAGCACAAGCGTCTTGCGCTTGTTGGCCTTGGTCATATAGGTGCTGTATTCCTCCAGCAGGCGCAGGTACATTCGGATCCGCTGGAGATTTTTTTCGCCCTTGGCCTGTTCGAGCAGCTGCTCGAGCGTCTGGTCGGTCGAGAGCGTGTGCATGAGTCGGATGGAGCCGTCCAGCGTCAGGTCGCGCAGCGCCTGAAGCGCCTGCTCCACGTTCATGAGCGATGGATCCTTTGTCTCATGCGGCAGAAGCTCGGTTTCCGTCAGCTCCGGGCTGACGCCGCGGCTTCGGAGCAGATTTTCAAAATCGCTCAGCTTGTGATAGACGTTCTGGTAGCGGAGCGTCTTTTCCGGCGTCATGTCGGCCAGCTTGCAAAAGATCATCTCATACGCGTCCTTGAGCGAATAGATGCGCATACGCTCCTTTTCGCCGGGCGCTCTCGTGCCGCGGACGCGGAAGTCCGCGTAGATGAGAAGCAGAGACTCGATGGGCAGGTTTTCAAATTCCAGGTCCCACGTGGAGTGGTTTGCGGAGATATAGCCGATCTCCTCCATGTCATGGCGGCTGAACCACTGCCAGGTGTAATAATAGTGCAGATAGGCAATGCGGCTCAGATCCTCGCCCCGGCAGCCGAATTTTCCGATGTCATGCCCCAGCGCCGCCGCGCTGACCAGCGGCAGGTCGACCGGGAACCCGGCCTTTTTCGCGAGAATGGCCGTGTGCAGAGCGATATTGTGGACGCCGATGGTATGCGATGCAGGGTCGAAGGGCGTCGATTCCATGCCGAGGCGCATGACGGCCATAAGATGGCTTTCCCGCACGGCCTGCTCAAATCTGGCATACTGCGCCTCCACGCGGCTTCCGGAAATCGCGTCTTCCGGCAGTGGCAGCAGATCGAGATAGGGGTCGAAGCTGTCCGCTGGGCCGTAAAGCGCCGCTTCCAGCGCGGACAGGTACGCCGTCTCGTCCGCCGTCAGTACGGGAACCTCCGGCAGGCCGTCCGGGAACATCTGCGCGCAGAGCTTCTGATAGAGCGCGGCTAAAAACTCCTGCGCAGAGGCGGGTTTTTCCGCAAAGTCCGGTGCGCAGAGCGCCAGTACGGCGGCGCAGAGATCCCGCCGGTGGGGATCGAGGGTTCCAAAACCAGCTTTTTTTTGCATATTCATTCCTGTATGCAGCATATTGTAGGGGCCGATGCCCACATCGGCCCGTTCCGCAGCTGCGAATTCGCCAAAATCCTCTGTGGAACCGGTCTGCCCTGCCGGGCCGATGTGGGCATCGGCCCCTACAGCGGAAACGGTTCCCGTCTGTTACCTCAAATTTTACGCGCTTTGGCGGAAAAAGTAAAGTTTTTTTCATTCTGCACAAAACGGCGGGCGTGTACGGATGGGGATGCATTGTTTTTTCACATAAATGAATATTTATAAATTTTATGCTTGACTTTTCTGCATAAAGTGTGTATATTACGTGTATAAAGAAAAACAACCGCACAACGGAGCTTTATGGAGGGTTTTCACATGGATAAGAGCAAGATCAAAAAAATCGTTCTGGCCTATTCTGGCGGCCTTGATACCTCGGTCATCATCCCGTGGCTGAAGGAGCATTACAACGATCCGGAGATCATCGCCGTCGCGGCTGATGTCGGTCAGGGCGACGAGCTGGACGGACTGGAGGAAAAGGCCATCAAGACCGGCGCGAGCAAGCTGATCATCGCCGACCTCACCGACGAGATGTGCGACGATATTATCGTCCCATCCGTCATGATGGACGCGAAATATGAAAAATACCTGCTCGGCACCGCGTTTGCACGGCCCGTCATCGGCAAGAAGCTGGCCGAGATCGCGCTGGCCGAGGGTGCAGACGCCATCGCGCACGGCGCGACCGGCAAGGGCAACGATCAGGTCCGGTTCGAGCTGGCCATCAAGCGCTTCGCACCCGACATGGCGATCATCGCACCGTGGAGAGAGTGGGAGATCAAGTCCCGTGACGAGGAAATCGACTACGCCGAGGCGCATCATGTGCCGCTGAAGATCTCCCGCGAGACGAACTACTCCAAGGATAAGAACCTCTGGCACCTGAGCCACGAGGGCCTTGATCTTGAGGATCCCGCGAACGAGCCGGATCTTGACAAGGCGCTGTTCCTTGAAATGGGTGTGTCCCCCTATCAGGCGCCCGACACGCCCACGACGGTTTCCGTCAGCTTTGAGGCGGGCGTCCCCGTGGCGGTCAACGGCGAGAAGATGAAGGTTTCCGACATCATCCGCAAGCTCAACAAGCTCGGCGGCGAGAACGGCGTTGGCATTCTGGATATCGTCGAAAACCGGCTCATCGGCATGAAGGATCACGGCATTTATGAGACGCCGGGCGGCACGATCCTCTATTTCGCGCATGAGCAGCTGGAAATGCTCACGCTCGACAAGGAAACGCTGCATATGAAGGAAAAGCTGGCCGTCGACTATGCCGACCTCATTTACAACGGCAAGTGGTACACCCCGCTGCAGGAGGCGCTGACAGCGTTCGCAAAAAAGGCCAACGAATTCTGCACCGGCACGGTCAAGCTCAAGCTCTACAAGGGCAACATGATCAACGCCGGCATTACCTCGCCGTATTCTCTGTATTCTGAGAATCTCGTCACATTCGGCGAGAGCGATTTCAACCAGGCCGAAGCCGAGGGCTTCATCAACATCTGGGGCCTGCCGACCAAGGTGCAGGCGCTGCGGGAGCAGGGGAAGCTGTAAAAATCCACCTCCCCTTACCATGCGGGGCATGGCAAGGGGAGGCTTTGCAAATATCATGCAGGGAGAACGCACCATGAACAAGCTTTGGGCGGGCCGGTCGGAGGCGGAGACTTCGGCATTGGCTGACGCATTCAACTCTTCGATCGCCGTCGACGGACGGATGTACAGGCAGGATATCAACGGCTCCATGGCACACGCCGCAATGCTTGCCAAATGCGGCATTCTGACGCAGGCGGATACGGATGCGATCATCGACGGTCTGGCGGGCATTCTGGCCGATCTGGAATCCGGGGCGCTGCAGCTCGACCCGCAGGCTGAGGACATTCATATGTTTGTCGAGGCGGAGCTTACGAAGCGCATCGGCGATGTGGGCAAAAAGCTCCACACGGCGCGTTCGCGCAACGATCAGGTCGCGCTTGATCTGCGGATGTATTTAAAGGATGAGATCAAGGCGCTGCAAGCGCTGGTGCTGGCCGTCATGCAGGCGCTGCATACGCAGGCGGAGGCGAACAAGGACGCCATTATGCCCGGCTACACGCATTTGCAGCGGGCACAGCCGATCACATTCTGCCAGCAGCTGCTGGCGTATGCGATGATGCTGGAGCGCGACTATGGACGGCTTGCGGACGCGTATAAGCGCACGGACGCCTCCCCCATCGGCTGCTGTGCGCTGGCCGGGACGACATATCCGACCGACCGCGTGTTTGAAGCGCAGAAGCTCGGCTTTGCCGCCGTGTGTGAAAACAGTCTCGACGGCGTATCGGACCGCGATTTCTGCGTGGAGCTGATGAGCGCGTGCGCGCTGGTCATGATGCATCTGTCGCGGCTTTCCGAGGAGCTGATCCTGTGGTCGAGCTGGGAATTTCAGTTTATTGAGCTGGACAGCGGCTTTACGACCGGCTCTTCCATCATGCCGCAGAAGAAAAACCCGGACATGGCTGAGCTGTGCCGCGGCAAGACCGGGCGGGTCTACGGCGATCTGATCGCGCTTCTGACGACGCTCAAGGGGCTTCCGCTGGCCTATAATAAGGATATGCAGGAGGACAAGGAGGCCGTGTTTGACTGCGTGGACACGACGAAGCTTTGCCTACAGATCATGGCTCCGATGCTTTCCAGCCTTCGTGCAAAGCCGGAGGTTATGCTGCTGGCCGCGCAGAAGGGCTTTATCAACGCGACGGATCTGGCCGATTATCTGACAAAAAAGGGCGTTCCGTTCCGCAGTGCGTACAAAATTTCCGGTCAGCTTGTGGCGTACTGCATCGCGCATGATACCGTGCTTGAGAAGCTGCCGCTGGAAACCTACAAGACGTATTCGGACGTTTTCACGGACGATCTGTATGAAGAAATTTCGCTCAGGACCTGCGTGGCGCGGCGCATTTCCGCCGGAGGCACCGGCCCCGCGTCGGTACAGGCGCAGCTGGATTCCGTCGCGGCCTTCCTCGCGGCGCATCAATAAAAAGGAGTACGACATGAACATCAAAGGACAGAGCTTTTTAAAGCTGCTTGATTTTACGCCGAAGCAGATCGCGGAGTTTTTGGCGCTTGCCGCCGAGCTCAAGGCAAAGAAAAAGGCCGGTATCCCCCACCGGCTGTGCGAGGGCAAGCAGGCTGCGCTGATTTTCGAGAAGACCAGCACACGGACGCGCTGCTCGTTCGAGGTCGCGGCGCATGATCTGGGCATGACGGTCACGTATCTCGACCCGTCCGGCTCGCAGATCGGCAAAAAGGAATCCATCGCCGACACTGCGCGCGTGCTTGGCCGTATGTACGACGGCATTGAGTACCGCGGCTACGGGCAGCAGATCGTCGAGGAGCTGGCAAAATACGCGGGCGTCCCCGTCTGGAACGGACTGACGAACGAATTTCACCCCACGCAGATTCTGGCCGATTTCCTGACGATCCAGGAGCATTTCGGCAATCTGACCGGCAAAAAGCTCGTGTACATGGGCGACGCGCGGTACAACATGGGCAACTCCCTGATGGTCGGCTGCGCAAAGATGGGGATGCACTTTGTCGCCTGTGCGCCGGAGGCGTACTTCCCGGATAAGGCTCTGATCGAAACGTGCAAAGCGATCGCCGCGCAGACCGGCGCGGTGCTGGAATTCGACACAGAGCCGATGCACGCGGTTCAAAACGCGGATGTGATCTATACCGACGTGTGGGTCTCGATGGGAGAACCGGACGAGGTCTGGCAGACGAGAATTCACGACCTGCTCCCCTATCAGGTCAACGCAAAGCTCATGGCGCAGGCCGGGCCGCAGTGCCGCTTCATGCACTGCCTGCCCGCGTTCCACGATCTGAACACCACCATCGGCAAACAAATCAGCGAGAAATACGGACTTGACGCGATGGAGGTCACGGATGAGGTCTTCGAGAGCAGCCAGTCCATCGTCTTCGACGAAGCGGAAAACCGTATGCACACCATCAAAGCCGTCATGGCCGCAACGCTGTAAATTTATACAATCCAAAGGCTTCCCTTTGCACAAAGGGGAGCCTTTTTTGGGGCTTGACTTTTCCGGGAAAATCCTTTATATTGAAGCTAACGAATATTAGTTAGCTGGTGAAGTGATGAAGCGGGAGGATACACGGGAGAGGATTCTGGAACAGGCGCTGGAGCTGTTTTCCGAGAAGGGATACGATTCTGTCAGCGTGGGCGAGATCGCGCGGGCGGTCGGCATCAAGGCGCCCTCTCTTTATAACCACTTTCCCAGCAAGCGGGCCATTTTTGACGCGATCGTGGAATCCACGGCGGCACAGTATGAGGCGGACACCGGAAAAATCGACATTCATGTACAGAACGTGTCGCAGGACATTCCGGTCTTTACGGAGATCACAGCAGAAGCGCTGTTTGAAAAGGTGCGGCAGATTTTTGAATACTCTCTGCACAATGCGCCGATCAGCCGCTTCCGGCGCATGATGACCATTGAGCAGTTCCGTTCGCCGGAGCTGGCGGCGCTGTATTCACGTCGGTACGTTGACCGGCTGCTCGCCTACCACGCCGGGATCTTCCGCGCTCTTATCGCAGCCGGTGAGCTTCAGGCGGAAGACCCGGATGCTCTGGCGATGCAGTATGTCGCGCCCGTCCTGACGCTGATCGGGATCTGCGACCGGCAGCCGGAACGGGAGGCGGAGTGTCTGGATATGCTCCGCCGCCATGTGGCGCTTTTTTTCCGTATGGTTCACAAAAAGGAGCCGCTGCAATGAGCGCGGCAGAGGAACGCTGGGTCCTGTGCCCGGTCTGCGGCGCAAAAACGCGGCTGCGGCTGCTGCGGCGGACAATCTTGCAGGAGTTCCCGCTCTTCTGCCCGAAATGCCGCCGGGAGAGCATCATCAACGCAAGAAATTTTCAAATCGAAGAAGTCAATCAGCCAGACGCAAGGACGCAGTGCTGACCATGTCTGACGTGGTCAGCACTGCGTTTTTTGAACAGGAGGAACAAAATGAAACGAACGCTGGTACAAAAGCTTGGCCTGCTCGGCCTTGTCAGCTTTTTTTCGTATGCGGCAGCGGTGATATTTGCCCCGCTGGCCTAGGGTGTATCTGAAAACTCCCAACGCACCCGGACAGCGGGCCTTTTTGCGGTGCGCCGCGTCATTTTTCCTTGAAATACGTCAGTATTCCTGCGAAAAAATGTCTTGCGCAACGCAAAAATCCCTCGCTGCCGGTCACATCATGAGTTTTCAGATACACCCTACCCGGGATATGACTGGATGGCGCAGGCCGTCAGCGATCTGAGCGCGGCGGATGCGCCGTCGCTTGCGCTGTGGAACCAGCTGAGTGCGGGCTATAACGCGTGTGAGGTCGTCTGCATCGGCATACAGGGCCGGAATCCAAAGCTGCTGCGCACCGGCGTCTATCTGTTTGCCGTCATGGAGTGGATCTCTGCGATCTGCTACCGGATGTTCCCGCTGTCAAGCAGCGGCTATGCCGGCGCATTTCAGGACGTTATGCACATGGCCGTCACCGCTGCGGTCGTACTGCTGTCCATCGTGTCGCTGGCGATCCTCATTGCCGCCGGTGTGAAGGACCGGCGGTGCCGCTCCTACGGCGTATGCGCAGCTGCTGCCCTCGGCATGATGCTCGTCGGCGCGGTCGGCACGAAGCTTGTTCCGGCGCAGTATTTCGGCGCCGTCGAGCGGTTCAGCGTGTTTGCCGCAACGGGGTTCAACGCAGCGCTGGGCATTCATCTGTATTGTACAAAGCCGGAACAGGCAGTTGATCAAATGGAGGTGCTTTCAAATGACGGATAAGCGCTATCCCCGTCCGCATGACAGGCAGATCGTTTATCTGAAGAAGGTCGTGACCGGCCCGAATATCGAGGTTGGCGATTACACCATATACAACGACTTCGTCCATGACCCGCGGGAGTTTGAAACGAACAACGTACTCTATCATTACCCCATCAACGGCGATAAGCTGAAAATCGGAAAAATCTGCTCCATTGCCTGCGGCGCTAAATTTTTGTTTGCAAGCGGGAACCATGCGCTGCGGCCGCTGTCCACCTACACGTTTCCCCTCTTCTTTGATGAATGGGGCCTTGATGCAAAAGACATCTGCAGCGCATGGGACAACAAGGGCGATATCGTGATCGGGAACGATGTATGGATCGGCTATGAGGCAGTCGTCATGTCCGGCGTGAAGATCGGCGACGGTGCGATCATCGGCACGCGGGCCGTTGTAACAAAGGATGTGCCGCCGTATACCATCGTCGGCGGCGTTCCGGCAAGACCCATCCGTAAGCGGTTTGACGATGCGGTGATCGAACGGCTGGAGGCACTGCGCTGGTGGGACTGGGACGAAGAGAAAATCCGGCGCAGCATCCCCGCCATTCAGGCAGGCGATCTTGCGGCATTGGAGCGCAGCGTATGAAGCCTTTTATCTGAAATCAGGACAATAGATTCTTGAACAGATCGAAGATGCAGGCGTAAGAACAAGCATCCCGTACAATTACGAAAACGCAATTTTTAATTTCAATTTTAAGGAGAACTTTTTGAAGCGTATCACTTTATCACTGGAGCGTGTGGTCTGACCGGGAGGTCTGGCAAATTCCATCACACGCCATTCCTCCCGAAGAACCGGAACCGACATCTTCAGGAGGAGCAACATGAATCGCGAAAACAAACGCAAAGCCTTTGAAAAAGGCTACTATAAGGCCCACGCCTGCAGCGACACCTTCATCTGCAAGGTCTGCGGAAGGACCGTCGTCCCGGAAAACGCAGGCTCCGGCCACCGCAACCACTGCCCGAACTGCCTTGCAAGCCTGCATTTGGACATTGAGCCGGGCGACCGGGAAAGTGACTGCGGCGGGATCATGGAGCCGATCGCCGTCTGGGTGCGCAGGGGCGGAGAATGGGCCGTCATTCACCGCTGCCGCCGCTGCGGCGCGCTCAGCTCCAACCGCGTGGCGGCGGACGACAACCCCATGAAACTCATGTCCATCGCCATGAAGCCGCTGTGCCAGCCGCCGTTCCCGCTGGAGCGCATTGAGGAAATGACTGCCTTGATGGGCGGCGACGGACAGCTTCGAAAATAAAAACAGGAATGTTGAAAACAATGCAGACAATTTTGATTATTGACGACGACGCAGCCATCGGGAGTCTGGAGCAGGAGGTTCTGGAACGGGCAGGCTACGCGGTGCTCCGCGCCTATTCCGGCACGGAGGCGCTGCTTCTGCTGAAAGACAGCCGCCCCGATCTCGTTCTGCTCGACCTCATGCTGCCGGGGCTGTCCGGCGAGGAGGTCCTGCCGCAGCTTCAGGGCATTTCCGTCATTGTAGTCAGCGCCAAAACGGCGGTGCAGGACAAGGTCGGACTGCTGCTGGGCGGCGCGGCGGATTATCTCACGAAGCTCTTCGACACGAAGGAGTTGCTGACCCGCGTAGCTGTTTGGCTGCGGGAAGCGGCCCGTTCGCCGCTGGCGGCGATCTATGCCTGCGGCAATCTGACGCTGGACACGGCCTCCCACGAGGTACGCGCCGCCGGTACTCCGGTTTCGCTGACCCGGACGGAATACGCCATCTTGAAGCTGCTGATGCAGAATCCCGGACAGGTGCTGGCAAAATCCGTCCTGCTCGACCGCATCGGCGCGGACACGCCGGACTGCACGGAAGGCTCGCTCAAGACCCACATCAGCAATCTGCGCGGCAAGCTGTGGGACGCGACTGGCAAAGACCATATTGAAGCGGTCTGGGGCATCGGGTTCCGGCTGAGGCCGGAATCTTGACCATTTCTGGACGATTTTCCTGACCGCTTTCTGAACCTTTTGCCAGTACCATGCGGATATCAGGCAAAGGAGGTATAACGAGGAATTCTCCATCCTGCCCGGCGAACAGAGCACAACGGGCACAGATTGACGCAGTGGCTGCGAAGGAGGAACCATCATGTCAAAACGGACGCGGCAATACATCGGCATACTGCTCCTTGTAAATGGGCTGGTATTCTGGAAGCGGGTATTGCCGGTTTACAAACGGTCATTTTCTGCATAGCAAAAGCAAAACAGCAAGGAACGTCGAGAAAAATGTTCTCCGGCGCGGTAAAATGCCGTCGTAAGGAGTTGAGCGTGCATGAAGGAACAGAGTCTGGCCGTGCAGCGGATGCAGAACTACGGTGATGCTGCTGATCCTGGTTCCATCGAACAGGAATCCGCCGTTATAACCATCCCCTGCGCTTTCCAAGTGAAGCGGATAGTTGATACTCGCAAGGTTTGTGCAGTACGCAAACGCTCTGGTGCCGATCCTTGTTACCGTATCCGGAAGCTTCAGCGAAACCAGAGTTGCGTTTCCGCTGAAGCATAGCTTACCAATTTCCGTCACCGTATACCCGTCCAGTTTATCCGGAACAATCAGATTTGCCGCCGTTCCCGAATACCCCGTGATCTGCGCGGTATTGTCGGGCAGGACGCTGTATGTAAAATCGCCGGATCTGTTATCCGTGGAGAGGACGGAGACGGTCGGCTCCTCCGGAGGGGCTTCCGGCTGTTTTTCGGCCTCGGGCGCTTCCGGTTCTGCCGGGGCGGCGGGCGCTTCTTTCTGCGCGGTCAGTTCGTCCGGCAAGACGTCTTCGTAGGCTGTCTGCATCCGGAACTCCGCCGCCAGCGCCTGCATGGGCAGGCTGCACAGCAGGATCGCCGCCGAGCAGAGCAGCGCGGTCAGACTGGTAAAGCATCGCTTCATTATCGTTCCTCTTTTCTCCCGTTTTTCAAAAACGGCTATTTTCTCCCATATTTACCGTATAATATATAAAAATTCAATTCAAGACCATTTTCTATGAAAAGGAGCCGCTGCTTTTGCAGCGGCCCCCGTCTTCGCCTCCGGTGTTCTGGAGAAAAAGACTTACTTCATGTTGCGCTCGTAGGACTCGATCATTTTCTTGACCATCTGGCCGCCGACGGAGCCGGCTTCGCGGGAGGTCAGGTCGCCGTTGTAGCCGTTCTTCAGGTTGACGCCGACCTCCCTTGGTGTTCTTTTTCATCTTATTTTTTGCCGGGTTCCGGATTGGATGGCAGCGGGAAGCTTCGCACGGGGGCTGGGGCCAGCTCGCCGACGAAGCGGTAAAAGATGCGGATGCTCTGGCAAAACGGCTGCTCCCGGCGGACGGACTTCCGGATACCCTGCGGCAATTCCTTCGGTCCGATCTCAATGCGCTCAACAAACAGCGACAGCGTTTCTCTGTCCAGCTTCTCAATGTGTGTATAGCGCCGTGCAAGGGCGAAAAAACGCTGATAATCCTCCGCTGCGTTTTCTGTTTTGTCCGGTTCCAATGCTGTCAGAAGTCTTTGAAGTCCCGCGCCCTCAGTTTGAAGCTGCGACACCATATCGGATAGCCGGGCATCCTCCAGTCGTCCCTCCGCATTGTCCATGTAGAGCTTTGTAATCACCCTGTCGATGGTTTTCAGACGGGCGGCAGCCCGCTCCTGCTGAAGCTGCCGGGCCTGGACTGCCTCGGACGTTTGCGTTTCCCGGAGAACATCGCCGACAAGCCGGTCGATCTGTTCATCGGTCATGGCAAGGATCTCGTTCAGATCCTGCCGCACGACCTCCAGAAGGTCACTGTAGCGGATCCGGACACCCTCGCAGGGATCTGCAATGTCGGGCCGCTGTCTGGTGCAGGACAGGTACCAGTATTTCTCGCGTTCCCCCTTATAGACCGTTCCGCAGGAGCAGAGCGAATGCCCGCAGCGTCCGCAGACGGCAATGCCGGAGAAAATGCTTTTGCGCACGTGGTCGTATTTCTGATAATTCCGAGTTCCTTTTCCGAGATTCAGCGCCGCAGCGTCAAATGACTCCTGCGAAACAAGCGGCAGATGCGTGCCGCGCGTGACTGCCCAATCCTCCTGCGGGACGGGGAGCTTCTTTTCGGAACGGATGCTGGCCTTTCTCGTTTTGCCAAGCAGCGTATGCCCGAGATAGACCTCATTCTTGAGGATCCGCTTGATCGTCGTATAATTCCAAAGATCAGAGGCGTGGCTGGCGCCCTCGTCGCCAAAATGATCGCGATACAGGACGCGATATTTGAGCGGCGGAATGATCCCGCCGGCGTTCAGCTCCATCGCAATTTTCCGGGAGGAATCACCGGAGGCCGCCGCGGCAAAAATTCTCTGCACGACCGGCGCGGTCACCTCATCCGGGATGAGCTGATGCACATTGTCCGGATTCTTTTTGTAGCCATACGGCGGACAGGCACAGTATTGCCCGCTCTCACGCTTGTTTTTCAGAACGTTTTTGACCTTGCGTGAACCGTCACGCAGGTAGACCTCGTTCATGGCGAACTGGAACGGTGCAAAGACGTTTTCACGCGCCGTATCAAAGCCGTCGGAAATCGTGAAGAAGTGGATGCCGTGCTCTGGAAAATATTCTTCGGCGTAGTAGCTTGCCTCGCGCATATTTCGTCCAAGTCTGGAAAGATCGACGGTAATGACCGTATTCGCGCTCTTCTTCCTCAGGAATTCCAGCAGCTTTTTGAAGCCGGGGCGTTCAAAGTTTCCGCCCGACCAGCCGTCATCCTGAAAGACAGCCGCGACGATCAGTTCTCGTTTCGCGCAATACTCTTTAATCAGACTGATCTGGTTTTCAATGCTCCCGGATACGCTCTTTCCGGCCTCATCCACGGAAAGACGCACATACGCGGCAACAACAATTGATACGTTGGTCCTCATGTTTAGCCTCCTTGAACCAACTTCCCGTTCATATTATAACTTACCGGCGCAAATACGTCAATTTTTCCGTCAGTTTTCGACGATTCCAAGATTTTCTTTGCAATGATCTCCGCGGCGCTGCGCTGATCCCGAAAGCTTCTTTGTACGCAGTAGGTTGCACCGCCAATTTTAATTTCATGCCGATCCGTAGAAAACACCTCCTGCGCGTATTCTGTACGCTTCCCGGATTTTCTAATCAGAATCATGGCTGTGGTATATGGGATCGCAAAAAATGCACCGGTGCGCTGCAGAAGCACCGGTGCATTTTTCATGGCAAGCAGACGCGGCTACCCGTTCAGCGGAAGGGCCAGGCGCAGCAGGAACACGCCGTTTTCAGCCTGCAGCTCGAACAGGCCGCCGCGGCGGGCGGCGATGGCCTGCATACTGCGGCAGCCGTAGCCGTGACCCGCGCGGTCGGATACCGGAAGCCCCTCGCACATGACAACCTCGCCCTGATACGGGTTCTTGATTTCCAGCAGCAGCTTATTGAGCCGCACACCGCAGTACAGCGAGACGGTCCGCTGCTGCTCGTCCAGCCCGGACACGGCGCGGAACGCGTTTTCCAGTCCGTTGGACAAAACGGTGCACAGCTCGGTGTCTGGAATGCTCAGCGCTGCGGGGAGGCGGAGCTCCGCCGTCAGCCGGATGCCGTGCTGCTGCGCCTTTTCCGCAAACGAGGAGCACAGCAGATTGACCAGCTCGTTTTCACAGTAGCGCCGGACGCTCAGTGCCTCGACCTCGGACTGTACACGGTGGATATAGTCCCGCGCCTGTTCTGTCCGGTCTGCTGATAAAAACGCGTCGATCGCGTTCAGGTGGTGGCGCATATCGTGCTGGTACACTGCCGTCTGCGCCTGAGAGCGGCGCATGGCGTCCATTTCCGTCTGCGCCTGCGACCATTTTGCTTCCAACATGGAGCTTTGCATCTCCGCGCTGCCGCGCCGCTGCGTCTGCACGTGATACGCGGTCAGGAATATCACGTAGAATACGATCAGCAGCGCCGGAAGCGACTCGTTGACTGCATGAATTCCGGCGTAAAGGGCATCGGAATAGATCGTCGTTGCGTAATCAAAGAAATAGAACGCGACCGGAAGGCTGCCGAACAGCCCAAGCGCCGCCCTTGAGCAGGTCATGGCTTCGTATGCCGCACGGACAAAATACCGGCGCAGCAGGAGAAAGACCGGAACGATCAGCACCGCATAGCTGATCTCGCCCGCCAGAACAGAGTGCGTCAGCGCACTGACGATCTCGCGTACCCAGTTGAGAATCTCACAGCACAGGTACGCGGTAAAGACGCTGACGATGGACACGCCAAGCGGCTTATGCAGCAGAAAAATCAGCCCCAGCGTCAGCGGCAGGTGGACGATCAGCGGATACAGCCGCTTGACCGTGTCGACGCCGAACAGGAGCCAGGGCGGGATCTGAATGAGCAGCAGCAGAACGCAGAGCAGCGCGACCGTCCGCCTCTGCCTCCGGCTCTCGCAGCCGCCCGCGATTTCCACGCTCAGACACAGGCCGAAGATCAGGATCAGGCCATAATTCAAAATGCCGATGATAACCTCAGCGGGCACAGCTCATCCCTCCCGTTCCAAAAACAGCAGCTTCATGTAATCCTTTTGGAGCTGCGGGTACAAAAGCCGTGAAACCGGGAGGTTTTTTCCGGAAAACGTTCGCACGCCCGCAGGCGAAAGCTCGCTGATCTGCATCATGTTAACAATATACGAGCGGTGGATCCGCGTGAATTCCTCCCGCGCGAGCAGCACAGCCTCATAATCGCGGAGCGTACCTGCCGTCTGCCGCACCTGACCGCCGGCCAGATTGAAATACAGGTGCTTCCCGTTGACCTCGACAAAGGCCAGCTGCGAAAACGGGATGCGGATCAGCGTGCCGCCGGTTTTCAGCGTCAGACTGTCCTGCGGTCGCTGCTCACGCTGCCAGAGCTGATCCAGAATGGGGTGCAGCGTCTGTGCGCGGACGGGCTTCAGCAGATACTCCATCGCCTTCACGCCGTAGCTCTCATACGCAAAGCCCGGCGAGGAGGTCAGGAACACAAGCGCCGCCGCCTCGTCAAAGCTGCGCAGCTCACGCGCGGCAGCCATGCCGTCCATGCCGGGCATCATCACATCGAGCAGATACAGCGTAAAGCGCTCCCTGCGCGCCGCATCCAGCAGCTGCGCCGCGCTGCGGAACGTGCGAAAATGCAGCGGGCAGCGCCGCTGCGCCTGCCACTGCCGCAAAAGCTCCGTCACAGTCTCCAGCTCCTCCGCCTGATCGTCGCAGACCGCGATATTCATCCGCACCGCCTCCCTCGAAAATACCTTTTCTGCATCTTATCATACTCCGGCGTATCTTTCCAGAGCGCGTATGACATTTCAGGCAGAAAAAGCATACATCTCGTGCCGCCCATGCGCATTTCCGCACAGCAGCTGCTATACTCAATATAACCGAAAAGAAGGAGGGACGCGGGATGGAGCAGTGGATCGCGTGGCTTGCCGCGCTTGTCAGCTTCTCCGCCTTCCTCGTCCTCTGGTTCCGGGAGGTGCGGCGGATGCTGCGGTCGCTGAAGAGCATTGTCGACAGTGCGCTTGAGCAGGCTGCCGCCTGCCGCAGAAGCGCCGCCGGAGTTCTTGCGCGCAGCGAAAGCATCCTGCGGCAGGCCGTGGAGAACTACAATCATGCGCTGACCCGGCCGTGGAACTTCCTTCCCGGACATCTGATGGGCTTTCACAGGCTATGACCGCCGCGTCAGCGGCACAGAAACAGCAAGGAGAGAGAATTATGGGATTGTTCAGCAACAACAAAAAGCTCTGCCCCATCTGCGGCAGCCCCACCCCGCGCCTGCTCGCAACGGTCGTCGATGATCAGCCGCTGTGCAAGGCCTGCGCCGCGAAGATCGACCTGCCGGACGGCTCGCTTGCGAATATGTCGATCGAGGCTTTCCGGAATTATCTTGATTTTTATGAGGAAAACCGGCCCCTGCGCGAGCAGTTCACGCAGACTGAGCAGTTCAGCTTCGGCTTTTTCAGCGGCGGCATTCTGCTCGACACGGAGCACCGACTGCTCCGGCTGAAATACGGCGACGGAGCCTTTGCCTTTACCGCAGAGAACTTCGCCTGCTTCCGCATCTATGAGGACGGCCGGCTGCTGATGGAGGGCAAAACGGGCAGTCTCGACCTTTACCGCAGCGAGGTCCCCGCGATTTTAAAGAAGCTTGCGCCGAAGGTCCTGACCTATCTGCGGGAAAAGCGCGAATATGAGCGGTTCGAGGAGCTGGAGCGTATGCTCGAAAAGAACGGCGACTCGTCCTCCACGCGCCGTCTCCGCCGCTCCGAGCCGCGATTTGACGAGCCTGCGCCGGTCCGTCAGTTTGAGCTTGAGATCCAGCTCCGCCATCCCTACTGGGGCTCGTTCCGCCAGAAGATCAGCGCGCCGGTCTTTATGCACGACGAACCCAATCTCGACGACTACAAGCGCGATTACGAGCAGAAGGTCACAGAGCTGCACACGCTTGCCGTCAACCTGATGAAGATCCTCGACCCGTCCGCGCCTGAGCACCGGAATGTGGGCGGCACGGACAGCGAAAAACAGCCGCAGACCCGGCCCCAGCCTGCCCCGCAGACAGACACCGTCACCGAGCTCAAGCGCTATAAGGAGCTGCTGGACGCCGGAATTCTGTCCGAGGAGGAATTTACCGCCAAGAAAAAGCAGCTGCTTGGCATCTGAACCGTCGTTTTCGCGGCAGAAATGACAGCCGCGAACGAATAAAACGCAGAAATAGAAAGGGAAAAGAAACATGAAGAAGAATGTAATGCGCATCGCAGCCTTGCTGCTGCTCCTCAGCCTGCTGCTGAGCCTCACCGCCTGCGGCGAGAATGCCAAGAGGCAGGAAGCGGTCGACGCCTACAGCAAGGCCGCCGATGCCTACAATGTGATGGCGGATAAGATGAACAACTACGCCGATGTGATCGACGAGGATATCCTCGCCGACTGCCAGAGCATGGGCGATATGCTGCAGCGCTACAGCGACATTCTCAACACCCGCGACGATCTGACGGACGACCAGTACGACGAAATGATCAGCTGGTTCGCGTCCGTTGAGGACTGGACGGGCGAGATCAAGGATATGCTCGACGCCTCCTTCGGCTGATCCGCGCACTGCCATAAAGCATAAATCAACGGGAGAACACACAAAGCTGTGCGTTCTCCCGCTTTTGCGTTTTACCGGCGGTTCTGCCAGAGGATCTGCTGCTCTGTTATGAGCGGATAGGCGATAAGCGCGCTGCCGTCGAGATTTTCCCGGTGCAGATCGACCGCTGTCAGACAGCGATTATCATAGGTGGAATAATAATAGACGCCGCTGTGTGCATTGCAGCAGGAGGTATAGATCGTGCGCTCGTACTGTCCGTCTGCCACCTCGCAGCAGCCGCGCTGCTGCTCCACGGCGCCGAGGATGTGGAAAAACTGGCTGACGCTCCCCTGCTCCGTGTCGTCGGAGACGGCGTTCAGCTTTGTAAACGCGGCGCGGACGAAGCGCGACATGGACGACAGATCGCCCGGCAGGCCCAGCGCGCCCATGCCCCGGCTGTATGGGCACAGCGGGAGCGCTTGGGAAAAGCGGTTTTCCGGCTGTCGGGGCGAAAGGTGCATATAGTTGTTCAGATTGAACAGCTGCTCGCCGAACGGCGGGTTATTGGTCAGAACGCCGATAGGGTTTTCATAGACGTGCAGGCCGTCTGCGGTCGATTCGACCGTGACCGCTTCTCTTTCGTCGGCAATCAGCCAATGCAGCTGCGCGGCGGGCAGAGCGGCGCTGAACGGCGTTCCGGTCAGGTTGAGCCGGGAAAGCTCTGTCCGGGCCTGTTGAACCGACGCGCACCGGCCCAGCAGCCACGGGATGAGCTCAAACTGCGCGATATTCGTCCTGTCCGGCTCTGGCTGCGCGTATACGGCGTTTCCGACGAAATTCAGCCCCGCCATGCACAGGCCGGTTTCGTTGACGGCGTCGTAATACAGTGGGTAGCCGCCCGCCACATGGGCCATGCCGATTATGGCGTAGTGCGTATGCACCGGGCCTGCGTGGTGGAAGTCGAACGGGTAATTTCGCGGCGTGATTGTCACCTGTTCGCCGTAGCTGCATTCGTAATCCATCGTCCGGCCAAAATACAGCTGCTTTGTCTGATATGTGATCGCAGTACACATCTTGCGCTGCACTCCTTTCAAGCTTGCGTTGCATTAGTTTGTGCAGTTTTTACCGGATAAAATTCGTTTTTGCAAGCGGCTCCTTACGCGGATTGGGAACGCCTGCGGCCTTGCCTGCCTCGATGCAGCGCAGGAGCCAGGCCATATTGTGCCCCAAAACGCGCATGATGCGCACGCCCTCCTCGTCCTGCTGGATGTCTTCGGCCCTGGAGCCGTGGACATTGTTCCAATAGCAGGAGGAAACGATGGGCATTTCCGTGATGCCGGGGTATTTGAGCAGCTGCTCGTACGCGGCCGTGGTGCCTGCGCGGCGGGCGGAGGTAATGACGGCGGCGGGCTTGCGACAGAACGCTTCCTTCGGCGCAGAATAGAACAGGCGGTCCATGAACGCGGTCATATTGCCGGAGGCCGCCGCGTAGTGGACAGGCGTTCCGAACACGAAGCCGTCCGCGTCCTTTGCCTTTTCGGCAAAGTCGTTGACCGAACCGCCGAAGACGCATTTGCCTGCCTTGGAGCAGCCGCCGCAGGCGATGCATCCGCCGATGGGCGTATTGCCGATCCAGAAAATTTCGGTATCGATTCCGTCCGCGTTCAGCGCGGAAGCGACCTCGCGCAGCGCAGCATCGGTGCAGCTGTGCTCATGCGGACTGCCGTTTACAAGCATGACTTTCATAGGGAATCCCTCCTGATTGGTTTTCTTCTTTCATACCACAGTTTCAGGAAAAATGCAAGCGGAACAGCAGCACAGAAAGCAGCCGCCGCTTTTCCAAAACCGGAAAAGCGGCGGCAGAACGCTCAATCCCCCTCGACCATGCGGTAGCCGACGCCGGATTCGGTGAAGATGTAAGCAGGCTGGGCGGGATTTTTTTCGATCTTGCGGCGGATGTTTGCCATATTGACGCGCAGAATCTGGTTGTCGCTGCGGGCGCTGGGGCCCCAGAGCTCCTTGATGAGATAATCATATGTCAGGACCTTGCCCGCGTGCAGGCCGAGCAGCGCAACCAGCTTATATTCGTTCTGCGTGAGATTGGCGTCGCGGCCCGCGATATAAACGCGGTGCTTATCGTAGTCGATGGTCAGCTCTCCGGCGGTGAACACGCCGGAATTGGCGACGGCGGCTGCGCCTTCCGGCGTCCGGGTGTGGCGGACGGCGGCGCGGATGCGCGCAAGCAGCTCCTCCGTGCCGAAGGGCTTGGTCAGATAATCATCCGCGCCTGCGTCGAGGGCTTCGACCTTGTCGCGCTCGTGGCTGCGGGCGGAGACGACCAGAATGGGGACCTTCGACCATTTCCGGACGTTTCTCAGGATCGTCATGCCGTCCATATCCGGCAGGCCGAGGTCGAGAATGATGATATCCGGACAGTGCGATGCGATCATGGTATTCGCCATCGCACCCGTGCCGGCCATAAGCACGTCGTAGCCGTTTGCCGTCAGGATCGCCTGCATAAAGCTGCGGATGGTCCGCTCGTCCTCGACCAGAAGAACCTTATCTCTGATGTTCATGACTGTTTTCCTCCAATGGCAATGAAAATTGCAGCAGAGCGCCGCCTTTTTTCCGGTTTTCCGCACGCATCGTACCGCCGTGCGCCTGCACGATGGACATACATACAGACAGGCCGATGCCCATATTGCGCCGCTGGTCGGAGATCTCCTCCTGATCGCGGGTGAGATAGCCCTCGAACAGGTGCGGCAGAAGCTCCTTCTCGATGCCGCAGCCGTTGTCCGCGACCTCGAAAACAGCAAGGCCGCCGGCGCTCGACAAGCGCAGCTCGATCCTTGTGGTCGTTTTGCCATGCTGGACGGCATTTTCCATCAGATTGATCAGCACCTGCTCAATGAGAATGATATCCATCGGGATCATAAGCAGCGTATCGGGCGCGGTGATGCTGACCTCGACCGCGGGATAGTGCCGCTTGAATTTCATGGAGGCTGCGCCGAGAACCTCTTCTCCCGCCTCCAGCTCCTTTTTGATATTCGAAGCGCCGGACATACGCGTGACGGACAGCAGATTTTCCACCACGCCGATGAGCCAGTTGGATTCGTCGCGCATATTTTCCAGCAGATCTCTGCTGGTTTCCGGTGAGATCTGACTGCCGTTTTCCAGAATCGCGTCGATGCCGCCGACGATGGCGGTCAGGGGCGTACGGATATCGTGGGAGACGGCCCGCAGGAGATTGCCGCGCATTTTTTCTCTTTCCGCTTCCGCACGGAGCTTTTCCTGCTGCTTGATCTGGGTGGTCAACGTGCCGACCACGACGGAGACGGCCAGCATGACAAGGAAGGTCAGCGGATAGCCGGAAATGGTAAAATTGAGCTGCATATAGGGGTATGTAAAGATCCAGTTCACGCCGACGACGCCGATCACCGAAGCAAGCAGGCCAAACAGGTACCCGTCGGTGAAACGCGAGACGAGCACGACCGCGCATTCGAAGATCAGCGCGACATACACGTCGGACGAGTCGATCATCCGCAGCAGCGCGCACAGCAGCGCCGCCGCTGCCAGAATGCCGACGCACACGGCACAGTCGCGCCAGGAAAACAGGAATATCTGCCGCAGCCGCCCGCGTAAGGTCTGATCCTTTGTATTTCGTGTCATATCCATCGATCCTCACCCAGTATATAATAGCATAAAAGAAAACAGCCGGTATGTTAAGGGCCTGTTAAGAAGCAGAAAACGCATGCACCAGCGGCTTCCCCGGCGGGGAGGCCGCTGGGTGCTGCGATAAAATCAGTCAGATCACATATTCATCCGCTGCGTCGGCGGTGGCCAGGGTGGAGAGGGGGATGGCGTCGAGACAGGCGGCGATTTGTTTGTCGAGCCGGTTCCAGACGGCGGACAGGCCGGAGGATACCTCGCAGCGCGTCAGCTGTACGTTCGTGCCGAGGCAGGACAGGGAGCCGTCCGCCGCGCGGATGATCTCGCCGATGGAATAGTCAGACGGTTCGCGCGTCAGGCGGTAGCCGCCGCCCTTGCCGTGCGTTCCCTCGACCAGTCCGTGCTCTGCCAGCGTGCGCAGGATGCGCTCAAGATACTTCTGCGACAGCTCCTGCCGCTCGGCGATCTGCCGCACGGGGACAAAGCCGCCGCGATGCTCCGCCAGATCCAGCAGGATCAGAACCGCGTAGCGGCCCATGGATGAGATCAGCATACGGATTCCTCCCTTGCGATGATACCGCCGCCAAGGACGGTATCGCCATCATAGAGCACGGCGGACTGGCCGGGCGTGATGGCGCGCAGCGGCTCGTCGAAGACGAGGCGGACGCCTGCCTCCCCTGCCGGATAGACCGTGCAGGGCTGCTCCGGCTGGCGGTAGCGCGTTTTTGCGCTGCACCGGAACGGAAGCGCGGGCGCTTCGCCGGAGATCCAGTGCATACCGGGCACGAGGCATTCTCTTGTAAACAGCGCCTCGTTCGGGCCGACGACGACGGCGTTCCGCTCCGGCAGGATCTTCACGACATAAATTTTGCCGTCCGACGGCATCCGCAGGCCCCGGCGCTGGCCGACGGTATAGTGGATAATGCCGCGGTGGGTGCCGACGACATGGCCGTTCAGGTCGAGGAACGGGCCGGGTTCTGGCGTTTTGCCGGTGCGGCTCTCGATGACCTTCGCGTAATCGCCGTCCGGGACAAAGCAGATGTCCTGACTGTCGTGCTTGCGGGCGTTGATCAGGCCGGCTTCGGCGGCAATTTCACGCGCTTCGGTCTTGCGCAGGCTGCCAAGCGGGAACTTGACCCGCGCAAGCGTCTCCTGTGTCAGATCGTAGAGCACGTAGCTCTGGTCCTTCGTCTCGTCGAGGGCCTTTTTGAGGACGTACTTCTCCCCTTCCCGCTCGATGCGGGCATAGTGCCCGGTGGCGATATAGCGGCAGCCCATGATATCGGCGCGCTCAAACAGCTTGTCGAATTTCAGATAGCGGTTGCAGTCGATGCAGGGGTTCGGCGTAATGCCGTGCTCATAGGCGTCCACAAAGCGGTCGATAACGCACTCGGCGAATTTGTCCTTGAGGTTGAAGACATAATACGGCATACCGAGGCGGTAGGCCACGCTGCGTGCGTCCTCGACATCGTCGAGCGAGCAGCAGGTGTTGGCCTTCGGAATGCCCGCGTCTTCATTATCATAGAGCTTCATCGTGCAGCCGATGCAGGAGAAGCCTGCGTCCGTCAGCAGCTTGGCCGCGACGGAGGAATCCACGCCGCCGGACATGGCGACCAGTACCTTTTCAGTTTCCATTGGCAGCCAGGGACGCCTGCATGGCGGTGATCGTGCGCTCCATCAGCTCGTCAAGACTCCAGCCGAGCATATCCGCGCCGCGCTCAATGACCTCGCGTGAGCAGCCTGCGGCGAACTTTTTATCCTTGAATTTCTTTTTGAGCGACTTGAGCTGAAGGTCCTGCACGCTTTTTGTCGGCAGCATCCGCACGACTGCGCCGATAAGGCCGGTCAGCTCGTCCGTGGCGTAGAGCACCATTTCCATCTGGTGCTCCGGCTGCACGTCGACGGTGAGCAGATAGCCGTGGCTGACGACCGCATGGACAAGGCGCTCGTCCACGCCGCGTTCGCGCAGGATCTGCGCCTCCTTCGTGCAGTGCTGGTCGGGATACTGCTCAAAATCCAGATCGTGCAGGATACCGACGGTCTGCCAGAAGTCCGCCTCATCGGCATAGCCAAGCTGGGCGGCAAAATACCGCATCACATCGCCCACGATACGCGCGTGCAGGCGGTGGAATTCACCCTCATTATATTCACACAGCAGGTCCCATGCCTGCTCTCTGGTCGGAATCATAGTTCTGCCTCCTGATCGTCCAGTTTTATTTGATAATTATAGCACAGATCGGTGTCTGTGTACAGGGAAAGTGTCTGGTGCGTGCTGTAAAACGCGAAAATCCTCACCTTGCCGTGCGGCAGGGTGAGGATTGGGGTGCAGGCTTTCAGGGCGTAACGTCTGACATATCGTAGAGGGTGGGTTTTCCGTCGCGGGCGCGCTGGAGAGCGGTGAGGGCGTAGAACGCCTGCGTGGTAGCAAGCAGGTTGCCTCCGTCCTCCGGCGTATGGGCGAAGCTGCCGTCGTCCTGCGCGAAGCGCAGGAGCACGTCCTCCAGCGTCTGCCCGTTCTTCACAAAACGCGCGTCATCCAGCGAGAGGCCAAGCTCCGTCAGTGCTGTGAGCACCTGACTGACCGACTCGCTGCTCTCTGTGCCCCAGGAGGAAAACGCGCCGTTTTCCTCCTGCATCTGCGACAAACAGGAAAGCCCGGCTTCTACTGCCGCGGACACGTCCGCGCGGCTGCGGTAGCGGGCAAGCGCCTGCAGGGCCATGGCGGTCAGATCGGGATCTGACGCGCCACCGCCGAGGCTCCAGCCGCCGTCGGCATTCTGCCGGGTCAGAATTGCGTCGACATAGCCGTCGCGCGTCGCCTGCACGGCGGCTGCGGAATTCTGCGGGAGCTCATAGCCGCCGCAGTCCAGCGCCAGCAGCGCGAACGCCGCGCCGTTGACGCCCTGTGCCGTCGTCTTTTCGAGGTCTGCCAGCGGCAGGAGCAGATTATAGCCGCCGACGTTTTGCGGGTCGCGCCCGATCGCCGTGAGGGCAAGGATCAGGCGGGAATACTCGGTATACCGGTTCTCGTCGAGGGTTCCGTCTGCCGCCTGCACGGCGGCTTCGACCGCCGTATAATACCGGTCAAAATATCCGTCCGACAGATCTGCCCCGGCACGCGCCAGACCAAACACGATCCAGTCGCCGTCCAGCGAACCGAAGCCCGGCTCCGGCACCGCTGATTTCAGGTACTTTGCCGTCCGTTCCAGCGGCGTCTGCGTGCCGCCACAGGCGGACAGGAGCAGACACAGCGCCAGAAGCAGTGCAACCGCTCGTATTCTTTTCATGCTGTTACCTCTTTACCGTCATGGCCCGGCAGACCGGCTGGTTATCCTGATCCAGCAGGAACAGGCGGATCCGCGCACCGTTTTCAACTGCCGCAAGCGTCTGTGCCTGCGTCAGCAGCTTTACCTGCACCATGCGTCCATTCTGATCATAATAGGCCACGGCCAGCTTCTGGCCATTTTCAAATTCGCCGCTGATCGTAAGCGAGCCGGTTTTGATATCATAGGCCCAGGTCAGCATGCCGATCCGGCCGTTTTCCACCGTTCCGGGTTCGACCGTCAGACTGACGGACGCGGTCGGCGTCTGCGTTTTGACGTTTGTGAGACGGCCGGACTCCTCGCTGTCCTGATCGTGGTACCGGACATAGGGGAAGCGGATGTCGATTGCCGCATCCTCCTCCGTAAGCGGGTTCTCCGACCACTGGACATACTTTGTCACGTCCCGCCGCAGGCCGTTCGCATAGACGAGATCGACCTGCATACCGGCAGGGTCGAAGACCTCACCGGCCCGATACTGCGTTTTATCCGGCTGACGGGTAATTTCCAGCGTGACCGACGGCCCGAAGGCCATGAGCTTCGCGCTGTCGTTCTTGAAATACATCACGCCATAGGAATCCACGACCGGCGAGCAGATTGCATACTGCGCGTCCTTTCCGCTGGGCGTAAAGAGGACATAGGGCGTATCCATACCGGATTCCTCCGTGACATAGTCTGCACGCGTCTGCTCTGCCTTGTCCCGCAGGACGCGGAGCTTGCCGGGCGTATAATTGTCGACGAAATAGACATAGACATAGCCGGTCGTCTCTTCATAGGCCGTCGTGAGAATGCCGGAGGTCTGCGGATAGCCCTGCGTCTGGACGCGGTAGGCGATCGTGTGCGACGCAAGATCCACAACTGTAAGACTGTGGCCGCCGTACTCGCTGAACTGCGCCGTACCTCTGACGCCGATGTAGGCACGGCCATTGTACACCACCGGCGTTGAGGTGCTCATGGCCTGCGCGGTGCTCGTGCCGTTTTCCAGCTTCAGCGTCCACTTGCTGCCTGTCCGCAGCTGCCAGCCGTCGGACGTTTTCCCGGTTTTTACGCTGCAGAGCCAACCGCCCTTCGTGGTAAAACAGAAGGCATCGGTCGCTTTATCATAGCAGATCGTGCTGCGCACGTCACCGCAGAGGCCGTCCCATTTGTCGAGCAGTCGTCCGGTCTTCGCGTCGAGCATCAGAAGACTCCCGGTCATGGACTTGCTTCCGTCCGCGCCGTCGTCCGTGCCGACCAGAACATAGTCCTCGCAGGCATACGCGCCTGCCCAGTAATAGCCGCCTGGCGTCGTCCAATACCAGCAGGCGGTCTTTTCTTCATCCGTGCGCGCCGGGTCCTCGTCCGTGATGGACAGGCAGACAAAGTTTGCGGGAGATTCCTCGCTGCGCCAGAAGCCGGTGTAGAGATAGTCGCCGCAGACGGTGATCGGGCTGTTCGGCTGGCCCTCGAGCGGGTCATGGTAGATCCAGAGCGATTGCAGCGTTTCGGCGTTGAACGCCTGGATCGTACCGTCGGAAAGTCCGACGAACACCATGCCATTGGCATAGGCCGGAGGCGTGATGGAAAAGCTCGACGCGCGATCCATTTTGGCCTTCGTCAGGATCTCGCCGGAAACCGGGTCGACGCGGCAGATCATATCCCCCGCGCAGACGATCAGAACGCCGTCCACCAGCAGCGGGCAGCCGGTCGAGCCGCTGTCTATGCCGCTGCCGATCGCATTCGACCAGTAAAGCGTGGACGCGTCGGCATCCACCGGCATCTGGATAGATACGACGGCGTTGTTGCTGCCTGCGGTGCCGCCGGGCGTGCCATTGGCGTCATAGCTCGTTCCGCGGAAATCGGCCCATTCGGCGGGAAGCTGCCGCAGCGTTTCGTTCTTCTGCGCAGCGCTGAGGGTCATTACGGCGCGGGCCGCGCCGCCCGTAACGACAACAGCGTCCTCGTCGATTTTCAGAACGAGCGTACCGGATGCGCTGTGCGACGGTTCGATGGTCCCGCTCCGGCCCGCATAGCCGGGGCAGGTCAGAAGGTACTGATAGGTATAGCCGTCAAACAGCTCATACGCGCCGTCTGCATCCGGCCAGACGCGTGTTTTGGAGAGCGTATCGCAGACAAACATCAGCGCGTCCATGGGCGTCAGCTGCGGCGTGAAGAGGACCGGCTGCGCCTTGCGCACCTGAATCCGGTACTCCGAAGCCGTTTCTTCGCCCGCAAAGTCATTTGTCAGCGTCAGCGTGATAGTCTCCGGCTCCGCCGTGCCGTTCAGCTTCACATCGGCAGACGCGCCGGGCGTCAGCTCCTGTCCGTCCATCCAGACGCGATAGCCGGTGCTTCCGTTATCGCGGTAGCAGGCGGCATCCGCAGGATAGACCTCTGCGCAGACGGAAAGCGTCTGTGCAGCCGCGGGCACGGTGACGGTATAGTCCCACACCGCAGCAGAATAGCCCGTGCCGCCGCCGTACGTGAGCGTCTGCGCCTGCCCGGCGCAGGCAAGTGAAAGATCGCGCAGCGAGAGCGTGCGCCGGAGCGTGACGATATACTCCTGATAGTAGGTGACGCTCCCGGCGGTGCGCTGGCAGCGGATCGTGAGCGTATTGCCGCGTCCGTTCTGGTTCAGAAGCAGGTTCCGCAGGAACACAGGCGTTCCGAGCTGGGCGGAGGTGATCTGCGTCTCAAGCAGCTGGTCGTCCTGCGCGGTGTTGGTGATGGTGCGGTACTGCGCGAGGAAGGCAGTGCTACCCGTCTGGATATCGCCGTTGATGCAGAGATAGACTGCGGCGGGCGTATCGGCCACAGCCGCCGTATAGGCATGGCTGGCCGGGTCAAAGGTCTGGTCGAGCGGAATATTGCCCTTGCTGGACGTCAGGTTGTCCTTGCTCAGAGCCAGCTCTGTCAGCCAGTCGCCGGTCTGCACAGTGACCTTTGGCAGCGGGCCGTCCTTGGCCGTAAAGCTGCCCGTTGCATGATAATACGTATCCTTTGTCGCCGTGTAGGTATACTGCATACCGGGAACCAGCGTGAACCGGTACTGATTTGCAGCCGCGACATAGACGCCCTTGAGGATCTGTCCGCTTGCATCGCAGACCGTCAGGTCAACATCTGCGGATTCGACCGGAATGCGAACGGTACAGCTGTTTGTTTTTTTCAGAACCAACGTATACTGTGTCGCTTCGCCTCCGGCCCGCACCTCGATGGATACGCTTTTCTCCGTTTCATCGATGGAAAGCGTGCAGCCGCCCGTCTGCGTGACGTCTTCACCGTCGGCAAAGAGCGTATAGCCCTCTGCCGTGGGTGTCAGGGCCAGCGTGACCTGTTCGCTGAGCACCTGCCAGGTATATGTCCGCGTGCTCTCGTCAAACGACTCCAGCGCGGCGGGCGCGCCGGATTCCTCCGTCACGCGCAGCTGCTTCAGCGTCGGGGCACGGCGGATGGTGAGCGTATAGTCCTGATACTGCGTCATGCCCTGCGCGTCCTGCGTGCCGGCGCGGTACACGACGGTATTGCCCTGCATACCGACGGCAAGCACGCCGTCCACGCCGCTGGTTCTGGATTTCAGCGCCTGTTCGGCCTGCTGCGGCTCCGTGCCGCCCGCCGGGGTATAGATTGCGGTCAGCTTCAGCTTGCTTGCATCCGGAAACACACTCGTGTCATACGGCCAGAACGCGTAGAGCGTTCCGGTAAAGCTGTCGTCCAGAACGGCGGTCAATTCACGCGCCGTCTTCTTCTCCACGGGAAGCTTGCTGCCGTCAAACTCCGTTTTGGACGCGGATGAAAGCATGAAGCCGTCCGCTTTGAGCCAGTCGGCCCTGTCAAGCACGGCAGTCACGGAGGTCTGCTCCGGAACCGTGACGCTGCCCGTCACGCCGCCGGACTGCGCCTGCATGGTAAAGGTATAGCTTCCGGCGGGCAGCGAGAGCATTCCGCTGCCGTTCTCGTCCTGATAGACGCGGCCATACTGGTTCTCGGCATACAGCGTATCGCCGGACTGCCAGACGCTGTTCCGGTCCGAGAAGGTAACGTTATATTTTGGGCCGTCCAGTGTCTGCTTGTACTGCTCGACCGCGTTATGAAGCGCCGTGTACAGGCTGAGCGCCGCATTATCGTCCGCAGTGACGTATCCGGCGCAAGCGGCGTTATACGCTACCTTTGCAGCCAGCTGCACATCCGGCTCCTCCAGCCGGTAATCGGCCATAGCAGCGATCAGGCTCTGCATGGCATCCGACGGCTGCGCCGTCAGCCTGTCTGTGAAGCAGAGATACCGGATCCCGGCCTGCGCGGCGTTTCGCGTCAGGTCGTGGCTCCCGGTTTCATCACTGCGGATAAAATTTCCTGTTTTGCCGTCGATCTGCGTCACGCTGTTCTCGTCCGGCCCAAAGCTGTGGCCGCTGGCGTTCAGCGCTTCGTAAAGCGTCTGATCTGCCGTGTAGCTGATGCGCTCCGGCGCGATCAGAAGCGTGCCGTTCCAGTCGGCAGCGAGGTAAAACCAGCCGCCCTCCGCTGCCAGTGCCTGCATCGGCAGGCAGCTAAACAGCATGATGGCTGCAAGCAGCAGCCCGAGCAACCGAACCTTTTTTTGTTTCATATCTGTCCTCCCCTATCAGTACAGGCAGCGAATCCATTTCAGCCACGCGCGGCGCGGCAGCGGTACAGTCTTTTGCAGGCGGTCTATCGTCTGTTTCCAGACCCGGCGGGCGCGCTTCGCCTGCTCGCGCGTCATGGCGTGGCTGCTGAAGCGGGCCTCGCCGTTGAGCGCTGCAATCTCGCAAACCGCGCCTGCGTATTCGGCGTCCGTTTCCCGGAGTGATTCGCCGAACGCGAAGACCGAGCCGCCGTCGTAGCCAAGGCCCATCGCGGGCCAGAGCGCCGCAAGCGCTCCCGTCACCCAGGCAACGGACTGCGCGGGCGCGGTGTGCTCGAAGCGGTAACGCCATCTGCGGCGGATGAGCGCATAGCGCAGCGCGGCGGCAGCCAGCAGGAAAAGCAGAAGTCCGACTATCAGTAAGATCCAGAGCCAGAGCCGCATTTTGACTGTGGGCGCGCTCTGTGCGCCGCCCTCCGGCTGCTCCTGCTGCGTGTCCTCTGTTTCGTCCGACTCATTTTCTATCGTCTCCGCCTGCGCGATAGAACCGTTGTCCGTGTGCGTGTCGCCGGTCTGGCTGGCGGCTTCGGACTGGTGCGGGGAAAGAATATCCGTCAACTCTCCGTAGCCCGGTGTGAGAGCCAGCGGCATCCAGCCGGTGCCGTCCTGATAGACCTCGGCCCAGCCCTGTGCGTCTGCCGCGGTCAGGGTGATCGCAGAACCGGCCTGCGCACGCGCGGCAGTCTCCTGCGTGAGGACGAAGCCCTCGGCATAGCGCGCGGGGATGCCGTAATAACGAAGCGCCAACACGGTCAGGGTCGCGGTCTGATACGTCGTGCCCTTTATCGATTCATCCAGCGGCAGCGGCGTTCCGGCCTCGCGGAGCGCGTCCAGCTGTTCGAGAAAACGCGCCGTGCAGAGCTGCGCCTGCTCCGGCGTCAGAGAACCTGCGGAACCGTATTCCCGGCAGAGCTCATCCAGAATCGGAGCAAGCTGCGCGCGCGCCTGCTCAGGAAGCTTCACGTCCTGCTCCTGCACGAATGCGCGGTAGCTGCCCTCTGCGCTGAGGTAGGCGTCCGCCGTCTCCGGCTGCTCCCGCAGTGTGTCCAGAAGCTCTGCTGTTGTCTGTTCCGGCGCAAGGGGCATGGTGAAGCGGTACTGCCGCGCTCCGCGCAGGCCGCTTGTCGGGATCTGGGTGCTTTCCAGACTGTCTGTGCGCAGTGCACCTTCCTGCGGGAGCGCGGAGAGCGCGTAGGGCGCGTATACATAGGCGCTGCAAGCGCCGGTATTTTCAATCAGGACTGTCTGCGCCTGCTCCTGCCGCTGCAGGCCGCGCGACGCGGCGGCAAGCTGCGTCTGCGGGTAGAAGCCCTCCTTGTGCAGCCAGTACAGCAGATCGGTCTGTTCGGCAAGCGTCTGCGTATCAAGCGCCTGCCATGCCGTGCCGGTAAAGGTATCGCCGGTAAAGCCGCGCAGATAGAGCGCCGTCGGCTGCTCCATCGTGACGGTCAGGCACGGCGTCTGCTCAGAAGCGGCGGAAAACCCGGAAAATTCCCCCTCCGGCAGCACTGCCTGTCCGGCTCCGTACCGGAGTTCATGCAGCGCCGCGCGAGAGGCCGCGCCCCACTCGGAAAACAGCGCACCGCTTCGCAGACCCGGTACAGCCAGAAGCACGGCGGCAAGCACGCCCGCCAGCGCCAGAAGCGTACTATATCCCAAAAGCAGCGGAACGGATTCTTTGTGGTCTGCCGCGCCGCCTGCCAGCAGCAGCGCCGCGCACAGCGGGCACACCGCCATCCAGACCTGCGCTGCATCCGGCCTGAGCAGCGCCAGAAGCGCCGCAGACAGCACCGTCAGCAGCAGGCCG
>ENA-ORUB01000214-ORUB01000214.1-human-gut-metagenome-genome-assembly--contig:-NODE-214-length-76390-cov-14.969490_pt1 | contig 76390 bp, 72 predicted proteins | sample MGYA00241918_ERZ509200 | MGnify/ENA primary metagenome ERZ509200 (study PRJEB26280, sample SAMEA2338853) | human gut metagenome | biome: human gut; feature: human-associated habitat; material: faeces... | reverse complement strand
ATAAGAGGGAAAGAATAAAAAATCAGAGCCGTGACACAGTTCTGTTTACACTACCTAGCATTACCATATTTAGTTAGTTTTTCTGCTTCAATGTCAAAAAGTATTACGCTATCATCAGCAGTGAAATGTTTTGCATAAGCTTCAATCTTAGACATAAGATTATTAATAATTCTCTTTGTATTCCTTACTTCATACACAGAGAATTGAAGCCGAATGGCACCATTACTTTTAAGCATTTTTGAAAAGTTCGTGCGCATTTTGTCGTCAGAAATATCATAACTTATAATTATCATTTAAACTCGAAAATTGGATATTCTTGTGTTGATTTACAACCCATGAAACATCTATAATATTGTTGTGTATATTTAAAAACGTCACTCTTTCTCTCGATTAAAGCATCGTAGAAAACACGATAATAATCGGAGCATTTTTCATATTTCAAACGATATTCTTGCTTAATCAGAGTGAAATCTTTCTCTGAAAACTGCTTCCTATTAAATGCCAAGAGCGTTGTATGGTCAATAATACATCTAAATGGTTCTATCAAGTCACAAACTAATGATTTTCTTTTAAACCATAGGCGATGATAAACCCCAACATACAGGTCAAAGCCAAACATACGAAGGAAAGATTCCATGTAGTTAAATAAAATAGTATAGCCAATATCAAGCGTTACGTTCAGTATGTCGCTCTTCATTCTTGGATGTCTGCCGTTCCAATTGTGTTGTTGAAAATATGCAGCAAAGAAAGATTTAGCTACAGTTCCCTCTATTCCCATTAGATGATTGTATTCTGTTATGTCGGGGATTGTATTGAGTGCAGCATCACATTGGCTTATTGCTTCTTTAGTAGCCTCATCTTTTTTTCTTGTTTTTTGTAGATTAATCTTTTGATTAAGTATTTTGTTATAAACAAGAGCTTTTCCTATAGTTATATCATTGGGTGCAAAATCAAATTGACGTTTGCGAAGCAAGTAATTGGCTTCAGCAGAATTAGCCCAAAAGAAAACGGGACGTAAGTTTGGTTTCATAACAACGATTGCAACTCCATACTTTTTGCATTTGTCTATCAGTGGAGTTGTAACGGTTATGTGTCCGATAATGAAAAGAGCTAATAACTTTTGGAAAGGGAACTTTGTTAAGGTCTTTTTTTTATCACCTTCAATTTCCTCCAACATAAGTTCTCCACTATTCACTTTAAGACTACGGTCATGCTGTATGCAGTTAACCACAAATATAGATCTCATTTCGATGTCTTTATGTGTAAACATTGTCTGTATTGGTTTTATCGCAAAGATTGCAATAAATGCAATGGATGCATTTGTTTGGATTTATTTGTATTGTAGAGGAAGCGGGAGCATAACGTTTCAACTGCTCAATAAATCCTATTAGTTCTTGTTTTCCAAGTTCTCCTGGCAAGTCCATAGGAATCATTTTGTTAGTTGATATTTCATAGAAAGCAAGTTGTTCAACTTCATATCCCATTTCTTTCAAGCAGAAGTATTGTCCCCATAACTGGTAAATCTGACCACGAAAGATTCGCTTAAGATTGTTCTTACGTTCGATCAACAGATGTTTGTCTTGTTTGTAGACATCTATTTTGCCAGATATTCCCAATTCGTCACAATAAACGGGGAGCGACATTATATCGCTCCTCCGTGTGGAACTTTTCTTTTCATCAACCCCCTGGTGAGCAATGGTGCCTTTAATCTGTGGAGTGGCTTTATACAAGTCTTCATCCGACTCCATATACACGCTATGCAAGTATATGGAGTACGGACAAAAGATAAAGTCATTCAGCATAGAAAGCGGAATGTAGTCATTCATTTTTATATGGTTTTTGTTGTGCAAAGTTGAGCCAAGCCTTGTTGGAAATGTCGTACTTGAAATTGGCTAAATCCTTTGTTTCTTTTATTTGACCAATAAACATCAATCCCTTTCTGGCAATATTATAAGCGCCATTAGCATCCGCGTTTTTAGGAAGTGTGTCACCACATGAACGACTATCATAGAAAGTGCCGTTTTCATCTGCTACTGGTGAAATCAAATAGTCTGTTTCTGTTCCCGTAATGCTGTTACGCATTTGCAACGTCAGTTTTAACATATGAAGCAATCCTGTAAAGAAAGCCTTGTCAGTTTGTAAGCAGATTTCTTCTTTAAGATTTCCACATATATTAATATGGTAATGCTCAAACAATGATTTCATCTCTCTTGTCAAGTCAACTTCCAGATTGTCCCATTGAGAGTTCTTTTCCGCATTTCTGAAAGTACTTATACGGCTGCCTTGGGTGCAAAGAGTCCATCTGGTTCGTGTGCCTTCTGCTTTGGTGCAAAACTTATCATAGTCGAGATAAAATTCAAACCAATCTTTATTCGCATTATAGCGAATGGCATCGAACCTTGAGAAGAAAGCTTTTGCTTTTTCTGTATTCTGATAACGAGTGTCCAATAAGTTAACAAATCCAGTAACGGGGTCTATCTTTGATGTGTTCCATGCAGGAATGTAGAACAAAAATCCGCTTTGCTTTCCTAACTTTTGAAAACTATCAAACTTACTCGTTAATTGATAAGCATTCAACAGACCACCCGACTGTGCAGCATCTGCCTTCTTGTCAACAAGATAGTTGAGCTTGTCTATCAGCATTTTCTCAAACTTCTGATAAACTTGCTTTTCTACCTTTTGACGACCACGCATGAAGCCCTTATTCAAGTCTTCCAATACAACTACAGCATGGTATTTTACCATTAGTTGTGTAATCTTATAGACAACCTGTGACAAGTAACCTTCTTTAAGTTCCTTAATGTTCTCTATGGTTTGCCAACTTTGACGAGCCGTGAGACGTTCCTCTTCACGTGTATCCAATAAATCGTGGTAATTGGTACGGTATGTATTACCATTATATTCATTCACGATTTCGTTGAGAGTGAATTGCTCCTTGATGTTGCCTTGCATATCAATAACAACAAGGTAAAGCAAATGACGCTCGCCACGGTCAATGCCTATTATATGCGTATCATCTGCTTGTTGCAGATATTCCCTTACTTGTTGGTTGATGTTCTCTGAACCAACGCTCTTGAAGTTCATAGTGATTGGCACATGAAACAAGAACTTATCAACCGTGTAACGACGATCCTTTATGAGGTCGTATTCAAACACACTCTCCTTCTTCTTGTTATCCTTGTTCTTATTTTGAATAGGATGGTTCGCTGGGTGGGTAGGATGGGTATTGTTGATACTCTTCTTGCGATAGAACATTTCTGCCTGTCCATTAAGTTTGTAAACAACATCAGCAAGATTGCGCTCATCAAACAATGCTTTCCAATATAGGGTATGCATATTAGGAGTACCTTTGCTAAAGTCGGAAAAATCCTTGTTGTAAATCTGGAACAGATACATCTTTCCCTCATCTACAAGTTTGTCGATAAATGAGACTGATACGTTCGTAAACGACAATTTATAACCTTGTTGTTCTACTTCACGATAGAATCCACTAAGGTCTTCATACGTTGATGTATCTGAGAAGTTAAAACCAAACTTACTCCAATCCTCATGCTTATCAATTGACTGTTTAAAATAATCAATCAAATTATGGCAATCATTGATATTGAAGTTCTTACCTTTTTTATGTGTGCCATTATTATAGTTTTCAACAATCAGTTTGCTTGGTTTGAAATCATTGATTCTTGATTTTGCAAAGAATACTTTAGGCAACATTTTATTGGCACCTGGCAAAAGTTTGTACACCATCTTTTCATAGCATTCTCCATCAGAGGGCATAGTCTTGCCTAACAGTTTTTTGGAGTCCTTGTCCATTATAGCAAGATAGTACATACCATTACGGCGCAAGATGATGGTTGCATAGTCTTTCTCCTTGTTTGCATCCCAGCCACCAAGCAATTGTGGATTCTCAAAGTTAAGCTTTATCTTCTTCTCGGAATATGGTTTACGAGTCATGTAATTACGTATCATATTATATAGTGGTGTAACTGTATCAAGTTCTGTCCACAAAGAAGCCAATTCTCCATAGAACCGTTCGTCCTTATCGCTTTCGTCCCCCTTTCCCAACAATGGTTTGACAAAATGCTGCAAAGACTTGATTGCATCCAATAAAGCTTTGACTTTGGCTACATTCGTTTTGTCCTGTGCCAAGTTTTTATTTTCAGGATACGGGGTTTCTAACAAGTTAGAAATGTTAGTATAAGCGTTCTGAATAAGAGCAAACAGATTCTCGCGCTGCATAGTTGGAGTGTTTACCGCACCAAGTGTGGCAAAATATCCGTCTACAGCGTGTAGATTGTTGTCGTCCATTTCATTCAGGCAGTCGTTGATATACTGTATGCTAAAACTATCAGCCTTTTTAAATATGTCTGAAATTCTCTTCTCGTAGTCTTCTTCAGATTCTTTACGCTTTCTGGCAGGTGCCACATTCTTGATATTCTGCATAATAGCATCTTGAACAACACTCCAATTTCCGAACATCTTCTGTGAGATATCAGTTAATTGCAAGTCGTTGCGTACGAATATACCATTAAGATTATAATCAGACAATGAGCATAGCAATGACTTTAGCACCTTGTCGCCAAGTACATTTTCGGATAGTCTTTCATAACAGTCCTTGATAGCATTCAAGACTTCCTGGTCACTATTGAACTCTTCAGGCAACCATGATATAGCATTCCTGTCGCTAAGAATTTGCTTAAACAGAGCCTTTAGTTTTGGTAGTTTTTCATCCTTATGCTGCTGATTATACAAATTGATGTATTCATTAATGCCTTTTATCTTGACATCATGTTCCTCATCGGTTTTTCAACCAATGATGGCATTATAGACATCTATCTGTTTTTGGGTAAGAAGCATATTGTAATAGTCAAGCTGGAACATTTCTTGAATACTCTCCACATTTAAGTATTCAGCAAAGTTTGAATACAACTCTTCTATGTTAGCTTGAATCTCTGGCTTTGCTACCGCTTTCTTGAAAGCTTCCATGTTGTCAATAAACTTTGGAAGGTTTTCGTTGATAAGTCGATAAGCAATACCTGTTGACTTCTCTTCTGAAGTGTACATATTTTTTCGGTTATCGAAGAAACCTACAAAATATGTAGTAAAGCCCCAGAATTCTTTCACAAGTTCATTTGCTTCATCTTGCGACATAGAATCAAGTTGGCTTGGTTCTGCAGTATTGATAAATTGAATCAAATCAGAATCAATTATCTTATTCTTTTCCTCTTTATCCTTATAGGACTCAATGAGTTTATTGCCAAACAAATTAGCATAAGCATTGTCATCAGTAAGTTTCTTCGCTATTACAGAGCGAAGATTTTCCTGAATTTCCTTGAATGTTTTGCTAACGTTTTCGTCATTTGATTTTGACATGTAGCTTTCATAATATTCTTCCAATGAGTCTTTTTTGCCTTTATTTTCAATTGTCAAGCAACCATCATTTAATACTCTATCGATAAAAACCTTATGGTATTCATCAATCAATTTCTTTACTTTCACATAGCTTTGTGCTCTGTGTTCATCTTCTTCCAATAAACCGCTCTCAATGATATTTTTCAAAGTTGAACCAACAGGTTTCGCTTCAAAGCGCAATGTCTTTGAAAGAGAATAAAGTTTTTTAAAATCATCAAATTTCATAGCTTAATATGTTTTATTTATACTGTTTATTTGTTGCTTTTGGTAGATTTACTTATTCTTGCTCCTATTCTCTTCTCCCTTCCGATAGTTTCAGGGTAACTATAAATCCCCCAACCTTCTTCTTGGCTATTCTTATTTATCCGCTCGTCATACCACCAATTGTAATGCTCACGAGATATCATACGTATATCCCATGCGGCGTGTACTTGTGCAGCAATTGAGACACCATATAGTTCTTTTAGGTCAATCATTTCTTCGAGAGTGAGTTGCTCACGATGTTCGCCTCCCATTTCTTCGATAAATGTCTGTTTGGGGAAGAGAAAGAAATTGGCGAATTTGTTGCACATCTTTTCAACGTTGCAGTCGTCGGAGAAATGCAGCAGGATATGGGCAAGTTCATGGCAAGCCGTAAATCGGAGTCGTTCGATAGTCGTTTTTTGTGGACGCATATCGACAACTATCAGTGGATGGGTTTCGTCGGCAAACGTGCTAAGTCCCCAAATTTCATCAGGCAGTTCAGCTGAAAGAATCTTAACACCCTTTCTCTCCATGAGTCTTAACACAGTAGGCAAAGGGCCACTGCCACACTTCCAAGCCTCACGCAAATGATCGGCAGCAAGGATTATATCGTCAAGAGTAGAAACAGTTATATCGGCCAGTGGGTTAGAGAAATCAGACTTCAATCCAATCTTCTTCTCCATGAGCAGATAGCGTTCTGCCCAATAACTCAACATTGCTTCAAGCTGCTGCAAATCCTCCTCTGACAGCATATTATCTCCAGTAGAACGAAGCATTGGCATATCTATTTTTGTTGATTTGCCATAGAAAAAAGATTCGTTTACACCAAGTGTTTCAGCAAGTGCCTTTACCATGTATGGTTTAGGTTGCATTACACCTCGTTCATAATTATAAATGCTTTGACGAGTGACACGAACATTGGCAGCCTTAGTCAATTGGTCAAGACTATAGCCACACATTTTTCGTGCTTCTCGCAGCCGTATTGGAATAAAAGATATTTTCATTAGTTTTTTGTTTACAAAGATATATAAAATATCGTATTGTGTAAATAAAACAAGCGTGATTAACATATATTTAATCATGTGATTCGTTTTGTGTTGTCTTCGGTTTGCACTATCTTTGCAGAAAGAAAAATAATATTATGGAGAAACAAACAAGATATAGCGAACTACTCTCTCAGATTGAAGTGTTCGCCAATGCGGATGATAATGCAATAAGTGTGCTGGCGAATTGTGCAGCTGTGATGAAGATGTTGTTCCCGAAGGAATACTTCTGGGTCGGCTTCTATATAGTGGAAGGCGGTGAACTGATACTCGGTCCGTTTCAGGGCACGCCGGCATGTACACGCATCAAGTTCGGACGCGGAGTATGTGGCACGGCATGGAATGAGCAGCGCACACTTGTTGTTGAGGATGTCGAGAAGTTCCCTGGTCATATAGCCTGCTCGTCGCTCTCCCGATCGGAGATTGTCGTTCCGTTGAAGCACAATGGAGTGGTGGTTGGCGAAATAGACATCGACAGCACCGAATTGGCTACATTCGACGACGTGGACAGACAGTTTCTTGAGCATGCGGCAGAGGTGATTGCGCCTTATATGGCGAAACTCGCCATACCTTTATGAATCTATAGTGTGCGTGGGTATGGCAAGAATGCCATACCCTCCTATAATGCTGCATAAGTATGGCGAGACAGTTCTGTTTTATATAGATCTTAGGGCTTAAAAGCAGAAAAATGTAAGTTTGTAGTTAAAAAGTTGCGTGATTGTTTGGTGGTTTCAAAACTAATACGTACCTTTGCAACCGCTTACAGAGCAATACGGGTAAGTCTTGCACGGCCAGCTCCCTTCGAACCCTCCAGGACGGGAACGTAGCAAAGGTAGTTGGTTGTAGCGGCGCGATGTAAGTAGCTTGCCCACCCGCCTCTTTAGCTCAGTTGGCCAGAGCACGTGATTTGTAATCTCGGGGTCGTTGGTTCGAATCCGACAAGAGGCTCAAAATGATGACGAGACAAGACTTTAAGTTTTGTCTCGTTTTTTTGTATTTGCATATTTGAGGTGTTACACGGTTGCGCCTCGGATGCAATGTGATGGTAAAACATGATGCGGTGGAGCTTGTCACTTCTGCTGCGTTTAAAAAAAGAATTATGGGAAAGATTGACATTACGACACTCAACGATAATGTGTTCACAACTATTGGTAAGGAGTGGATGCTTGTTGCTGCAGGCAACGAGGAGAAGTTCAACATGATGACAGCCTCTTGGGGCTGTCTTGGCTGGTTGTGGAACCGCCCAGTGGCTATTGTGTACATCCGTCCGGAGCGTTACACCCACGAGTTCATTGAGGCTAACGACACGATGAACCTTGTTTTTCTCGGCAACTCGGAGGAGGCACGCAAGGCGTATGCGTTCTGTGGTGCTAAGTCGGGCAGAGACTTCGATAAGGCGAAGGAGGCCCATCTCACACCCGTTGCAACCGAGAACGGCTGCGTAACATTCGACGAAGCACGCCTCACACTCACCTGTCGCAAGCTGTACAAAACGCAGATTCGTCCGGAGGAGATGCTCGACAAGTCGATCGAGCAGTGGTACGGCGAGAAGGGTGGCTTGCACGACGTGTATGTGGTGGAGATTCTTGACGCTTACAAAAAGTAATGCGCTAATAATCAAAACCATTTTATATACATAATATAATATCGTACGGGTCAATTAACATTCAAACCGAACTTTGATGACAGAGAAAATAGATAAGTATAAGGTTCAGGCGGCTTTGGTGCGCTCGTTCTTCGATGCCTTCTCGCATGGCGTGATAGAGAGTCAGGTGGAAGACCGGAAGGAGAAGACGACACCGCAGTCGGTTAAGAAGCTGATGTTGAAGCATTATGAGCACATCGCGCCCGCTTTCTTCGATATCATGTTCTTCCCGTTGGCAGCCATGAACTACAAGTACGAGGACATAGCGGCACTGGCTCGCGAAGCGCAGCAGCGTGGCGACGACATGATGGCACTTGTGCGCACGGCGTGTGGTAACGAGGCGTACTATAACGCTATGGTTGAGGAGTACAAACGCAACTTCTCGATGCTGCTTGCTGGCAAATATCTCTCAAATGCCGACCATCTTGAGGGCTATGTGCGCAAGGCGAAGGAGGAGACGGAAGCATCGGTAGACTCCGACCGCGCCATCGAACTGACTGTGCGTGTCGTGATGTTCGCATACGTTCGCGGTCTGCGTCAGACGGGGGAGGGTGCACGTTTTGATCGGTCGGCGCACTTGGGACAAGTGCACCCCCTACGTGGGGCTACGCTCTTCCGTCTGATGCTCGATGCGATGAACATCCTGCTGCTCGACGAAGCTGTCGACTTTGCTGACGCAGAGGCAGCAGACCTTGCTTCGCTGTTCTTGAAGGTCTGCCAAACGCAGCATAACTTCACGGTTATGACCAACGAGATGGATCGTACATACTCTGAATTAATGAAGGAATAATAACATATACTATGACACAGATTCCGGTTTTGCTGCTCACAGGTTATCTGGGCAGCGGTAAGACAACATTATTAAATCGCATCCTTTCCAACGAGAAAGGAATTAAGTTTGCCGTTATCGTGAACGATATCGGCGAGGTGAACATCGATGCCGACCTTATTCAGCAGGGTGGAGTAGTGAACAAGCAGGACGACAGTTTGGTGGCTCTGCAGAACGGCTGTATCTGCTGCACGCTGAAGATGGACCTTATAGACCAGTTGCGCGACATCGTGAATATGAAGCGCTTCGACTATATCGTCATCGAGGCGAGCGGCATCTGCGAACCAGCACCAATCGCACAGACAATCAGTTCGATGGCGACACTCGGTCCGCAGTACATCACCAACGGCATTCCGCGTCTTGACAGCATCGTGACCGTAGTGGACGCGCTGCGCATGAGAGACGAGTTCAACAACGGCGATGCTCTGAAACGCGACGGACTCGAAGACGAAGACCTCGAAAACCTCGTAATACAGCAGATAGAGTTCTGCAACACGATACTTCTCAACAAGGCTGCGGAGGTGAGTGCTGAGGATTTGCGCAAGCTCACCGAGATAATCCGCGCCATTCAGCCTAAGGCAGAAATCATTCCGTGCAACTACGGCGACGTAGACTTGGAGCGTCTGCTCAACACCGGTCGTTTCAACTTCAACGAGGTGGCTACATCGGCTGCATGGATCAACGAGATTGAGAATCATCACGGCGATGAGGATGATGATGATGATGACGATGATGAGGAGGAGGAGCATGAGCACCATCATCATCACGACCATGAAGATGAAGAGCATGGACATCATCATCACGATCATGAAGATGAAGAGCATGAACATCATCATCACGACCACGACTGCCATTGCGGTTGCGGACATCACCACCATCACCACCACGACCATGAAGGTGGCGAAGTGGAGGAGTACGGCATTGGCACGTTCGTATATTATCGCAGAAAGCCGTTCGACATGAACTTCTTCGACAACTTCGTGGCGCGTCTGTTCCCGAAGAACGTCATTCGCTGCAAGGGATTGTGCTGGTTCAAGGAAGAGCCCGACATGTGCTATCTCTTTGAGCAGGCAGGCAAGCAGATGGAGCTGCGCAACGCCGGACAGTGGTACGCCACAATGCCGAAGGACGAACTGCAGCAGATGCTCGAGCGCGAAGAAGGACTGCGCAGAGACTGGGACGAGAAGTACGGCGACCGTATGCAGAAACTCGTGTTCATCGGTCAGAAACTTGACAAGAAGGCTATAAAAGAACAGCTCGACATGTGCCTTACGGATGTAGAGCTGTAAAAAGACTTACGGAATTATAACATAAAGCAAGAGGGTATGGCGGAATAGCCATACCCTCTTTATTTTTTAGGCTGCGTGGGTATGGCAGGGATGCCATACCCTCCTATATTAGAGATGCTTCATGATGTCGAGCAGGTGATCCCAAACCATCTGAACGGTCGGGATGTGCAGACGCTCGTCAGGAGTATGCACGTCGCGCAGCGTAGGACCGAACGAAACCATGTCGAGGTTCGGGTAGCGCTCAGAGAACAGACCGCACTCCAAGCCGGCGTGGATACCCTTTACGATAGGTTCCTTGCCGAAGAGTTTCTTGTACGACTCGACAGCCACCTTCGTGAGCTTGCTGTTCGGGTTCATCTTCCAAGCCGGATAGCCATCGCTCATCTTCACCTCAGCGCCAGCCAATTCGAAGGCTGCCTTCACGGTGTTGGTTTCGTTCTCGAGGTTGCTCATGACGTTAGAACGCTGTGAAGCAACTATGTTTATTTCGTTCTCAGCAGTCTGCACGCTTGCTACGTTGTTGGATGTCTCAACCATGTATGCGAGTGCTTCGTCCTGACACATAGCGAACACGCCGTTGTCAACAGCCTGCATGCAGAGGATGAAGCGGCGACTTGCGTCCTTCGGCAGTACGCTCTCAGCGTCGGTACTACCGAGGTTGAACTCCATAACCGGCTCGGTTACGTGGAACTCCTCTTCGATGTTAGCTGTGAACACGTTCCAGTCGGCACGTACTGTCTCCTTCTCGCTTGCCGGAACTGCGAACACGATGCTACCGTCGCGTGGGATAGCGTTGTGCAGTTTGCCCGAGTTGAACTGAGCGAGGCGAAGATCCATCTTCTCCTGCTCCTTGTAGAGGAAACGAGCGAGAATCTTGATGGCGTTAGCGCGTTTCTTGTTGATGTCGTCGCCAGAGTGTCCGCCCTTCAGTCCCTTTACAGAAGCTGTGAGGAAGAACATACCCTCCGGAGCAGCCTCACGCTCGAATGTGAAGCGAGCCGATGTTGTCTTGCCGCCAGCGCAAGAGATAAAAATCTGTCCTTCGTCCTCAGAGTCGAGGTTGATGAGCATATCGCCCTTCATAAAGCCAGCCTTCATGCCCATAGCACCGGTGAGACTTGTCTCCTCGTCGCGTGTGAATACGCACTCCAGCGGTCCGTGCTCGATGTCGTCGCTGTCGAGGATAGCCAGTTCGATAGCGCAACCGATGCCGTCGTCAGCACCGAGTGTTGTGCCCTTAGCGTTGAGCCATTCGCCGTCGACGTAAGTCTGGATGGGGTCGGTGAAGAAGTTGAAGTCTACGTCTACGAGTTTGTCGCAAACCATGTCCATATGACTCTGCAGGATGAGTGTAGGCGCGTTCTCGTGACCCTTTGTGGCCGGCTTGCGGATTACTACGTTGCCCGTCTCGTCGGTCTCGGTCTCGAAGCCGTGGCTCTTGCCGAACTCCTGAAGATACTCTATCATGCGCTCCTCGTGCTTTGAAGGGCGCGGAATCTCGTTGATTTTAGCAAACTGCTCGAACACGCGAGCAGGTTTTAATTCGCAATTGCTCATTTTCCTTAATTTTTTTATGATGATGTTATAATAATCTGAATTTTCGATAAATTATTTTGCCATGCCACCGAATTGACGTACCTTTGTAGCGATATGTAATGGTGGGGCTATCTTTTGCAAAGATAGTGTAAAAGGAAGACACCACAAAATATCTTCACTTATTTTAAATATAGGTAGACATCTATTTTAGTCAAAACAGATACAAATATGATAAAACTAATGCTTATCAGCCTCGCTGTAGTGGCAGTAGCCTTCGCATTGTTGTCGATAAAGGTTCTACTGAAGCGCAACGGCAAGTTCTCTTCGCAACACGTACACGACAACCCGGGCTTGCGCAAGCAGGGCATTCACTGCGTGATGGATCAGGATCGCGAGGCTCGCGAACGCAACGGTGCCTATTAAATCAGCTTGTTATATATAATGTATATACGACAGGCGTATAAAACGATAAAATTAAAAACAGAATAAAGATGAACAAGAAAAACATTTTCGGCGCACTTGCACTCGCAACTGTTGCCGCTTTCGCAATGACTTCTTGCGACAAGTCGAAGTGTCAGGTTGACGAGAAGAAGGTAGAGGGCAAGCAGGCTGTGCCTTCAGACGTTAAGATTGCGTATGTAGAGGTAGACAGCATCATGTCGCAGTACAAGTTCTGCAAGGACTACTCGCTCATTCTGCAGAAGAAGGGTCAGAACATCCAGAACACACTCGCGCAGAAGCAGCGTGCTCTCGAGCAGGCTTACATGAACTTCCAGCAGAAGATTCAGCAGAACGCCTACACACGCGAGCAGGCTGAGCAGATACAGATGTCGCTGCAGAAGCAGAATAGCGACCTTCAGGCTCTTAACCAGCGCTTGAGTGGTGAGTTCCAGGTGGAGACAGAGAACTACAACAACGCCCTGCGCGACTCTATCCAGCACTTCCTTGCTGTTTACAACAAGGATAAGAAGTTTGGCTTGATTCTGAGCAAGGCAGGCGACAACCTCCTCTATGCCGACAAGGCTTACGACATCACCAACGAGGTTATCGCTGGATTGAACAAGGCTTACAAGCCGGCTGCTCCTGCAAAGGAGGTGAAGGCAGAGGCAAAGAAAAAGTAATAGTACAGACGAATACATGGTTTAATGGGAGGTGCTGTTCTTTCCGCTCAGCTTTGGTGCTCGACGGAACAAGAACAGTTCCTCCTTTTTGTGTTCGCACACCACTGCTATACTGATGACAAATTCATGGTGTGAGTCTCCGTTTTACAACAAAATGACAAAATAACTACAAAAAAACGTGTCAAATATTTCTTTGTATTAAAATATTTATTACATTTGCAATCGTATAACATACGTTTAGTATAGTTAATACATCTTTAGTTAGTGACGAAAGTATGTAAACATAAATATATTAACTTTTAAAATTTGTAGTTATGAGAAAGACGTTACTAAACACAATGGGGCTTCTTCTTGCGTTGTTTGGCGCAACGAATGCTTCTGCCCAGAGCACAGTAGAACTGCCTTACTCTATCACCTTCGATTCTACCAACGATGTTTGGACCGTGCTTGATGCCAGTCCGTCACCTGGTACCTCATGGGTATTCAATAACGATTGGGGCAACGACGGTTTCTGCATCGGCAACGCGTGGACAGCTACACCGAGCTACTGCATTAGGACCGATTCGGGTGAACCTAACGACTACTACGTTTCTCCGTCATTCAGTTTGAAGGCAGGCAAGACGTACACCGTGAAGACAAGCTCGGGCACAATGTATAGCACTCCCGCAACACTCTCTGTAGAGTACACGACGACTCCTACTAACGCCGCTTCGTTCACAAAGCTGAGCGACATCAATATGCCGTCTTTTGGTGCGCAGTACGACAATTCGTACGACCTTACTGTTCCTGAGGACGGACTCTACAGCTTTGCGTTCCACGCCACAAACACTTCTGCTGGCGACAAGAGCAACTGGGTATATCTCTACGCTCTCGGCTTCAGCATCGAGGAGAAAGTTGGCGGCGAAACTCCTAACCCGGGTACAGATCCCGACCAGCCCGACCCACCAGCTGTAGACCAGGACGGTACACTGCCTTACGATATGACATTCGATTCGGCTGAGAAGTTCGCCACATGGACAACGATGGACAACAGCGATACTCCGGGCGTGACATGGGCTTACACCGCATCCGACTTTGCTGGCAAACCAGCTGCTCACATGGGCCCTGACGCTACGTCAGGAACTTGCGACTGGCTCGTCTCTCCGAAGTTCGAGCTGAAGGAAGGCAAGTCGTACAAGATTACGGTTGACGCTGCTTCGGGTCCGAACAACGAGCTGAACCTAATCCTCGACTACTTTGTAGGCAGCAAGTCGGCAGACAACCAGAAGACTATCGAATGGATAGGCTCTAAGCTCCCTAAAACCGAAGGCGAAACCGAAGGCGAGGGTGGCAAGGTGAAGAACGAGTGGATTCTCGATGCCAACAAGGACGACGTATACCTCTTCGCATTCCGTGCACTCAACTGGGGCGCCAACAACGCTAACGATGCCGTCAGCATCTACTCTGTAAAGATTGAGGAGATGGCAGAAGGCAAGCCCGATGCTCCGGTAGCACTGCCTTACGAGGTTTCGTTCGAGAAAGAAGAGAGCGTATCAGATTGGACCGCAATGGACCGCAGTGCCAGCACCACTTCTACATGGAGCTGGAATTCATGGGGATATCAGGAGTACGGCGCCGACTGGAACCCGGTGGGCGACCAGCATCCTTGCGTAGGTTTCAGCAGCGACTTTAACACTGACGCCAACGACTATTGGGTGTCTCCGGCATTCGCTCTCGAAGCTGGAAAGACATACGTAGCGAAGGCTCACACAGCCAACAACCGCAGCTGCATTGAAACGGGCACTACATCGTTCACGATGAAGCTCGGCACAAACAAGAAGATGCAGTCTTCGTTCGACAAGACTCTCGGCTCTATCGAGCTCAACACAGTGTACGACCGCGACCCGAGCACATTCGAGTTCACCGTAGAAAAGGCAGGCAACTACTATGTTGCTTTCCATATCAGCGACAAAACAGGTGCAAATGCTTATGGCTACATCTTTGACTTCAGCCTTGCTGAGAAGAAAGCCGTTGTGGAAGAGCCTGTAGCTACGGAACCGGTAGTCAACTTCGCAGCAGCTGAACTTACTGCAGAGAAGAGTGTAGAGCTGACATGGACTAACCCGACTAAGGATGTCGACGGCAAGGATCTGCCGGCTGACGCATTGCTCACCGTGAAGGTTTACGAGGGCGAGGAGCTTCTCGCTACACAGGACGCTCAGGCTCCGGGCAGCAAAGGCACATACACTAAGGAATACACAGCCGACACATTCGCAGGCGAGCACGCTTACAAGGTGGTTGTGGTTTATAAGGACAAGGAGTCGGAGGCAGCTACAGCAACGCTCACAGTGGTGGTTGACGCTATCAACGGCGTGGTTGTTCCGACTGATGCAAAGGTTTCGGTTCACACTCTCGGTGGAGCAGCGGTTGGCAACAACCTCTCAACACTCGGCAAGGGCACATACATTGTGACCATGAAGAGAGCCTACGGCACTATGAAGACCGTGAAGGTTACTAAGTAACTGAATTCTCATAATTAATTGGGCCGCTCTGCATACCATTATGGGATGTGGGGCGGTTTTTTTTATTGCTTTTGGGCGAAAAAGAATATACGGTGGGTAGCAAATATTAAGTAATGATTAATATTTCTTTGCAAAAAGATTTGGTATATGTGAAAAATGCTGTATATTTGCAAATGTTATACCACTTAAAAACAATAACCTAAAAAATTATAGCTATGGAAAAAAAACTTCAGTTCGTGCCTTCTTTGAAGGACGCATTCGCCATCGGCGTTAAAAATCTTGTGCCGATTGTTCTCTCTGTGTTGCTTTGGCTCGTAACCGTATGGATTCCTTACGTTAATGTGGGCACCACGATAGCCTTGGCTACGCTCCCCGTGAAGCTCAGCAAGGGCGAGATGATTAGTCCAATGTTCATCTTCGAGTCGAAATATCGTCATTGTATGGGTGAGTATTTCATCCTTCAGGCAGTCATCACCTCTGCCATATACATATCCATTCTGTTCATGATTGTTCCGGCAATAGTACTCTCGCTCAGTTGGATGCTTGCTGTTTATCTTCTTGTAGGTAAGGGTATGAATTGGGCTTTGTGTCTTTCTGAGAGCAACCGTTTGATGATGGGCTATAAGTTTAAGGCGTTCTGCTTGAAGTTTGCCGTAAACATCGCTCTGCTCGTTGTTTCCTACGTTCTCTTCAGCATGTTCGACGCCATCGCAGGTTCGTTGGGCGTACTTGTTGTGCTTGTATGCGTTCTTGTCGGCGTTTGCGTAATGCTTTCTGTCGATGCCGTAATCTATCGCGAGCTTGTGCTCAGTGAGGATAAGGTTGAGGAAGCTAAGCCAGAAGAAGCTCTTTAAAGAGTGAATTGCAATGCAATAGGCATCGGTTCGCGTTCGGAATCTGATCGGTTCGCGTTCGGAATCTGATCGGTTCGCGTTCGGAATCTGATCGGATCGCGTTCGGAATCTGATTGGGTTGCGTTCGGAATCTGATCGGGTTGCGTTCGGAATCTGATCGGTTCGCGTTCTGAATCTGATCGGTTCGCGTTCGGAATCTGATCGGATCGCGTTCGGAATCTGATTGGGTTGCGTTCGGAATCTGATCGGGTTGCGTTCGGAATCTAATCGGGTTGCGTTCGGTGTCCGATGGCAAAACATTCATAAATCCACTGCCGAGAGGCAGGTATTCTTTAGAAGAATAAAGATTAAAGCATAAGAAAAGGCTGACTCTTGCTGCGGTTTTGCAGCTTAAGAGTCAGCCTTTTTTATTGTTGTGTCTCGTAGAGTAGCCTTCCGCTACGTTTACGGGTTAGAAGTCTACGACCGTGATTCCGGCTCCGCCGAACTGCACGTGCTCATCCTTGCATTGCGTCACGTTTGGCACCGATTGCAGATACTGGCGTATGAGCTGTCTGAGTATGCCGTTGCCCTTGCCGTGGAGGATGCGCACGCGCGACATACCCACGAGTATAGCGTCGTCGATGAAGTGTTGCACAGCGTTTAGTGCTTCGTCGCCACGCATTCCGCGCACGTCGAGATCCTGATGGAAGTTGAGCTTGTGCGAGTCGATGGTCTGACGCGTCTCGCGGCTGATGCCGAACGTTGGCGGTAGCGTCGACTCCGGTGTCTTCGTGGTGTGCTCCAGGCGCGATGTCTTCACCTTTGTGCGCACGTCGCCGAACACTACTGTTGCCTCTTTGCTCTCTACCGACTCCACACGACCCACCGTCGTCAGTCCGCGCATACGCACCGTGTCGCCAGCCTTAAAGGGGTGTTGAGGTGTTGAGGCGTTGAGGTGTTGAGATGTTGAGGAGTTGAGGAGTTGAGATGTTGAGGTGGCTGGGTTCGCAGCGTTCTCCTTCTTCTCCTTCTTGCGCTTCTCGCGTCGCTCCTTGCGCTCCATTATCTGGCGCATCTTCTTCTCGATGAGGTCGTCAGCCGACTTGGTGTCTATCTCGTTCACGTCCTCCTTGAACGCCTTCAGCTCCTCGCGCAGGCGCTTCGTCTCCTCCTTCTCCGCCTGACACTCGCGTATCTCGCGTATCGTGTTCTCGATGTTGCGGTTGCTCTCCTTCAGCAGTTCCTGCGCCTGCTCCTTGGCTTGACGCAGAATCTCTTTGCGCTTGCGGTCGAGCTCGCGAATCTCCTCTTCGTATTTCGCGATAGTCTTTTCCAAGTCCTTCTCGCGCTGATGTACGTTCTGTCGCTTGTTCTCCCAGTAACGCTTGTCGCGTACAATGTCCTGCAAGTATTTGTCGCTCTGTATGTAGTCGGAGCCCACGATGTCGCTCGCCTCGCGTATCACCTCGTCCGGAATGCCCGTCTTGCGCGCAATCTCAATGGCGAACGATGAGCCGGGCTGACCTATGGCGAGCTGGAAGAGCGGCCGCATCTCGTGGCGGTCGTAGAGCATGGCACCGTTGGCAATGCCGTCGTGCGAGTCGGCGTAGTGCTTCAGGTTCTGGTAGTGGGTGGTTATCACGCCCCACGCGTGCTTCTTTACAAACTGGTTGAGCACCGCCTCAGCCATTGCGCCGCCAATCTGCGGCTCGGTGCCCGTGCCGAACTCGTCGATGAGTAGCAGTGTGTGCTCGCCCGACTGGCGCATCATGTTCTTCATGTTCAACAAGTGCGACGAGTAGGTAGAGAGGTCGTTCTCAATGCTCTGCTCGTCACCGATGTCAATCATTATGTCGCTGAAGATGCCTACCTTCGAACGCTCGCTCACGGGGATAGACAGGCCGCACTGCAGCATATACTGCAGCAGACCCACCGTCTTCAGACAGACCGACTTGCCACCGGCGTTCGGACCCGAGATGATCAGGATGTGGCGGTCGCGTGTCAGCATGATGTCGAGCGGCACGATAGGCTTCTCCTGCTTCTTCAGCGCGAGCCACAAGAGCGGATGCTTCGCCGTAATCCAGTCGACAACAGGTTTTGCGCTCACCTCCGGCTCGATGCCGCCCGTGAGCTGTGCGAACTCGGCACGTGCACGAATGAAGTCGACCTCGGCAAGCATACGATAGGCGTTCACGATGTCGTCCACGTGCGGACGCACCAGCTTCGTGAACTCCGTGAGTATCACTATTATCTCGCGTCGTTCGTCGGCTTCCAGTTCGCGTATACGGTTGTTCGCTTCAACCACCTCCGTCGGTTCCACGAATACCGTCTTGCCCGTCGACGACTCGTCGTGTACGATGCCCTTAATGCGTCGCTTCATGGCAGGAGCGATAGGCACAACAAGACGGCCGTCGCGCAGAGTCGGCGTAACGTCCTTGTCTACGAGACCCTCGCTCTGCGCAGCGTGCAATATGCTATATAATGTACGCGATACACTGCCCTCCGCCTTGCGCAGCTGCGAGCGAATCTCGGCGAGACGCGGCGATGCCGTGTCCTTTATCTTGCCGTATTTGTCGAGAATTTGGTCAATGCGGCGTATAAGGTCGGGGAAGGTGAGCACGCCATCTGTAAGGTCGTGCAGAGTAGGGTAGTCGAAGTTGCCGTCGTCGTCGCTGCGGTTGAGGAAGCGCACGATGCCAGCCACCGTGTCGAGCGAGCGGCGCAGGTCGAATATCTCGTTCTCTTCAAGGTGCGTGCCCTCGATACGTATGCGCTTTATCGACTCGCGCATGTCGAAGAAGAACTGCAGTGGGAAATCGTCCGTCTCCTCCTGCATACGGCGGAACTCGCGCGTCTGCTTCAACGCCGTGTTGATGCGCTCCGCGTTGTCCGTGAAGCTCATAGCGTCCACCTTGTCCTTGCCCAACTGACTCAGACAGTAGCCCTTCAACAGCGAGCGTATCTCGCTGAACTGTATCTTGTTTTCAAAGTTGCTTGGATAAATCATAAGTGCAAAGTTACTGCAAACCGAAGACAATACAAAATATGCTTGCATATTTTTATTGTTGAGGTGCAGCGTAACTTATTTAAAGTTACTGCAAACCGAAGACAATACAAAACATGCTTGCATATTTTTATAGTTGAGGTGCAGCGTAACTTATTTAAAGTTACTGCAAACCGAAGACACTACAAAATATGCTTGCATATTTTTATAGTTGAGGTGCAGCGTAACTTATTTAAAGTTACTGCAAACTGAAGACACTGCAAAACAAGCAAGCTTGTTTTTGTGCTTTTAAGGGGTGAGGTTATAGCTTTAGTAGCGTTCAAAGGAGCTGAAATCAATGATTTTTCGCTATCCGACGAAAAAAGTAAGCCGAAAATTTGGAGGTATAAACTAAAAAGCGTAACTTTGCACCCGCTAATTAAGCAAAGTGAAAAAGTAATTCACTGCGATTGCGAGACTACATCTATCGCATTTCCTTTATTGGAGAGATGGCAGAGTGGTCGAATGCACCGGTCTTGAAAACCGGCGTACTGAGAGGTACCGGGGGTTCGAATCCCTCTCTCTCCGCAATGTAGTGACGCTTTCAAGTGATTACTTTTCACTGCGAGCACCGCAATCTCAAACACCCTATGGAGAGATGGCAGAGTGGTCGAATGCACCGGTCTTGAAAACCGGCGTACTGAGAGGTACCGGGGGTTCGAATCCCTCTCTCTCCGCCAAAATCAGCGTAACGAGTTGTAAAACAACAAGTTACGCTGATTTTTCGTTTAAGGGTGCGCCAAATCTGCGCCAGAATTTTTCAGGTAATTGAACAAACGTCTTTAATCCACCGATATGATGGCTCTAAAAGATGTTAAAAAAATGTGCTCAAAATTTTGTAACGGCAATAGTTCTAACATTGTGGGCTACACACCTCCCACTTTACATAAAGGTGTACGTTGGTTTGTAGATTTTACATCATTAGACCCAGCACGAGGTTTAATGCGTCGTAAGAGATACTATATCAAAGATAGTCTTAGCGTCTCTGAAAAGAAACGCAGAGCAAGCGAAATCATGGATGTTCTTACAAAGCAGCTTGCTCAGGGATGGAATCCTTGGGTAACAGATGATGAGAGTCGTGGTTTTGTGTATTTCGACAACTGCCTTGAACGTTATCTTGACTATGTAGACCGCATGGACAGAAAGAAAACGCGTCAAAGCTATCGTTCCAGAGTGAATATACTTCGTGAGTTTATTACATCGCAAGTTAATCCCATCAAGTATGCCTATCAATTTGATATTGGCTTCTGTAATGACTTCATAGATTGGATTTATCTTGATCGTGAGAGTTCTCCACGAACAAGAAACAATTACAGGGGATGGCTTTACGGCTTGGCGGAGTTCTTGATTGCTCGTAAGCACATCAACACAAATCCTGTGGAACATATCAAGGTGATGCCTGAACATGAGAAATACCGCAAGGACTTGACACCAGAGATGCTGAATCAGATGTCAAACTATCTGTGCAGAAATGATAAGTCGTTCTTTCTTGCCTGTCTGATGCAGTATTATACGCTCATACGCCCAGGCGAATTGAGTCACTTGAAGATTGGCGACATTTCTCTGAAGAAACAAACGGTGTTTGTATCGCATGAATTCAGCAAGAACCACAAGGATGCAGAAGTTGGCTTGAATAAAATCGTCATCAAACTTATGCTTGACTTGGAGGTGTTCAAGCAGCCGGATAGCTATTACCTGTTCGGCTCTGACTTCAAACCAAGCAAAGAGCGTATTGGTTCAGACCAATTCAACAAGCGTTGGAAAGTTATGCGTAAAGCTCTAAAATGGAATGACTGTTACCAGTTCTACAGTTTGAAGGACTCTGGCATCCGTGACTTGGCAAATGCGCAAGGAGTGGTAGTTGCACGTGACCAAGCTCGACATAGCGACATCACTACTACCAACAAGTATATCCAAAAGCATGGAGTACAGCAGGTAACACTTGGCTTTGAAGGAAATCTTACTTACGATGACGAGGTGGAGTAAACTCGCCTTGTTTATAATGCAAATGGTAATCATCTATCACCTTACAGGTCGTAGGCGATTACCATTTGCGTATTAAATATCCTTTTTCTTTTGTAGCGTTGTATCTCTCGGAGTCTTATTCTCACAAATACAATGAGTGTCAACACTTTATACAAAGATACAACGTTGTATACACAACGTATCTACGCTACATTTTATCCTTTATAAGCTTCCCACTCCACTGCGAAGTGTTACTGAGATGGTTGGCAAACAGACATCACAGCCCGATGGCAACAAGTTGCTATTAGGCTGCCATGACTGTTTGCCAAGGACCAAATACAAAGAAAGCAGCAATTCTAAACACAATCTATCAAGGCTTACGCTTAGAAGACTTGTATTTAGAATTGCCACTCACTTTGTTTGGACATTTGGTCTTGCCACTCGCAACACTTCACAGTTCCCCACCCTTTATATAAAACTTCTTCAAGTTCCACGAAATAAAAGAGTTTCTTAAAGACTTACCCACCCTGTAAAACAGACGGCAGCTATTCTGCTTGATGAACAATGCACCATTCTTGTCTGCAAACAGTCAAGAGAGGAGCATTGTTCCGCAGAACGTGTGACGAATTGAATTGTCAATCGGCAGAGCATCAAGCGAAGATCGATATGAACCGACCTTCATATTGCTGCTTTTTGATTGACAACACAATTCTAATGTCACACTGTAGCTGCTGACTGTTTTACGCCCACCCTTGACATTGGAATTGTTGGATAACCAACATTCCTATGTATGGGATATAAAGTAAGGGAAATGACTATTTTAGATTGATTTCTCCTTAACCTTGTTAGCGGTTCTCGACATGGATGGATATTCCATCTCTATATCATATTGGTGCAATATCCTATATATGTTACTTTTTCCACGGTAGCCAGTCCTTTCCATGATTTCCTTTACACTATAACCGGCTTTATACATGTTGATAACCAGCTTGTATCGTTTCAATTTCCTATCCTCGTAGCTGTAGGAATACAATTCAGCCTCCAGGTCATCATGCGAAGCCCTATCTCTTTTGCTGAAAACCTTGCATATCAAGTCTAATGTGTCCGCCGTTCTTCTCTCAGGAAACAACTTGTCATGCGTATCCAGTTCATCTGAGAGGGAAATAATGCGAATGTCCATCTTAGAACAATACTTGATGAAGAACATCATATCGTGGAAATTGTGAAACACATTGTCGAATGACGCAAACACCGCACTGTCTCCATTTGAAAGACTGTCAATGAACTTACACCACTCAATGCGTTTCTTGTCTTTGGTCTCTTCAATGTGAATATTGACACATCCATGACCTTTCATCAAATTGATGATTTCTGTTGTATGCTCAAAGTATTGAGCCTTATTTATATAACCGATATAGTTCATATTATCCGTATTGCTAAGTAATATTGTCTGCAAAGATAATCATAAACCACTGGATTTAGGTATGAATACCATACATATATGCTATATTACTGCGTTTTAAGACGTATTCTCTGTTTATTGGTTCTATTTTTACAAAGAATAGAACCAATGCTTAAAATATTGAGCGGAAAATTATTCTTTTCAGACTTTACTTCCTACCTTTGTCATTAAAAACAAATAAAACATCAACACCACATGAATAAAGACCGTATTCTGTTTCCAATCCGCAGAGAAAACAGCCATATCATACATCATCTACAGCCGTTTGGTAATATCGTATTACCCTTATTATCGGTATTACTCATATTACTTGTATTTTCCAGTTGTTCATCATGCTCTGGTGGAGGAAAATACGACTTTCGAACACGCCAAGATGCCTTAAACGAGTATCACCAATACCTCTGGAAAGTCCGCTCTATTAGCCATTCCAACACCAAAGACTTTGGTGAAACCTTATGTGAATGGCATGAGATAAGCGACACTGTCTATAAATTTCTTGCCAAAGACTCAGTTTTCATCAAGCACCATAACGTGGCAAACGACTTTTTTCTTATCAGCGACTCCATAAGAACAGAAATGCTTCGCCTTACCGAAACATGGAAATACGGCTATGGGGATGTTCTCACAATAAAAGACATGACTTGTTCCTACAAAGAGGACAAAGAACTTCTCAACGCTGTTCACGAAGCAGAACCTTTCTTTAATGCTTTGGACAGCACAAGCATTAGTGTTTGTGATAAAAAATCAATCTTGAAACGTTACCGTTACTTCTTGGGTGAGACCAAGAGGTCTGGAATAAACAACAAGAATGAGCTGCTAAAATTCATGAGCCAAGAAGATTTCTTGTTCCGTTCTTTTCTTGCACACCTATATGAAATGGACAATGAACCTCTGTCCGACATCACAAAAGACACGGAAACCATCTGCAGAAATATATTTCTGGCAGCAAAGGACGGGAAAATATCATCAAAAGATGTAGTCGTTTACATGTCTATGCGCACTGTGAGGCGATTGTTACAGAACTCTGCAGAATGTGTGGAGAATATTAACCGCCTTGAAATGAAAAACAAGGCACAAGGCAACGCCTATCTTTGGATGATAATACAGCCTTTCATCAGTATTGACCAGTTTTCTCTTGCTACAATGACGGAGCAGGAACGAAAGAAGTTCAACTATGTCATCTCTCAACTTCCCAAATCAAGAAAGTTTGCTGAGACGTTTGACATCAACTTAAAGGCATTAAACTATCTGTTGCCACAGCAACTACTAAAAATATACGTCTCATCATTTTAACTCCTACTAAGTATGATAACAAAAGAAGTGAACAAGTTTATGGCTTTGGCACCGCTCATGTTGCCAAGGCTCATTGACAGTAAGAAATGTGCGGAACCTGACATAACCGAAGACTCCGCAATACTTTATTTTTCTCTTGAAGAAAAGTTTCCCATTGGGTGTGTCATGGATATGCTTGACGATGATATGGACTTACTTTTACTGTATCATGGTACAAGTAAAACAGCTTCCAATATACATCATTGTTGTTTCTTTGCCAGTCCTAAATTGGGTCAAAGTATGTACAAGGTCAATATGGTGTCACAGCCTAACGGCTTTATTGATGGAATCTCCGTAACCATATACGACTCTATCGATGTTTGGGAGGACGAGCTTGAAAGTGATCTTCTTTCACACGAGGCATCTTTTGACTTTATTGAAGCCATGACAGCAGCTAAACTCCTTTCTGTATTCTGCAAAATGAACTATGATGGCTGAACTACTATATAAGATAGCCGACATCATCAATGCCAACAGCAAGGTGTATCGTGCTGTCGTTCCTGAAGCAAGGCATGACTATATGATGCACGAAAACGGAAGACTTGTGAAATCATCATGTCTTGTTCTTCGCATCATGTTGTCTGGCAAAGTAAAGTACCATATATCCAGAACTGTCTGGAACATATATGAGAATGACATAGCCAAAATCATCAAGAAAATATGCAGAAGAGACAGTGCCTTTGCAGAACGCATTGCAAAATGTGACCCCACACTACACGATGTTGAGCTGATTATCCGCAGAGCATCGTTTAAGTCTCTGAAGCTTAAAATTTCAAATTCTCCATTCTATCTGTATGTTGGAGATGACGTTTAGATATTTCCAAGTAATACGGTATTACTCATATTATTCAAATAAAAATGATGTACTTAAAGATTGCAATATTCTTAGCATTTTCTCTGTTTTTGTTCTTGTTTCCTGCAAGGCTATACACTAACAGAAAATTCAGAAGAGCATGGCTCGGCATGGCTTACTCAGAAAACTTCAGGTTGTTCACGGCACGAATGCTGTGTCTTGCACTTATCTTGTTTCACCTGGTGTATTACGCTTTGTTCCCCTTGGAGAAAGGCATCATGCTTTCATCAATCTATGTATTCTTCTCGCTTGCTTCTAAGAAGAACATGATACTGCTTCAGACAATAAGAAAGTCACGCATGATTGTTATGGTTCTTGCCTTCACTACCATTGTACTTTCGTTTATTCCACATCTGCTTTCGGTGGCAGTAACCTTAGCGTTTATTCTTGAAGCTGCCTGTTGTTTCCCTTCCAAAGTAAAACATCGTAAAGGTAAAACTCAAAAAGCCCATGCGGAACCTACCGATACAGAACAAATGAAAATGTTGCCTCATTCTTAAAAACTGCATTTATGGAAAAGAATACCCATTCGCTTAATTGGCTTGCTCTTGGTGCCGAATTGATAGACTGCCTGAGATCAAAAGGCAATCATCGTCTTACACGATACGATGCCTTTGTCTGGATGATTGAACATATACAAAAAGGTGTTGCCGTGAGGGATGCGGACGGAGTCGTCATAAACTCGGCACCTTATTCCGCTTCTTACAAACGCCTTGCGGAAGATTGGAAATGGGAGCGTCATACCGTTCAATCATTCATCGAAGAACTTACGGCTTTGTCGGTCATCACTTCTAAACGACAGGGAAATGCTTATGTCTTTTTCATCGGCAAGAAATCATACAAACAGCTCGTCTTATGACTTCACATTCCCTATCATTTCACCTCAGAACGATAGCAATGCAACCATCAAATGCGTTCTTCAAAATCTCTGCGAGCTTGCTTGCTGCAATTCAAAAACGACTTGCGCCAACGACTCGTTAAGCAACGATTTTTCAAATCGGTAAGCCTAATTACCGGTTTTGAGAAAACCGTATTAGGCTGCCACTCCAAGGGGAGTTCCTTCGGGGAGCAAGCTCTGGCAGGGTAATGGTACTTGAAACTTAAAACAAAGAATATGGCAGGAAAAAAACAGGTCATGGATATGCGCTCTACGACCAGTGGTGTAAGTTCGCAGGAGAGTGACGAACAACAACGAAACTGGACAAAACAGCATTGGGAGAAGAAAGCCAAAGATAGTCTTTCCAACTATGACCCGACACGTGCGAAACTCAACTTTGAAGTCGTAAAGGGTGGTATCATTCAACCGATAGACACCTCAAAGACAATAGCGGAAAAGATGGCGGAGAACTTGGCTGCAAGGGGTATCAAAGACCCAAACGCACGTCCAAACGCTGTGATGAAAAGACGGACTGTTGCCCAGTTTATCTTTGGAGGCAATCGTGAGCGTATGCACGAACTTGCTTTTGGCAACCAAACAGTGGACTTGACAAAGGGTGCTGATAACTCTTCAATAGTCCGCTGCAAAGACATAGAAGAATGGGCAAAGGATGTATACTCATTCATGGCAAAGCGATTTGGCGAGGACAACATCATCAGCTTCTATGTCCACCTTGACAAGAAAAATCCACATTGTCATTGTACGTTGGTACCAGTAGCTCCCGTGAAGAATCGCATTTCATGGAAAAGTGTATTTGGTGATGGCAGAGAAGCAGAGTCTGCTAATATGACCAAACTTCATAGTGAATTGCAGGAGGCTGTAAGTGAAAAATGGGGATTGGAACGTGGTAGCAATATGGAGGAAACAATGGCAAGGCATCGTTCCACCGAGGAATACAAACGTGAACTTGTGTCAGAAGTATGTAATCTCCAGTCTACGAGGGAAGACTTGTTGAAGCAAATTCACCATGCAGAAATCAAACTGAAAGGTATCTCTACCATGATAGCCAATCTGCAAGCCCGGAAAGATGATATACAAACGCAGATTGACCAAATAGCCCAGCAGCTTGGTCAATCCGGTGCTGACAATGACGAATTGGCAAACAAGATCGCTCTGTTACGCAAGGAGATGGAAGGTATAGACGAGAAGTTGGCAGCAAGATACAAGATGCTTGACGATGCCAATGATACTATCAACGAAGCGAAAGCCAGACTTGCGGAAATGAGGGAAGAACATCGTGAAATGCTTAAAAGTCTTGGTGAGGACAATGATTTGAAAGCTACGGCAATTCAGAAAAACATCCTTTGGACTTACAACAAGATGCTGACAAATTCCATAGAGCCACTTATCCCTACTTTATCAGACCGTCAACAAGAAATCCTTGACGAGTCGGGATATAATGACCTTACAACAAACACCGACAACGTAATAAACTGTGCCATGCTCTTGGTTCTCGGCTATATCCGTGAGGCAACTACTTATGCCCAATCTTGTGGCGGAGGCAGCTCACCTGGTACTGGTTGGGGACGTGACAAGGATGAAGATGAAGAACAATGGTGGCGGCGCTGCATTGCTCAATCGGCTGCAATGATGCGTCCTGCGACACATAAGCGAAAGCGAGGACGGTAAATATTAGTAATACGAGTAATATGAGTAATAAATGGTATTTATTACCAGTTAAATTTAAGAAGTGATTCACTGAATGAACATATCAACGTGGACTCCATCCGAATCCGCCTTTCCAGATAAAGCCTTTGTCTTGCGCCCAACCAACGTAGGACAAGGGCTTTTCCTTTGTGGGCAGCAGCCATCGGCATCATCTCCTGTTACGCATCGCTTCATCTGCACCTTTTTGGTGAAAACAACCTGAATCAGAAGAAGACCTTCTCGAACACCGTACCGATGGCACCGATGCCTTCGATACGCTCTATATCGACTGCGAGAAGTTCCCACAGCACGATTTGTACCCAATTTGCGTGGGTGGGGTGAGACAATACAATAAAACGGAGGAAATGCCGTTTTATAGGAAAAGTCTATTAATTTTATGAGAAGCAACAAAAATGAATGACAATGTAATTGCATACATACTATCTCTTGTTTGTATAATATTTATACTAATTGAAATAGTATCTGTCAATAAAAAGAAAGGAATGACAGACCTCATCGTGTTCTTTTATTACTCATGCCCTTTGTATTACTTCATGTTATATAGGGGGTATGGTGGAGCAGCATTTACTTGGTGGTTTTATCTGTTGTTACTTACATTCATTCATTTGGTAATCTTGGCGTTCCGATTTGTCAAAATCATTGTTGCCAAACGTATAAGACGGAGAAATAAAAGAAACAAAAATGGAGAATTGCCGTTTTTATGATGTAACTTTGTGAGGTTAAATTTAGTAATATAATATGGAAGATATGAATATCTTAGCATTCTTCCTTTCTTATCCATCATTGCCTATAGATGCATCGGATGAAGTATCAGATGAAGCAATTAAGAGAGGAGATGAATTTCGCACCTATATTTGGGGTGAAAAGGGTATCGATGTACTCCTAAAATCACTTTCATATGTCGATTATGGTAAAGATTTAAAACGAATTCTTTTCCAATTTTACATTATGCCTTGTGATTATGAGCGAATACATATAAAAGAGATTGAACAATACAGAAAAAATGAAAAAGCAATAGGAATACCTATTATTGTAGAACGCTCTTTTTTCCAGTTTTCAGAAACAGAGAGAAGAGAATTTCTTGTATCTTCAATGCTCTCAAAATTTACTATATTGGGAAATGTTGTCAGAAATAAGAAACTTGACACCAACATGACAAAATCGGTTCATGATTTCAGCTATAATTTGAAAACATTTGTATAAGTAGAATGGTATAACAAATGTTGCTTTTGAAGATTTGTTCAAGTATTGAATATTGTATTTTATTGAAGCGGAATCTCTCCTAATCCGCCTTTCAATAAAGTATTTGTCTTGTGCTATAAAAACTCAACAGCACAATTATTAATTGCAGTTCGACCTCCATATTTTCATTCGATTGTTCAAAGTATTGCATATTTCCTTACCCCTCATTGTCAGATTCTGCACGAGGATGCTTTCTATTGCTCCTGATACAGACACATTAAATTTCATCATACGTTGGGTTAGACATGAAGCATTTTCCATCTTACGCATCAAAGGTATTGTACAATAATCAATGGCTATGTAGTTGTTAGAATATATACTAATTAGGCGAAATCGCTCAACATCTTTAAAATAGATTGTTCGATATGTTCTCTTGCGCTGTTCGTAAATGTCAAGCCTATCGTCATGGATTATCAAAAATGGTATATGAGTAGTTATGTTATACAAAGTCATCATAAACACAAGCATTCCGCCACAACCAAAAAACACCATGCTTCCTATACCGCCAAATACTTTTGTTGGCCATGAGGTATTAGCGTCATGGAGTATGAAATATCCACCTGCAGCAAAAGCGAAACAACCAACAGTCAGAAGAATATTCTTCCAAAGGCTATGGTATATTCGTATCTCTTTTATATTTTTATCGGTTTGTTTCATCTTTTTATATTGCTTTATTGTGATTACATAAAGTACATTATTTAAGCAACAAAGTTTGTACTTTCTTACTATAAGAACGAGTGTAGATTAGAATTATTGCAATGCTTGTATTAATTCGTAACGAGTACAAAGTAGCCAAATTAAACAGAAAGTATATTTTGTATTGAAGCGGAATCCCTCCTAATCCGCTTTTCCAGATAAAGCCTTTGTCTTGCGCCCAACCAACGTAGGACAATGGCTTTTCCTTTGTGGGCAGCAGCCATCGGCTTCACCTCCTGTTACGCTTCGCTTCATCTGCACCTTTTTGGTGAAAACAAAGATCTTCTCGAACACCATACCGACGGCACTGATGCCTTCAAAACACTCTATATCGGCTGCGAAAAGTTCCCACAGCACGATTTATATCCAATTGCGATTGGTGGAGTAAGATAATTGCTAATTTTTGCAGAAAATAAAAAGAAACTCTGTATCTTTGTCGCAATAAAAATAAGAAGAAGTATGAAAAAGATAGTTTTTATTCTACTCGTTTTTTGTAGCTTTCTTGTAGTATGGGGATGTACTGAGAATAAAACAAGATGTGTTCCACAGAAAGAAGCAACTTCTGATTCTTCTATGAGAAGTAATGACGACACTCTAAGCCTTATGATAGAGCATGAGGTTGACGATGTTGATTATAGAGTGATTATAAAACGTGGCGACAAGACCATTCATCGCTTCGGATACAAATATCCTGAAGACGATAATCTTGTACCAAATGGAGAACGTATTGATAGTTGCATATTGGCGGACATAAATTTTGACGGTATAAAAGAAGACGTATTGTTTTATTTGGGCAGCTTTGGAGCTTCTGGCACAGAATATTTTGATGCCTGCGTGTGGAATCCTAAAACTGAGCATTATGACAAAATTGAAGAATTCAAAGATATTCCAAACCCCAAAATCAGCGACAAATACAAGTGTATTCTTTCAAGTGGCTATGTTTCTTCCGCAGAGAATGAATATGCAAAATATGTATGCACCAATGGACATCTCATTAAGGTTGCCGAATTGAGACAATATTGGAAAGGGAACATTTATCCAGAGCGAGACAGGGCTGCTTATGAAGAGCATTTTATTAAAGCTAATGTTTGGAAGAGAAACTTGAAACTAAATCAAATCAGCGATTTCTGGAAACCGGTCGTACCGTTTTGATTATATCCAATTGGAGTTGGTGGGGTCATATAAAAATAAAAAGGAATTATGGGCAAATATCGCTTTCCATAATTCCTTTCTAATATTTTTTCTTTTTAATGAGTTGTAGATATTACCTTTTTCCCATTAATAATATATATGCGTCCGTTCTCCATGCTTGTTACTTTTTTTCCAGACAAATCATATATCTGTTCTTCCTTTTGTGGGCTTATTGTAATGTTATCGACTCCTGTTGTCGGGAAATCATCTGTTTCTATAAAATTAGTGAAATAATCCCATCCCCAAGCCTTTCGGTATTTTTCAGCAGTACCGACAGGAACATAAACCGGAATGTCATTGGGAGTACTTAGATTATGAACTGGCTCGTAATCGCCAAATGGGGTATTCCCCGGATTAAGGGTGCTTTCCTCGCATACAGGAGGTTCGGAGGCCATACAATATATACGTTTTAATTCTGATATGTAGGAACAACTTTCTTGTCCCAACATTTTCAATGTTGCAGGAAAGACAATCTGTTCCAAAGAGTCACAGTGCCAGAAGGCATCTTTCTCTATCGTTTCAAGTCCATTTGGTAACTCTATCTTTTTTAATGAGTGGCATTGTTGAAAAGCTGTTTTGCCAATACTTTTTACAGAGGATGGTATATTTACCTCTTGTAGTTTCAAACAAGTAGAAGCAAAGCTATTAGGAATCCTGTCTAATCCTTCTGGTAAATGTATTCTTTTCAAGAAATAGTTCTGTTGAAAAAGAGTAGGACTAGATAGGTCTTGGCAAGAATTTGGAATCCATATTTCTTCTAGACGGCATGCATAAAATGCAGCCAGGCCTATTCTTTCCAGTCCCTCTGGTAAATTGATAGACGTAATTTTTGACCTGAAAAAAGCACCATCATCTATTTCCTTAATGGTAGAAGGCAATACTACTTTACCTGTCAAACTACTACAGTCTGAGAAAACCAGTTGTCCAAACCTTTCAAAGCCTTCAGGAAATATCAATGGATCAGTCTTTAGACTTACACAATCCGAAAATGCGTAAGTTCCCAAATATTGTAAGGACGATGGTATGTTTATCTCTTCCAGATTGATGCAATAGGCGAAAGCACCTTCTTCTATTCGTTTGACTCCATCTGGCAGGATGATTCTCCTTAGATGGATAGTGTTTATAAATTCCCAACTTGGGTCCAACTGTTCTTTTTGATGCCAAAAGGCATCTTCTGGGACAATGCCATTCTCTATCTCAGCATTTTCAAGATTTATTACAGAAAGCCTTCCTTTGAAAGAAGCATCCCAAAGAGTACGAATATCGTCAGCATTTATCGGGCCAGCAACAACTAATGAATCTATTGTATTAGCTTCATTACCTAATTTTTCAGCCAATGATCCTGCAATGGTTGTTGTTATATCGCGATAAACAACAGGCTGTTCTTCCACAGCTTTCGACTCAATGGAATATTTGAATGTTTCTTTGGGAAACATATTTATTTCTTGTTCTTGGCCGAATGAAGCGGTTGAAGTAAAGCAACACAAGGCCGATGTAAAAAGAAATATCAGATTCTTCATAAATTGAATATTTTTAGGGTGAACATGCTATGTGTTTTTTGCGGTGCAATATAGCTATTTTTTCAAAAACATCAAAGTATTTCCTATGAAAATGTATGTTTGAAACGTAATTTTAACATTTGTGAAGCTGACCACTGCCTAATCACCTTTTCCTATACGCCTTTGTCTTGCGCCCAACGCAGGATGAAGGCTTTTCTTTTTTTCAGCGGTATGCTCCGTCTTCAGCACCTCCTTCGCTTTGCTCTCCGCACCTTTGGCTTTTGCAATCTCTCAGGCGTAAGAGTCAATACCATAAGGTAACCAATCCCGATTTTCAAAGTAGTAAGGCGTGGCGCACCGCCTTTCCTGCACTTTGTGCATCTTTCCTATGCTGTTATCTTGGTAGCTTGCTCCACCGTCCCATGCAATGTCTGTGGAGTCATTGGTTTTTATTTCGCCACCACAATGACAAGTATTCATCTTTGCTGGTAAGCAACGACTGATGCCGTACTTCAACCGCCAAAACAACGATGACCTTATCCTCGCCATCCAGTCCGCAGGAGTGGAGCGAGGGCGCAACGGCTTCCGCAAGAACAAGTCTATGGAGAAGCAGGCGGAATCCGAAGAAGACCTTCTCGAACACCGTACCGACGGCACCGATGCCTTCGATACCCTATATATCGGCTGCGAGAAGTTCCCACAGCATGATTTGTACCCAATTTGCGTGGGTGGGGTGAGATAATACAATAAAACGGAGGAAATGCCGTTTTTATGGTATAACTTTGTAAGGTTAAACTAAATAATGAAAAATGAAGAAATTCGTGATTTGCCTTCTCGCTTTTCTTATTTGTGGTTGTAGAAGAACGATTGATTTCGATTTCGACACCTACAAACAATCTCTCCATATCAGTAATGGCTATTTTTATGACTTATATTTTGAAAATGACTCCGTTCTTCCAAATGGAAAATCATACGAAGGCGCATTATTTTTGATATGGCAAGATTCATTATGTGTACCTCCTACAAAAATTGATTTGAACAACTATATTCCAAATGGATATATTGTTAGCCGTGGTGGAATACCATCATCTGAAAGAAAGATAAAACTAAAAGCGAACTCCACCTATACAATTTCATCCACAGGCTTGGGTGCTGTGGAATGTCGTATTAAGGCTTGGACAAATCGCAATGGGAAAATTTTAAAAGCAGTCAAATATTGACTATAAAAACCTAATCTTAGAATCCTTGAAAAGAAAAGTTGAATGTTCAATCAGAAATTTTACTATATGTGGCAAAAGTATTTCATAGTAATAATTTTGTTCTGTTTGTATGCCTGTAAAGGTGAAAGAAAAGAGCAAAATACAAACTCAACAATAATTGAGAAGAAATGGACGAAAGATTGCAGTAATGATTCCAAAATTCATGTTTTATCGTCTAATGCTCAATTTGCAAATGGGAAAAAAGTTCTAACACCGAATTTACAAAAAATGTGGGTGATGTGAGGTGGTTAGTAGTCACTCCATATACCTTTTATTGCCACAATGGTTCGTTTTCCCAACCAGAAGGAAAACCAAGGGCAGCCTTATCTATTTCTGGAAACGTAGCAAAAAGTCTGTTCATCTTGTCAAGCATATCGTTGTTTGGAGATATGATGTCAAGAAAGTACTTGATGATGCACATATCAAAGTACACTTTCAATGGATCTGTCGGCAAGGTAATCCAAGGACGCGACATTCTAATTGGCATGGTAGCACGAATAGAGAATACCCTATTCCATACACGTGCATGATGACAACATGAGTTTCTTGTTACAGTGATAATGGTAAGCCAAGATTCAAAAGGCGCAACTTGCAAGCCAAATGACTGTGCAATACGCTTCTTTATCTTCTTATTCTTGATGTTAGAATAAATATTAGTGATTACACCAAATGGCAATATCTCGGTCAGCATCCATGAAGGTGGATACTGATTGGTATATGTCTCTTTGAAATGGTTGATGAAATCCTCTTTTGTATGGTTCAGTTCATCTTCTATAAGACGTATAGAGCGATTGAACTTGGACGGATTTGAGAAATTGTTGTCATCAGTCATCCAAAAAGGGTTGCCTGTCATTTCCGTTCCAAAGTTCACGATTGCACAACGCACTGCGACCTCTATCTTTTCAATTTCATTGAATAAAAGTAGGCGTAGCTTCTTGTCAAAGCGATACAACATCATGACCTTACCGAAAGTTACTCCTTGCTTGAATAAATGTTGCTCTTTGGGAATAGAAAGCAATGGGTACATATAGGCAGACAAACGATAGTAACCGATGTGGGAAAGATAATGCTGAGCCTTTTCTTCATCGGTTATCTCCATACCTCTTGTTTTGAGTAGTTGTACTAACTCTTGGGGTGTGGAATATGTTTTTATGAACGGAATTTTTGTTGCCATATACCTATAAAAACAAAAACGACCCGCACATTTGAGCATCGTTGAGAGGCTTGGCGGGTTCTCGTGCTGCAAAGATACGAATAATCATTGATAATACAAATTTTTTAGCAAGAAAAATCACGAGGAAGTGGATTTCTTTGACATATTCTATTTAATAATGTTAAATCAGACCTTGAAATCATACTTTACCAGCAAAACAAAGTGGTTTCCGAGATAAAAGTGTTATTTTTGTAATGTCTATACCCATACAGGAAGCCCCGATGGGCAGAGGTTGGGCAGACATACATATGGTAAAAGGCGTTTTTGTACGCTTTGGTTTTGACGATCGATGAACTTCGCAAATTCAACTGTAAGTCAAGAACAAAGCAATGCAGAACGCCTCACGAGGTGTATTATATACAGCTCTCATTGGCTTCGGACGATTCTATTGTTCATTGTCAAGAGTGCTTTCTATATACTTACACTGGCGTGGGACTTTCGGCGTTGCTCGTTTCGACTTGTCGGGCAATGCGAGAGTCTTTATAGCGTGGAACGAGTGACAGAACAGGCTCTGCGCTTAAATTTGCCGCTGAGAATTAAAACTTGTATTTGTAGTGTGGTAGTACTACAATACAAAAATGTATAACAAAATTGATTGCACCAAGAAACAGATAGTAATAAAATAAATCACTCAGAGACAGGGGTGTCGCAGACACATGTTTTCTTTTTAAAGAATGTTTCCAATTTTAATATATTGTTATATAATTTACAATTATGGCACGCAGTGTAATCATATTTTTCATAATGTTTCTGTTACAATCAGTACATACATTTGCCCAAGAGCATGGAGTAAAATGCAGATACCTTGCATCGCATAATATTACAGAAGATGTTCTTAAGATGGATGATGAGAATATAAAGAAAATTCTCATTGAGAAATTTAGTACTGATAAAAAAGCATATAGCTTATATTTTTCAAGAGGAAAATATCTTTTTACTCTTGAAAAGGAAGAGAATGTTGACAATTTAAATGTAATTGGTGTAGGTGGAAGTGTTTTTATAGATGTAAATGCTGATTCTATTATATCACAAGAAGCCATTATCGACAAGATATTTCTGATAAAAGATAAAATTGACAAACAGAATTGGCAAATCACAGGAGAGACCCGACAAATTTTTAAAAAGAATTGTGTAAAAGCCATTTATAAAAGTGATATTGGTGACATAACAGCTTGGTTTACAACTGATATTCCATTTGGATTTGGTCCTGCTGGATATTTAGGACTTCCAGGTCTTATTATCGAATTAGTAACTCCTACTTATACTTACACATTGACAGAAATGTCATATTTGGCAGAAGATATGGATTTAATGCCTCCCACTAATGGCAAAGTAACAAACAGGGCTGAGTTTAAGAAAATTAAAGCAGAGAAAGGTAAACAATTAGGACGTGATTCAAACAAAAAAATTACTATAATAGAAATATAAAAATTGCATGCGTTTATACAAACGAACCTTATTGATTTTTGTGTTACTGCTTAATTATTGTGCAACAGCATTATCGCAAGATGATATAATAGGTACAATAAAAGATAGTACAGGCTCGCCTGTGCAATATGCAACAATAACCCTTTGTTCCGATAGTATAGGGACAAAGGGTATTTTGTCTTATTGTATATCAAATAGTAGTGGAGCATTTCAATTGAAGAAAAAGGACTCAGATGTTTGTTGGTTGATAATAAAATGTTTAGGTTTTGAAACCTATCGTATAAAATATTCAGATACGAGCGAACAAGTGTTTGATATAACACTGAAAGAGAGTAGCAAGACAATTTCAGAAGTTACAATTAAAGGCAGATATACAGGCGTAAAAAATTATGTAGATTCTATTGTCTTTGACATTGAACACTTTAAAACTGGAGCAGAAGAAACTGTTGGAGACGTTTTAAGAAGATTGCCAGGGATAGAAGTTGATAATGCAGCAGGTAAAGTTTCGTATAGCGGACGTAATCTTGATAAGATTTTAATTGATGGTCAAGACGTTGCTGCTACAGGAAGTAATATGGTTATAAATAATCTTCCTGCAAGCGTCATGCTTGGAGCGGAAATCATTAAAAATTATAAAGAAGGCAGCATTGTGGACCAATTTAAAGGAAATGATAAGACGGCATTAAATATCAAGACGAATTCAAAGACAAAATTATCAGGTACAATTAGTGCAGGTGGAGGATTCATGGATAAATTTGAAATAAAACCGTCACTTTTCGCAGTGAAGGAAAGTTTTTCATTCTCTTCTTTATCTTCATTAAACAATACTGGAAAACCAATGTTTTCGATAGAAGATTATTTGGGTAATTTTGCTAACATTGAAGATATGTTAGCAGAAGGGGGCGGTATGACTCGTTTATCTGATGAAGAAAACAAATTACTAACTCCTCCTGAGAATGTATATAAAAACAAAAGTTTCGCTTCTGCTTTTAATATGATTTTCACCCCATCCTCTAGAATAAAAATAAAAGGAAATATTGTATTAAATAAATCTATAATGCAATCAGGCTTTCATAATTATGATGAGTATTATGAAAGTGGTTTACTTGCAAATAACAAGTTGGAGTCGTTGGCAAATGATAAATATGAATCTTTCTCATTGCGAGCGAGATGGAGACCTTGTGATATGATAGAAGTGAATTCTTCTACACTTTTAGGTTTCTCAAATTATTCAACGAAAGAAAAATTAGAGCAAACAACCGAAAAATTATTGGAAGTGTCACAATGTGATATTATGCGTAAATATTTCCTCAAGCAATCATTAGCTCTTAATATGGGTAAAAATAAAAATATGCTATTTGTATTTGCTGATATGTCTTTATCAAACAGGAATAATCCAACAGATATAAAATCTGACTCTATAATATTACCTATAGATTACGATTTAACCAATAACATGTACCAATATAATGCCAACTTGAAAAAAAAATACTCTAAATTTACTTTTGAAATAGGTAATTCTTACAAATTTCGGAGTATAATTTTAAAGAATTCTATTAGGTGTATTTATGCGAAAGATGTATTGAGATACAAAAATAACAGTTCATCTGAAACAAATACAAATTCAGATTATACCTGTTGGGATTTAATAACACGGCTTTCTAAAAAAGACGGCTTGATGCGTTTCTCATTAGGAGGAATATTGTCATATATGAAATATGATGCAAATATCGATAAGTTCCCCAAAGACAACTTGAAGTGTATTTTCTCACCAGAAGGAAACATTCGTATAGTTTTTAGTCCCAAACATGAAATGGGAATCTCTGCATCATATGTTTATACCCCTAAAGACATAAGGTATATGGTAGATTACAGTATGGTTAGCGGATATGATAAAATAAATGGAAATTCGTCAATTCGTAATCCATATGTTAATAGATTCAATGTGTCATTTAATTATAGACTCTTCAATATGTACAATAATTTGTTGTTGTTTATTGTTGGCTCTTATTCTAAAGACAATAATAGTGTACTTCAGAATGTGAATCAAGAAGGTATAGCGTCAAATATTAATTATAGTGATGGAGGAAAGCAACAAAATATGTATATGAAAGTAGCTGTATCTAAAGGTATCAACGTTATTCCATTAGATTTAAAATTAAATATTAGTTTATCTAAGCAAATCGGAAATTCGATGATAAATTTTGATGCATTTGATATAATAAATAAATCACTCTCAACAAATGCCATTATTGCAACACGATTTAAGTTTTTTCTTAATGCAGAAATGTCAGGAAAATATAATAGATATTCTACAATAACCTATAAAAATAGCACTAATGACATGACTGAATATGGCCTTCAAACAAAGTTGTTGTATGCTTATAAACAACTTAAAGGCAATATATATATATGTTACAATCATGGTGCAAATAAGTATGGCTTACATAAGAATACTGATATTGGCTTTAGTACGAGTTATAATGTAAAAAAAATAAGTATAAAGTTGTCAGGTGAAAACATACTTCATTTACATAACTATGAATGGATAAACACAATGACTTCCAATGTGTTTACCTCAACTTCTATTTTTAGAAAAGTACCTGGAAATTTATTGTTTTCTATCGCATATAAATTATAAATATTATTAGAAATAAGTACGCAAATTCTTAACTCAAGCGATAACAAGAGACGTTCTTGTGGCTAAGAATTTGCGTACTTTTTATCTCTTTACTATATTTTTCATGAGCATCTTATGGGGATTTTCTGTTTTTGGCGTTCCGTCCCAATTCGTGAGTTGGTCAGCACAACCATTGGAGCCGCCAAGTGAAACGTAAGCTTCTGCGCTACACGACATGTGGTCTGCCTCTAAATGCAGCCAGGCCTATTCATTCCAGTCCCTCTGGTAAATTGATAGACGTAATTTTTGACCTGAAAAAAGCACCATCATCTATTTCCTTAATGGTAGAAGGCAATACTACTTTACCTGTCAAACTACTACAGTCTGAGAAAACCAGTTGTCCAAACCTTTCAAAGCCTTCAGGAAATATCAATGGATCAGTCTTTAGACTTACAATTGGGTAAACGTAAAAACATTGCCCATTTTTGAGGTAGTGTAAATAAACTGTATCAAGCGATAACAATTAAAGCCAACACAGTTTATTTTACACTCTCCATACTTTCTTATTCAGAGTATAGTTATTCCCATCCTCCGCTTACTTGTCTATGTATGATGCTGCAAAATGGACAATCGAGAATATTGTGTACAGCAGACACGGCAAGAATATCCAAAGCAAAGTCTTTACCCACCTTCTTACAAGTCACCATGCGCTAATCTTGATTCTATAGACACAAAAAGACCTGAATGCTATAATAGCAGACAGGTCTGATTTTAGGTAATAGAAAAAGTTTGTTCTATTGAGTCAATAGTACCACTCCAAATCTATTGGCTTCTTTGGGTAAGAATTGCTCAATGCCACCTAAACTTGTAGCTTTCATGGCATCTTTATCAACCCCTCGTTTCATCAATTGTTTACAGATGTACTTGGCTCTTTCAATACTCAGATGGCGATTTCGCTTATCTGAGCCAGTTGCTTTGTCAGCTGCTCCTGATATATGAATGGTTAAGTTTTGTTCTTTTGCAATCTTTGCAATCTCATCAAGATTGACCAACTGTGTTTTGTCCACCAATTTTGCTGTGTTCAACTTGAAATAGAAGTAAATGGGAACACCTATAATTACTTTTGTCTTCTGTGATAGACTATCCAAAGAACTATCATTGTTCTCATTTTCTAAAGACATTCTATAACGAAGGGAGTTAAGACCACTATAGTTGTTCTTGTCTGTGGATTGCGCTTCGATATTGTTGTTAGCATTGACTTGTTGCGGGTGTTCCGAATATCTCTCCATAAGAAAGTTGTTTTGGTTGATGTACGGACGTGCATCAACGACTTTTTTCCATCCTCTCTTGCCTATGGTGTACGACAAACCGACAGAGGCACTGACCATGTGGTCACCAAATCTGCTTGAAGCGCCGACGCAATCAAAGCTTTTCATTGTTGTCATACCACTGACTTCACCGACAAGATGAAGACGGTCAGCAAGAAGATAGCGAAACTCGACACCATAGCTGAAAGCAAACGGATGGTTGCCGGAAGGGACATTGTCCGTTAGAAAATAACCAGAAGTGTTTGAAGAGTTGCGTATCATACCAACACCGACGTAAGGAATTACATCAAATTTCGACAAACCATACTCGTTGCACTGCAAGTTGTGCGTGAGATTATACATGAAGTCTGCATGAACGAACTGATACTTCATAGATTGTAAGTTTGCGTTCTTTAATTTAATCCCTTGATAACCAATTCTGCCACCGACGGCAGGAGTGAACCACTTACCAACACCGATTTGCAACACCGGCATAACACGGTCGAAAAGGTCTCCACACCCTATAGGAGTGCCAATGAAAGCGGAGGTTCCTCCTTTTGCTTCCACGAACCAATTGTTATCCCAACCAGTAGTTGATGTTATACCGTCAAGGTAAGATGGAGTTAAAGGAACAAGTAACTCGGCTTTGTCCCTTGCTTCAATTTGGCATCGTTGCTGTGCCGTTACAATACTGTCTCTCGCCATAGACACCATAGATGTCAGGCTGAGCAGAAACATGAATACATACTTCTTCATAATTTGAATTTGATTGTTTTACTTTCTTCTGTTATCTCTTTAGTTTTGACACCTTGAACCCCATTTCCTGGAACTTCTGTCTCCATTGCTGGCAGATTGGGGCATTCTTGGTGTGTTCGTTGAACTCTTGCGCAGAGCTGTGCAACTGTTGTTTTTGCTTTGGCGTTAACCATTCTGGAGAGTTTTGCCGCTTCTCCGATGGTAAGACACCTGATTTCTGATGCAATTCCATATTTTCTTAAATCTTGGTCTGTAATACCCGATGCCTTTAGTCTTTCGATCAGGCTGTTGTCTATTCTTATATCTTTGAGTTTGCCGAAACTGCCATGTCCGAATGTAGTCATCATCACCACATTACCACCCTTGCTTTGTATGTAGTCCCTCATATCTCTAAGTTCTGCACCCGATGTGATAAAATCATCCAAGAGGATATAGTCTACCCCTTTCTTGACCTCACCTTCAAAGCGTACACGTTTACTAATACTTGATATGTCGGAAGCGTTGGTATGAGAGACATATGTGACCGCTATGATATTATGTTCTACGTCCATCCCTATTGCCGAGAATTTTGCAGCGTAAGCAGCCGGTATCATATTGATACAACCGCCTTGCATCTTGTGATTATAGACAATATGGGCATTTTGATAACGTTTGGCTATATAGTACACCTTGTCATCCTTAACCAAATCATCAACCAATCGCAAGGCTGCATCATAATCTCCATGTTTTGCTGCATGGAAATCAGGATGCTTTCGAGCTATGGCGGAACTGGTATGATTGATAACAGCAGGGAAATAGTTACCCCAAGCCATCCCTTCTGGCATATTGTCTTTCTGCTGTAACATATATATCGCTGTACTCAAATCAACTTCTATTGGTGTATTTCCAAGATACATCTCTGCTCCTTCTTCTTCTGATATTGTGAACAACACTTCTAATTTAGGGTTCGGCTCATATATTTTAACGATGAAATCGGGGCTGTTCGGTGCTTCTTGCTGCTACCTCCTCATGTTGAACTTGGGGTTTGGTTTGCTCTTGTGTAGACTGATTTTCTTGATTTGACACAGTCGGTCTCTCAGCCTTGTTACCAAAAACAGGAGTGAAAGCCTTGTTCTTTTCACGGATGTCTGAGAAATCAGCCTCCCAACCGTCTCGTTCAAGACGCTGCGCCACAGCATCAAGCCTCTGACTGATGAATGAGGAAGAACGCTTGACATCCATTAGAGAGGTCTTGATGAAATTGGGGTCTTCCTTCAGACTGTCAAGCCAAGACTTCAAGTAAGCGGCGCTGTCACTTTTTACATGCTTCTCCATTCCGTACTGTGAAGAGACAAGTGCGGCTGTAAGCTCTGCGACAAGTTCTTCCTTTGCGTATGACTCACTTCCAAAGGTGGAACCAGAAACCAATCGGTTCAAGCGGTTTTCTGAACCTGAGGCATGGCTCATCTCATGTAAGAGATTGCTGTAGAAGGACTCACCATCTATGAACTGTGCCTTTTCGGGAATGACAATCTCGTCTTTACTGATGCTATAATAGGCATTGTCCCCATGAATGGGCTTTATGGGACATACATAGAGGTCTTTCTCTATCATGGCATCCAAAGCAGGGAAATCAACCATACCTTCTGTGGTTCGCAGACTCTGCCCAACGGCTTCATCCTTGAACTTTTGATACATCTCTGGACGTGCTTCTTTGAGATTGGTCTGGTCGAGATTGAAGACATTATAAACCTGTAACTTTGGGTAGACATTGTAGTTATTCCTCTCGTCTTGAGTGAGCTGCTTATAATCGTCGTACTTGATGTGCTCTTTTGTTTCTTTATGTACACATGTGAATGTGGTCAGCATAACCGGGGTGCTCTTTTCTCCTTTGTTGATGCCAACACGAGGGAGTTTGTTGCCGTTCTCGTCAACAGCTGCCTTCTTGCCATCCTTGTCTTTTGTGAAGTTCAGACTTACAATGCGGTCAAAGGTGGCATAACGGGATGTCTGCCATCCATTCTTTTCCTGCATGAGCATCAGAACAATGCTGTTCATGCCATTGTAGTTCCGACCATTGAGATTTTTTGGCAGTTGTGCTACTTGCGGTGAGAACCAGGGCTTCTTCCAATCTTCCTGCAAGTTGCGGATCTTCTCAATCATAAGTTCCGCAAAGGTGTTCAAAGCGCGGTCTTCCGCACTAAGCCCATCGGTATTGTATGTATTCTTTTTCATACGCTCTGCTTTACTGTTGGGTGTTGATGTATTCGGTCATTTCATGCACACGACAAGAAAGTCTTACCACGTCATTGTAGGCTGAAACCTGCAATTCACCGGTTATGTCCACATGTGCCTTGGAGTGCATCCATTCAGGAATGACGCTCTCGACGGCTGTGCCTTTTTCTGGGAAGCGCATGAAATTAACCCATGTGCTCAGATACTCCTGTCCGTTCTTTTCCAAGGAATAGGCAGAGAACACGATGAACGGATGTCCGTTCTTGTCTGTCTTCTGCTGATAGATATTCTCTTTCTTCAGATAGCCACGGAATGAGAGTGTACCTGAAATAGAGTCAAGTTCAGCCACATTCTGAGCAGTTATGGTGTTGCCTGTCAGATAGAAGTTCAAATTGTCTTCTTTCTTGCGGATGTCCAAATTGCCGTTTACTGCCACACGCAGTCCTTCAACATAAGACTGCGCCTCGTCCTGCTTGGCGTTTGGAAGCGAGACAAACACATCGATGCTTTTACTTGTTGTCTTAGCATCCGTTAAAACGACTGTCATGACAAATGACAAATACGGATTGTTGTTCTTGTCTGTACGAATATTTGCGCTGCGCTTTATCGTACCTATGACATTTGCTTCTGCTTTAATCATATCTTGTAAGTTTGATTGTTATTATCTTCTTTGAATGGTCTGTTGCTGGGATTGTTGCTGTGCTTCAATCTGCTCATAATTGTTGGATGCCTGATAAGAGAATGTTATGGCATTGACAATGCAGCCAATCCTTTGTCTCTTTGTGGTATCGTCACTGTCGCTTTGAAGAATGTTGGAGATACTGTTCTTCTCCGCATTGGTCAATTCATGGGAGTATTCCTTCTTGCCATCATTAACGACAAGAACCGCATTTCCTTTGTCATTGATGCTCAATACAGCAGACTTTAGGTTGGGGACAAAGCTGCTGATGTCAATATGACGATTGATAACAGCATCACTGACCGCTTGCATCTTTTCTTCCTTACTCTTGTTCTCCATCTGGATGGTAAGCATAAGCAATGTCATGAACATTTGCATAAGGTTTCCCAAAAGACCTTTGTCACCTCCACCTTCAATGCCGAGGGCTGCATCTTCAGAGCCGAGGAGTTTACTCATCCAGTTTTCCGGTGTTTGCTCGTCGGTGTTTACAGCTTTTGTTCCGGAAGTCATGTATTCGGCAAGTATGTTCTTTCCGTTATGTTGTGCCTCGATATTGAGATTGCCCTTTTGACTGATTTCTGCAAGGTAGGCAGCTGGATTGACCCATTGCAACTTATTGTCTGCCGAGACGTTAATGACACCAAAATGAAGATGCTCACCAGTGGTTCGTGTGCCGGTATTACCCGAAACGCCCAACTTCTGACCAGCATTGACCGTATCGCCTTTCTTGACGGATATTTCACTAAGATGCATGTATTGCACTCTTGTTTTAGTTCCGTCTTCACGAGCATACTCCACCGTAACGGTTTTACCGCCACCAGTTGTAGTTCGATGATCGACACCGACAACCACGCCATTGTTTTCTGTGGCAAGGACATTGTCCTTATTGGTCTTGATGTCTATGCCGTGGTGTATCTGCGTTTTGCCTTTGTTTATAGGATCTTCGCGTTGACCGTAAGGAGAGGTAATGAGCATGAACTCCCTGCGCTGTACCGGCATACTGTAACTTGATTGTGGCAAATTCATTCCAGTAGCTTTGGCTTTTGCAGTTTCATTGTTTGACAATGGGTTGGAATGAACGCCGAATTGTTTTCCTTCGGCATTCATCTGTTGTATCACCATTTTGTCAAAACGTTGGAGCTTTGCACCTTCGATGACATTAACCACAGTGGACACATAGTTACTCGCAGACGCATAACCGCCCTTCTTGATACCTGCAGCCCAACCTTTATAGTCATCGGGAGACAGATTTCTGACATATTGCTGGTATCGCTGTGCCATGAGCACCTTGGAATGGTCTTCATAGCTTTGCCCAACATTGTCATACTTCTTGAACTTCTCATTTGGCTTGTCATCGTCAGCCAGGACATAGTTTCCATTATATGTACCCTTTACGCCAAAATGATTGTTGGCTATATTGGCAAGTGTGCTTCCGCCATCGGCAGACTCGATGATGCCCTGGGCAAGAGTTATGGATGCAGGTATGCCATATCGCCGCATCTGCTCCATAGCATACTCTGCATACCGTTCTATATATTGTTGTCTTGATGATGTCATATCATACTGCTTTATCTGTGCATACCATGACGCTCCTCTTTCTGAGCGGAGACAACTTCCTTAACCTCTTGCTTGGCTTCTGGCTTGTTTTCCTCCTGCTGTGAGGTTTTCTGTCTTGGAGATTCCAACTGGTCACAAATGGCAACTCGTTCTCCTGCTCTGATAAGCTTGGGAAGGTAAGTATCGAGAGCATGATAAGGAAAACCGGCCATCTTTAACGGCTTTCCTTCCTCATCCATACGCTTGCTGTGCTTTGTGAGCGTGATACCTAAGATATTGGAGGCCTTTACCGCATCCTCCTTGTAGGTTTCATAGAAATCACCACATCGGAAAAGCAATAATGCATCTGGGTGCTTTTGCTTCAAATCATTGTATTGCTTGATGATCGGGGGTACATTCGACATCTGCTGTTGCTGCCGTTTCTCCTCCTCGTGGTATTCACGGTGCTCATTCTCCTCATGGAGCTGAGTACCGTCCACGTCAGGAGAGACAGAACGCTTCATCTCCTCCAGTTTTCCTGCAAGGACATCAGAATACAGAATGGCTGCGAGGTGTGTCTTGTAGTCCTGCTTGTCATCTGCGAGCCACATTCTTTGCCATTGCGACTGGTTTATCTGCACGGACTTCTGCTTCTCATCACCGATGGTGGCAACAAGCAGAATTTTGTTGTCCTTTGTCTTAAAGGCATTGACCTTGCTGATAAGGTCTAACGCATCTTGTGAGGCATTGCTTCTAAAGATGTTGGCTTCCTTTTCGGGATTAGCTGCCACTACTGAGTAGTATTTCTGAGCGAACTGGGTTTTGAATTCATTCACATGAGTCTCATCATGGTCATTCTTCATCATGTCAAAATACAGGCTGACATCCTCACGACTGGGATGAACAGCAAAAGTTCGGGCGTTCTCAGGCTTTGCAGCAAGTGTCCACTTGCCTTCATCGTCCTTCAGCATTGAGATCTGTGTAAAGGTTGATGGAACCTTGTCGATAGGAAATTGTGAAGCCCATGCCTGTTGGCGTTTTTCAGAAGGCTTCTCGATGAGTTTGATCTTTTCTCCATTCTCAGCCTTCTTTATCATCCCAACTGTGCGGTTCACGTCATGGAGAACCTTTTGCGCCATCGTCGGATTCGCTTTCAGTTCGGAAATGATATTCGGTAACTGTTCAACGGTCTGCGGACGCATCTTCGCTGTCATGCCCAATTCAAGCATTCTGTGTGCAGACGCAAGCTCTTTCACAAGCATTTCCATATGTTGCTGTACTTCTGACGGTGTCTTTACGCCATCGACGGAAAGTCCTTCTCGTCCCAAACGTTGTGGAACTCCAGTCGCATGAACAATCTGCCGGGTTACCTCTTGCACATAGTCTGCATATGAAGGAAAATCCTTCTGAGCAGGGATGTGTAATGTGTCTTTTTTGCTATCATAATGTGCAATACCAGTGGCATCCTTGCGGATAGGGACGAGATTGTCCTTCATACTCTGGATGAACTTGTTGACATCCATTCGAAGAAGCTTTTCATCTGTCGGTCTGTTTGGTCCAAACTGCTCCACCTGCTTGGCATATTCTTCCTTATGAACATGGGACATGGTGGTTTGGTCGATGTTGAAGACCGTATACACATCCTCACGAGGATTAACCTTGTATTTTGCTTTTTCTGCATCTGCGAGAGAATTGTATTCTGCACGGCTGATTTTATCCTCCGCATTGTCTTTGTTGACGTACTGGTTGAGGTTCTGCCAAACGAAAGGGACTCCTTTCTGTCCTTTCTTAACGGCCTCACTGCGGTCATGGGTCTCATTGAACATCGTGTAGCTGTTGGTCTTGAACTCGCCATTGTCACTGTGCATGGCCATGATAAGCGCATTGACTGGAGTAATCCGTAATGTCTTGTCATAGAACTGAGGCATCGCCTTTTGCCATGCATTAAGCAAGGTGCCCCCATTATTGTTAGCTCTTTCAAGGGCTGCAACTAAGACTTCCGCTTGTCGCTCTGCACCTGTTTTTTTGTTGATGTTTTCTTCTGCCATATTATCGTATCATTTGTTCTTTTATCATTATTATTTCTTGTTCTTAGCGTATTCCTCGGACTTGCTCTCTATCCTGCGTCTGCTCATAGCGTTCAGAAACATTGTGCATGCCTTGTCTGTTAGACATGGTTGACTGATCCGCCTTAGCAAGTATACGATTGGCTATCGTGTTCACAGTCAAGGCTCCCTCATTGTATGCTTCGATAACGGATTGCGGTAAAGTGACAAGACGAGGAACGTTATCCATGTCAACAAGTAACACGTTACCTTCTATCTGTGGGTTCTTCAGTCGTTTGTCAAGCTCCTCATCAGCATACCGTTTATAGCGAGAAACAGGTTGCTCGCCATTCTCTTTCCGATACCCGGCAAGAGCCTCTTGACCAACAGTATTGAACAGACTGGCACCACCATACAACATGAGCGGTATCTTCATCAAAGGATTACTGATGAATGTTCCAGTGAGAAGGGCCGCCAAAGGCATCATTGTTTCCTTGTTCAGCCCTATAGACCTTGTCTTTCCCGTAAACACACCGACTAACATGTCTGGCAGCATGGACAGTGTGATTCCCAGATGTTGCATGGTGTCCCCCATGCCACCCATTCCCATGGAACCAATCAAGTTGTCCCATCCTGCGTATTCTCCAGTAGAAGCACCTGGCATTGTTGCTTGCGCGGCCTCCGCTTCATTGGCGTTTGTCGTGTAAGCCGTAGAATCATCAGCTTCCGCTATATTGGAATAATGCACTGCATCTTTACCATTTTTGCGGTCTGCGAGTTCTTTCTGTATTACTTTGGCGAATGTCTCGTATTCCATAGCACGAAAAGTGGCATCAGAAACGGACATCATGGTGGATTTGCCGTTTGCTTTCACCGTTCGTTCCCCAGCATTGACGGCTTGATTGACCTTATTCCTATATCTCTGACCATTCTTGTTTGCCCAGTCCAAAGCAATGCTCAACTGTTTGTCTGTGGCATAAGCACAACTTTTGAATCCCATCTGATCAAACATCCATTTAGGGACACTGGCTTTCTTCTTGCTTGCAGCTGCGACCTCCTTCTTTGCCTGTTGCTTCTGTTGTTCTACATACTTTTTTTGTTGGCCTTGGGACGTGCGTTCAACCACTTCCGTACCACCATCTATAGCCAATTGTCCGAAGAAACCGCCAGCGCCCCATGTGGTAGCGGCGTTGATAAGCCATGAACCGATGTTTCCTGCCACTTCTTCAAGAAGAGAAGGGTTGTACTTTTCTTCAGCTTTCTTGTTGATATGGTCTTGCAATGAGGTTGTTCTGACCCTTTCGGGAATATAGAAGATACTTCCTTCTGCCGCTTTACGGAGTATGTAGTCTGCACTTGACTTTGGCATTTGCTGCTTGACAAGGTAGTCTATCATCTTTTTCTCCATCACAGCATCAACGGTTATGTGCTGTTTTTTTAGTTCAGCCTTGACCATGTTGATATAGTCATCTACCGTCTTACTATTCCACTCGCCAATGTATTTTAGGTTGTTATAATAGGTCGCTGTGGCAGTCATGCCACCATCTGGCCCTGCCGCTCCTGCCAAAACAGCTCCCAATGAAGAACTATATCTTCCATATTCCTCCATCTGTTTACGGCTTAGGTCATCACGAACTTTCTTCATGATGGGGATGACTTTGGATGTGAAGATGTCTTGCTTGTCGCTATTTGCTGTTGTCATGATTATATGAATGACTGTCTTAACTGATTGATTACCTGTTCTCTCGTTTGGGCAAGGGCAGCATGGAGGACTTCCATCTGACGAGGGAAGAACTCTTCCAACCACTCGTCCTTTGCCACATTGTCCTGTATGAACTTAATGGCTAACTGGCGATTGATTTCTATGGCTCTTTCACCTTTCTTCTTGCCATTGAACCAAGCCTTTGTCCACCACACGATGCCGTCCTTGTCGGGATAGACGCTGACGGTACGCTGTATGTCGAAGCTCTGAATGTCTATGTCGAAATTCTCGAATGGGTCTATTATCCCTTGGCTTGCTATGGCGTTGTCAGTAGCTTTTTTTTTTCGTACTCCGTCATTGTAGAGAGGAAAACTCCATGCATCAGAGCGAGGTAGTTGAGAAAGTCATGTGTCAAGATGGTCTGTATGCGTCCTATGATGCCCAAGCTACGCTCTCCCAGGCCCAAGGGGTTGAGCATACTCGGTGTGTGTTCATAATAAGCTCCACTACTTGCACCCTCTGCCAAGGCATCACGTAGGACTTGCTCCGTTCCGTTGGGTACCTTGTATCTGCTTGTCAGCAAGTCTATCATGTACTTGCCGAAGAACCTCTGATACATTTGGTCAATCTCTGGTTGCTGACTATCGTATGGAGTTTCCACTTTGAAGTCCAATGTGGCAATTTCAGGATTGTTCCCTTGAATGGTCTTCTGCTCATAAACTATAAGATTGTCCCTCACCATCGTAAGAAACTCAATCGGGTCTATTTCATCACCATTGAAACGAACTTCAATGTGAAGGGTGTCATCACACACAGCAATGTTGTCACCAGCATTTACGCTTTTGCCAAAATTGCAAATGGATTCCTTGATATGTGAATAGACCACATCATAGACAGCGGAGCTTCCTGCTGCATAATTGCGATAGTTAACTGTTATGTTGAATCCTTTTTCACGGTCACTGGCTATTCCAGATACTACACCTGTGGCAAGAGCTTTGAGCCATGTGTGTGGATAGACCTTGAAGTCTACTCCATGATGAAAGAACTCCTTGCCAGTCACAGGGTGTGTCTGTTTACCATAGCCGAGCGTTATCTCCAAAGGTGTCGTTTCTGACAACTCAAATGGCATGGCGTAACCGCTTGGAGAAACAAGATTCATAGACTGTTTGTATTCCATGTCTTTGCTTATTTGTTTAGTTGAACTTTATGTCCGGCTTGACGATACCGGTGCCAGGTCTTAAGATTGGGTCAAACCTATGGTCTGGCCGCCAGATCGGATTGTTGATGTCGGGAATGGTTATGTCTATTTTTCCCCAACGGTCTCCACCTGCAAAGTCTCCAGAGGAACTTCCCGAAGAGTTTGTGTTTCCTGCAAGCAAGCCCGACTCCTGATAGTCGAAGAACTTAGGAAGGGCAATCGTCATGCACAACATGGCTACACAACCTCCTCCCCATGTGAGAATGCGCTTCTTTACATTTCTGTCATTGTTGGCAATGGCATAATAGATGACAAACGCAGCCACTATGCCTATGATGCTTGCAAGGACATAGCCCAATGCTTGAACATACGGCGTATAGCTATAAATGGCATCACCTGCAGTCCCTATGCCATCTGTAATGCTGTCTGCAAATGCATGACTTGCAAACAGACTTGCTCCAATTACTGTTAATGTCTTTCTCATATTATTCGTATTATTGATGTTACTGATATTACCGATGTCTGTTGCGTTGTTGCTGTTCATCCTGCACCATCTCTTGATTTTCGGCTTGGGCAACTGTCTGTGTCTGCCGTTGTGAGTTGTTGCCTATCATCATCATGGCCATCAATGCGCCACCGACTTTTCCCAGTAGTCCAGTCCGACCAAATACCATATAGGCAGCAGCTATCAAAGCACCTATTCCCCAACCAGAGATTTTCCCCGAAGCAAGATTGTTGAAGAAATTACCAAACATATTGGTTCCGTTGCCTCCAAACAGGTTGCCGATGAAAGAGCTGATGCCTTTCAATGTGTCCCCAAAAGTTCCCAGCAACCCTTTTGTTTCCGCTGCGGTGTCCTTAATTTCTGAAATGACCTTGTTTGTGGTGTCCTTTACTTGCTCTACCGTGTTTTCACCTGTATAGCCGTTTACGACATCATGCGCAAAGTCTCCAGTTCTGTCTGTTCCACCACGGAGCGTTTTACCTACAGCTGTGCCAATGGACTCGTCTGGATGCGAAAGTTTCTGCCATCCTGCGAAAGTTGCCACACTTGCAACTGCTGTGGTTTTCGGATTTTTTGCGACAGCGCCAACAACGGAACTGCCGCCTTTCCATAGCGTGGACGTTACTTTAGCTCCACTTCTCCATAGTTTGGGTATAACCCTTGTCGCTAATGATAACCAACCCATATCTTTCTATTTTTTAGGTTTTACACTCTTTGCATTTACTCTCCACACACTCAGACAGTCTTCTATAATTCCTGCCTTACCAGTTCTATGTGGCAAGGAGCCATATTCAATGTTGTGCCACACAAGTCCCATATTCGTGCATCTGACAAGTTTTGTCAATGTTGCTAACTGATAGTTCATGTCCTTTAGCTGAGGACGGATAGAGAACACCAGTTCTATGCGTTGCTTCTCGGTCATCTTATTGTTGATACACACCTGACGGATTGTATTGACGATGCCGACGCTCTTATTTATGATGCTGACATAAATGTCGTTACGCTTGTTGTGCAAGGCTACGGCCACGGCATTTGTCGGCGCATTGCCAATCTGTGCAGACAACTTGTTCATGTTCTCACACAGATGATTGATCTCATAATAGAAACCATATGTTTGTGCAGCGTATGAGATGATGCTACGGAAGGAATTCAGATAGTTGTCAAACTGCTTCTGGTAGTTGGCAGTGCTCTCCACTTCCTGCTTCAGCCATACATGTCCCTCGGTTTCTGTTGCCATAGTTTTCAACTGTGAGTTGTATTGCGACTTTGCCTTGTTGGTGTAGTCGATAATCATACCAGTCAAGACAGGGTCCATCTGTGCATAGCTTCTTGTAGGATTCATCCATACGAGTAAGCCAAGTAATATGGGTAATACAATGGTCTTCATACGCTACTTTGAATACAGTGAAACTTCCTTGGCATAACGCTTCCAATGTGACAATGACTGCAATGCCACTTCATGCTTGTCTCTTTCGATCATTCCTGCTGTAGCTCGGTTCCAGACATCACTCATCCGGTAATGACGAATACTGATATACAACAAATGCAGCTTATGTGAAAATGAGGATAGCTTGTCTTCCAGTTCCCATAAGGTTTTGGAACGTTCGGCTCCTGTGAGCATATTGGTTGATCCGCCTTTGGCAATGGCATCCTTTAACAATGTGAACACCGACAGCATTTCTGTAGTTGTTTCCATATAGAGATTGTTCATGCTTACAGTAGCAGCTATACCTTGTGGGTTGTTGTTGACAGCTTTTCTTAGTTTTCCAAGTGTCAGCAATATGCGCACGCCATCATCATAGATGTGCGTAGCTGCCTTTAATGCGGAAGCGTAGTTTGTGGCAGTTTTCAAATAACTGTTGTAATCTTTCTCCCATTGCTTCATCTTGGTAAATTCTCCTGCCATCACATTTTGCGCCAGTGCAGTATTACGCTGCGCTTGGGTTTCCGACTTGACGGTTCCGTTAATGAGATTGTTGCCAGTAGCGAGGATTGTGTATTCGCCAGGGTTCGAGGTTACAACCTGCCCATATGTTCGACTGCTTGTTATCAACAGCAGTATCAATGCAACAACAGACACAATGAGCCATTTACCGTTGGCGTCATCTTTACCAAAGGGAAACAAACGATTTTCCAATTTGCGGAATGTTTTATGTGTTCGTAAATTCATGTATGTTGTGACGCTTTTTGTTTAATTCAACTCGTTCTCGTATCGTGGGAATCAGGTCCATCTTATTGCTAATGCCTACAAGGTCAAGACGTGGGTGGGTTCTATCTCCGCTATAAATGCTGATTGTTTTAATACCCAATAACATCTGGAAGAAGGAACGCTGCTCACTGTAATCTATGACCCTGTACAATTCAATGAAATCCCTGCTACAAGAGAAGACTCCACACTCGTATTTCAACTGCTCAGATGTGATTACATATACAGTTCGAGTCACATACAGATACCGATAGAGCAAGTAAAGGATTAAGATGACGGCTACACCTACTATATAAGGTGGCAGCCACCTTGGTGTGAGACCGTCATAACCTGCCAACGCAACCAGGACAATAACACTGGCAATGGTCATTCCTTCTTCTGTGTAGAACTGCATCACTGAAGGATGTATTCTTATGGATGGATATGATATGCTCATATTATCTGCCTATATTATGATGGTGCTTCTTCTCATCACTCTCGCTGATTTCAATCTCACCGTCGCTGTTAAGGTCAATTCCTGCACTTATAGTCCTCTCATCATCGCTGTCTCTACATCTTTGTGTAATACGCTCATCTTCTTGACGGATAAGTTGGTCATTCCAATCTTTGCTTCCGTCTTCGGGGACTTCACGGACAACAGTAAGATTTGGTAGTGCATAACTCTCACGTTGTGTAGGATGAAAGAACTGTACGGTGTAAGTTTTTACCGCTTCATATGGTGACTCTCCATGACTGACCAAAGCATTGCTGTTTCTCGTGCCAAAGGCAGGATAGAGATTGAGCTCGTTATAATTGTCAAAGTCTATATTTGACACATAACCTTCCGGGAAATGCTTTTCAAGAAACTCCTTTACAAGTGTTTCCTCTTCCTCTGTCAATCCTTCATAGTCACCATTTTCAATAGCGCAGATAGCCCAATCAGGGATGTCATATGTGCCAAGGTCTTTGAGATGCCCCTGCTCACTTCCGATACATAGCTTCTCTTTCATCTTGTTGACATACTCTTTATGCAAGCGGTTGGCTTTATCCAATTGGTCTTTGACATCGCCTTCATAACACAGTCCACTGTATTTCATGGACATGTATTCCTCCGCTTCCGTTTCATACTTGCCATATAGTTTGCCAACATCATCAGGCAAAAAGTCTTCATTACCTGACAGAAAGTTGTCTTTATCCATAAGCGAGCCCATGTATTCCGCCATGTCTTCACCATATTTTGGGATGCTTTCCTTGACGTGTTTAAGCTCCGTATTGAAATTCAAAACGAACTGTTTTCCTGCCATGTCATTGTCGAAACATAAGTGGTGACAGGCATTCTGAGCTTCTTTGATTACTCCACGGAACTGCATGACGGTTGGGTTGCCGCCAGTTGAGAGGAAAACCGCATCGGCGAGTGACCTGTCCTTGTGTGCGTATAATTGGTAATATGCCATTGCATCATAGGCACTTTCAAACCACAGGACATCTTTTGCATCTTTCAGTTCCGTACCATTAGGACTTGCAATCCATAGTCCTTCAGACGAATTGCTGCCAAGAGCCTTTCCTTTGTAGCCGCTTGTGCCGTCAAGACGTGGCTTGCCTCTTTCTTCAAAACCGACAACGGCAGTCTGCCCTGGTACGTACTGTGGGAAGGATAAATTTTTGAAATACCGTCCTTTCTGTTCCGAAGCCTGTCTTGTGGCAAGCATGAAGGATGAGCCAAAGGCTTTTTGAGTGGCAATATCTATCATGCGACTCTTGAAGAATGGATAGAACTTCTTGATGTTCTCCATATCGTGCTTTTTGAATTTTAGGACTGTGTAATCCTTAATGTCAAAAGGCTTGACGTTATGTCTGGGTTCTATGATGTTGCGCATATCGTATTCTATTGGATTGTTCAGTAGACGGTTACAGACAAGATTTACAAGATGATGCGGATTGATACCGGCATGGTATTCCTGAAAGAAATCTGGATGCTCCGTGATAAAAGAAATGACATTGTACACTTTCTGCTGTGGCGGTTGGAAACAGCATTTCCCGTTTGCTGTCACAATGAACTTGTCTCCTTTGACCCGGCCTCCATTGCTGTCAAGACGTACATATGAGGGATAGCGCAAGCCATCACCTCGATAGAAGTGATAGCCTGCGTCCTTCAACACGTCTTGAATGTCAATCCGTGCCTTGAAATCGTCGTATGATAATTGGTCTGCCAAAATTATAGTTAGTTACTTTGACTGCATTTTATGGTTCCCACTCCAAAGGAACGAATTGGCATGCGGAACGTCCTGATGAGATTTGTAACATCGGAACATTATCCCAAGCTGCACATAGGAGTTCGATTCCGTTTTTCACCGGCTTCCAGACAATACCCTTGGATTTGAAGATGCCCTTGTAGAAATCGATAAATTCCACTCCAAGGTCTTTCTCAATAAGCCGAATCTCTTCTGGAGATACGCTATACTGTTGTTTTTTCTTTTTACTCATTGCTTTATATTTTAAGTTGTTTATCTTCCATGTCCCATACCGTGGCTGTGCGCACCGACGTTGAGCCCTGCTTCAAAAGCTCTTTCTGCAATATCCTGTGGTGAGTCAACTCCCGGCTTGACATATATGCGTCCACTACCATGAACTTCTTGGTGAATCTCTGGGGATGGATGGGGATGCTTGATATGCTCAACATTGTGTGCGATGTCTGCACCAAGGTAGGTTGCTTCACTCATAGCGGTAAGTCCGGCACCCAGGAATGCTCCCAAGTTGAACCCTTGACGCATTTCCGGCCTGGTTTTCATGTCAACCTCATTGAATATCTTTGACATCATGCGTTGGCGTTGGTAGTCATCCACGGCCATGAACTTGTCGTATTGCTTCTTGCTGATTTCATGTGTGATAACTTCTCCGTTGATGACCGCACTCATACGGTAGGTGAACTTCTCGTCGTCTTTTTGATCTTTTTGAGGCTGCTTGGCTTCCTGTTGCACTTTTGAAGGAACCTTTTCCACCCAAATATCACCGACTTCAACTTCACGGCCATGTTTACCTTCACGATACCACCCCTTACGCTCATTCATGGCTTCAAGGTCCTTGCCATTTGCGTAACCTTGTTCTGGATTTAGTGTCGGTGCAAAATGCTGCTCATTTTCCAACGGGTCACTGACAACTTGCACATCTTCCTGAAGTTGTTTGCGGAAAGACTCTTCCACTTCTGGCTTCAATGTGATAGAGATGCGCTCTTTACTGTTGAGCATATCCATCGTTACCTTGTCTTTGAAGTCTCCGCTGATGGCATTGTTCAAGATGCTCAGACGCTCGTTGAGTGAAGTGCTCTTTAACGAGTTGTCTGTCAGTTTCTTGACTTCGTTGTCTGTCAGGTCATAAACGAAATCCTGCTGTGTACCATTGGATTGTACTGTCAGTGTCTTTTTGTCGGCATCCACAATGATACCATGGGATGAAAGCACTTCTTGCCACTTTTCATTTGTGAAATAAACATTTGAGGTTATAAGCTCCTTGTATGGCTTGGCTGGCTCTTGGGGTCTTGGACGTGTTACCACCGCAGGAAAGAAGGCTTGCATATCTTTCAGTGGATCCACACTCTGACTTTTGCTATCACCTTTGTAGTAATAACCATAACTGCCACTTTTGAGTTCTCCAGGACGTAAACGTCCATCGGAATGTTCTACAACCATCGGTGAAACGGCAACGCCGCTCATTCTACGCAAATGGAAACCTTCCTGCATTCTTGGTGTCCAACCTAAAAAATCCCTCCCAAAGGCGTGTGGCGGAATATTGGGATGGCGCTCATAGAATCTTTCTCTATAACCATGAAGTCCCATGGCAACACGACCGTTGACATTTCTTGCTGCCACATAGGATGACGGCATATCGAAATCCTTTCCGACGATGTTGTTAAACGTCTTGTAGGCATTCTTGTTGGCATAGTTGGTTCCACCGTCAGCGAGAGCCTTGAACTGCTTCTCGTTGATGGGGTATTCCAACAAAGGAGAGTCATGCCCCTGTACCAACAACTTGTATTGGTCTTGCTCTACGACAAGTTGGGCTTTCATACCATTTCTGCGGAGAAGGTCTTGTAACTGGTACGAGAGTTCTCCACGATAAGGCAAAGATTCTGAACGGATGCTCATAGTCGCTTCTGTTTAAGTGATTAGTTGCTAATACTCTCTTCAAAAAGCTCTTCACGAAAGTCCATGAAGGCTTTTGCAGATTCTACGGAGGTTGGTGAAAGTCCCTCGTCCTTGCAGAACTGGTGATAGTCTTCTGTTACCTCATCTGATTGCTGCAATACGAAATCAACAGCAGTGATGTTCCCTGCTTCGTATTCTTCGCGCAGGGTGTCATAATCGGGATAATTCATTGGCATTTTGTTTTAATTTAATGATTGGTTTATCTTGTGATTTGTCGGGCATCATCGTATGCTTCACTATTTGAGAAGGTATGTCCGACAGAAATGTTCTGAAGATTCTCCTTAGGTATACCAGATTGACGTGCTTGTCTTTCCAGAGCTTCCAAAATGTCTTGTGTGAAATTCTCCTCTGGAACATACTCCAACATTCCATGTCTGTTAACCCAACATCCATCATTGCCAAAATTGTATTCCGGCATGGATTTATGAACGACTCGTTTCCATTGTGCTATACCACCAGGAACCAAGACCACACCCTTTTCTGAAAAGAGGTCTATACCTATGGTGATATTGGCTGTCACTTTATTCTCATCGGACATTTCAGTAGTGACCAGCTCGCCTTTCCAAAATCCTTGAAGCTCACTCTCCGACAGATCAAACTCATTGGTGACTGTCTGTAGGTTTCGGCCAATAATCTGTGTAGGGGCATAGACTACGCTGTTTGTCTCTTTATCCAATTGGACAAATGCCTTTACCTTTCTCTTGTTTTCCGTTCCGTCATCCAACAAGACGGCTTCCTCCACTTCTGAAACGATGGTCTTTCCTTCCAGAAGCAACTGTCGGTCTTGTTTCAAGAAATTTGAAAGGTCTGCTTCCTTCAGTTTTGGCGAAAACAACACATCTATACCATCTTCTACTTCTATGAGGCAGAATTTGGCGTAGCAGTGAGTGCAACCAAACGGTTGCTTGATTGATATGGGTAATAATGGGGACATTCCACCCATCTCAATATTCTCGTGAACATAATCAGGGAGGTCATAAATCATGTTCTCAGTGAGTCCGAACTCACCGAGAATGTCAAATGGATATTCGTCCCTATGAAATCTTTTATTCGTCATAAACGTATTTTTGTGAATGTAATCTTTAGCAAAGTTACTTTCGTTTATGTTCACTTATATAGAATAATGCTCAATCTATTGAGATTTGTATGGTTTTTCATTCATTGGTTCTATTCATCACACCGAATAGAACCAATAAAGCTGTTTTGCTCAATATATTGCGCATTATAAGATTGCCTTATTATATGTAATGCTCATGTGATTTATCTTTGCAACATGAAAAGAATACTCATATCAGCAATCATAGTTATATTGTCATTCAACACTGCTTGTATCGCACAAATTTCATTAGGACGATTTTATTCATTTGGTAATACGAATTTAAAGAAAACAAGCGTGAAGAATGTACACCTTGACGATCCGAATGACAGCATTTCGTCCCCATCGAGTCCTGTACTTCCAGAGCAGAATGCCAGTACAGAACAGTCATCTTACTCTATTGAAGAGTTGAAATCTTTGATAGAAAGATATGAACGAGAAATATCTTTAAGGAAAAGCACAAGTCGTGTTCCATCAGTCGGTAACAGCAAAAGAATACATAGCTATCGTCAATGGAACCCAAGAGAACTTAATCTGAAGAATTTGACTGACGTAATAACTGAAGTCGGTCTCTCAAACAAATTATTTGTTCTTGCGCAAGCAATGCTGGAAACTGGTAATTTCAGCAGCAGGGTCTGTAAGGAATACAACAACCTATTCGGCTTGTATGACAGTAAGAACAGGGATTACTATCGCTTTGAAAGATGGGAAGATAGTGTGGTGGGTTATGGGAAGATGATACAATATAGGTATAAGGGAGGAAACTACTTGAATTTTCTCAAACGAATCGGATATGCGGAAGACCCTCGATATATCACCAAAGTAGCAAAGATGGCAAAGTCAATATACAATAGATTATTTTGCGACTAATGCTCAAAATATTATTGTAATCAGAAACGCACATTTTAATAAATCACCCATAAATACATTGCTCAATATTTTGATACGTGAGAAATATTTTATACCTTTGCATATGAGGAATCGCCTCGTTGCTCTTGTTGTCTGCTTAGGCGTGTTTTCACATCTCCAAAGTATGGCACAGACCAATAGACATTTTCCGTTCAACACAGTCGGGGATGCTTATGGTAAAATCAGAAACAATGATGTAAGGGAAAGAGATGCTGATGCTTTTGATGAAGTTGCGAATGTTGAAGACATCACCAATCCACCAATGGATAGCATCAGAAAGTTTGTTCCGTCTGTTTCATTGCCATTGAAGCATATCCAAGTCAATTCACCATTTGGAGTGCGGAAAGACCCAATGAACAAGCGGACAAAACGCATACATAATGGGCTTGACTTGAAAGCGAAGTTTGAGGAGGTGTATTCCATGCTGCCAGGTGTGGTTACGGCTGCATCATACTCCACAAATGGTGGGTATTATGTTACTATCAATCATGGCATATGTGTATGCTCCTACCTACATCTGTCAAAGATATTGGTAAGGACAGGACAGCGTGTCACGGCAGGATATATTATCGCCATCAGCGGAAACTCTGGTAAAAGGACGACAGGCCCACATCTTCACATTTCATGCAGATGGAAAAATGAGAGGGGCAAATTCTTTAATCCAATGTTGATACTGAGGTTTGTTACAGAACAATTATTAAATAAGGAGTGAACATATGGGACCGATATTGATAATCATTGCAGTGTTGCTTGTCATTGCAAAACACGACAAAACGAAGAAACGCCGCAAACGAACGTTGTGGGGCAAATCCGATTGGGAGAAAACTTGTGATGATGGTGGCAAGTTCTTTGGTTGGTAATTATGCATCAAAATATACTTTTGGTTTATTTCAAAGCATTTTTTCTAACTCATTTCTTGCAAGGAAGAATAAAAATATCTATCTTTGCAGTTGAATATTTAGCTTTGCAATAAACTATGAGTGTATTATACGGAACAAAAATAAACCAACTGCTTGCCAATACCGCACCGACAGGGCTGTTATTTGCTGACTGTCTGAAGAAGAAAGGCTATTCAGTCCAATTGCAAAAGAAATACAGAGACTCTGGATGGCTGACAGCTATATGCAAAGGTGTGATGTGTCGCACTGGTGCCCGTTTGAATGCTTATGATGCCATAGCGTCATATAACAAACAGATGGGTGGCACCCTCAGAGTGGCTGCAATGTCTGCCTTGGAATATACGGGGTTCAACCATTATGTACCAATGGGAAAGCCTGTTCTGATGGTGGCAGCACCAACGTTCAAGACACCATTATGGATGCAAAGTGATGTCTATGACGCTACCTTCCGGGTGTTTCACACAAATGCCTTCTCGTATACAGAGACAATAGAAAGAGTTACGGACAGTGGCACGTTATATGTTTCTTCTCCAGAACAAGCGTTCTTGGAGTGTCTAATCTTGGCTCCAAAGTCATACAGCTACATGGATCTGTACTATGTTATGGAGCAACTGACCACCCTACGTTCTGATGTTGTACAGCACTTGTTGGAAACTTTGGACAACAACAGAGTAAAGAGGATGTTTCTGTATATGGCTGAAAAGGCAGGTCATTTTTGGTTCGAAGAACTGCATCCCGAAAAGATAGATGTCGGGACTGGGAAAATCCAAGCTGCTACCAATGGTACATTTAATCGTAAATATAACATGACTATTCCAAAAGATTTAGAAGAATATGAGGGATAAGTACAAGAAGCAGGTCGCATTATTGATAAGAATTATGCCGTCTGTATATCGTATCAAGGAATTTGCCGTGCATGGTGGAACAGCCATTAATCTGTTCCATAAGAATTTGCCACGGTATTCAGTGGATATAGACCTTACCTATATTCCCATTCAAGATAGGACTACAAGTTTATGTACTATCAATGAAAGACTGCTTGAAGTCAAGAGGAACGTGGAAAGAACGATACCAGGCATTGTGGTCGTTCCCAAACCGAATGTATGGAAACTCCTATGCACATTAGGAGATGCAACCGTCAAGATAGAAGTGAATGGTACGAAACGAGGCATCATTGGTGATACAGTGGATATGTCATTGTGTGCCAAAGCCAAGGATGAGTTCAATATGGGCTGTAAGGCTCGAACAGTCTCTTTCACCCAATTATATGGCGGAAAAATCACTGCAGCTTTGAGTAGACAGCATCCTCGTGACCTGTTTGACTGTAAGTATATGGACATTAGCTCTTTTGAGGATGTTAAAGATGGCTTTATGCTGTGCCTCTTAGGAAGTGACAAACCTATCATCGAGTCATTGCAACCCAATGAGATAGACCAAACGGATGCTTTGGAGAAACAGTTTGAGGGTATGTCAGACATAGCCTTTAGTTACGAGGACTATAAGCAGGCAAGATTGCAGTTGGTCAAATTGGTTCAAGAAGGCATGACCAAGGCAGACAAGGATTTCCTGCTTTCTTTTGAGGAAGGCTGCCCTGATTGGAGTCTGTGTAGTGCCGGTGATTTGTCCAAATATCCTTCTGTCCAATGGAAATTGCTCAATATCAGAAATCTGAAGGAGCATAACATTCAAAAACATGAGCAGGGAATTAAAAAGTTGAAAGACTTCTTATTTCCCAAATAGATAGAGTCATCCCCAAGGAAGCCTTGTAGCTTACTTGGGGATTTTTTACTTTTTGTTGAACTCCTGTATCTCGGCAATCATGTCCTTAACTTCCTTATTGATTTTCAAAAAGTTGGCGTACAAGATACGTTCTTTGGCTTCTACAGAAGGGAATTTATAGAATTTTGGAAGTGGGTATTTGGCGTAGTCTTTTTCCTCATTGCCAATCTCCTCCATATTGAAGTCGGTCTTGCAGAAGAATTTACTGGTTTGGAACTCTTCTGCTTCTTGAATGTCCATACTGTCACCACGTCCTGTTTTGGTCTTGACAAAATCTCTTGCAGTCTGACCACATATCCAGCCAGTTGGCATATCAGCAATCTTGGAACCAGGAACAAGTGAATCCATGTTTTCATTGATGTTGATGGAGGTACGGTCTCTGTCGATAGTCACACCTTTCTTTAACTGAACAACCTTGCCGAAGATGTCATTAGATAGCCATTCAAGTGTTTCCTTGGCTCGTGCAGAACCACTAACAACATTACCGACGGTCGTGATAATCTTCTGCATACCTGTCTTGCCATAATCAGCTTCGAGCTGTGGCAATTCCTGAAAGCCCAAAGTGACACTTACCTTATTACTTCGTGCCGTACCTATCAAGCGATCTATCTTGTGGAAATAAAGTGTCGGCAACTCATCGACGATGATACTTACCGGCACATTCTTGCCTTGTCCTGTATTTACTCTCGTTACAAGTCGGTTCAAAATAAGTGCATTTAAGGCTCCGATGATGCTTTCCATCTCAGGGTCATTAGCTATGAGCAGGTAGCTCGGATGGTTAGGGTCACTGACCTTCAGGTCGAAGTCATCACCTTCCTTGCTAAAAATCCAATACGACTCCTTTGTTGCCAGTCGGGATGTGAAGACTCGAAGGGTTCCAATCATACCTTCAAGCTGTTCCATAGCCTTATTGTCAAAAGCTGTTCTGAAAGGACCAAGAAGAGGAGCAACCTCCGTGTCGGTCATCAAAACCTCAAAGATAGTCTCATAGCTCTCATTCAGAAATGACAGGATATGAGGCATATCACTATACTTTCCCAACCAATAAGCAGGTTCCTTGACGTTGCCCATTGCATCACGGACAACACCTGTTGGCTTTATCATGCCGGTTTCAGGGTCAATGGTCTTGTCGTAGTTCATCTCCTGTCCATTCTCATCGTAAGGTCGCTTCTCATAATTACAGAAGAAATAGATACAAGCAGCTAAGAAGTTGACAGCTGATGTTTGGAAGAACTGGTCACTTCCACCTCCACCTTCTTTCTTACCTTTCTGCAATGACTCCAACAATGTTTCAGCTGTTTCACTGGCTGCTGCAAGGTTGCTGATGTATTTCAGCTGTATAGGATTCACCCTACGACTGTATTCCACATTGACGAAGTTGATGATATTGAAAGCACAGCCTTTTGGCGTAAGTCCTGCTTTTTGGTTTATCCTATAATGGTAATATAACTTTTGGGCAAGAGTCGGAAACTTATAGTCGTAGGCAACTATAGCGAAGCCTTTGGCACTATGCTGACGGATGAACGGCTCGATGATGGAGAATGTCTTACCAGAACCTGGAGTACCAACAACCCATGTTCCTCGGAAAGGATTCACGATATTGACCCATCCTTTCCGGAACTTCCCCTTGTAATAGTAACGCATGGGTATATTAACGCTGTATTTATTGCTGACTTTATCTTTCATCTGCTCAAAGCTCTCATTTTCAAAATTGAAACGGTCTTTCAAGAGTCCGTCCTTCAAATATTTCGATATGTTATCGAGAGCGATTTGACAAAGGATAGTACCAACAATTGACATGAAGAAGTACAACCATGTACTGCTATATAGTGTGAAGAAATTGGGGGTCCAATGTTGGTAAAAGACCCATACTGAAAGGAACATCAGGACAATGCCAATAGAAATAGGATAGATGACCATTTTCTTGGCATTGAACTCCAAATGCTTCTTGTTTCTGGTTCCTATGCAGGTTATGCAGATAATCAGCAGCGTCATCACCTTACTGTGAAGCAGATGACCGTTCTGATACACATCCAATAGTTTAAGACGGTCGTGGATTTCTACGAGAATGCCGCCCCAATAATCCAACACATCGGGGTTTATGGCATACTCGAAGAACTCGACTATCAGCGAAACGTATATGAAAGTACGAAATACCTTATAAAGGGTTTGAAGGTCTTTGCTTTCTTCCATGCGGATTACTCTTCCTTGTTTAACTTGATACTTATAATCGGTCGTGTCGTATGACTGCTATGCTTGTCAGCCATCTCGAAACGCCCAGAGGACAGGCTGTATCGCCACGCTCTATCGGTCTCGGCACCGTCACACTCCGTACTGGTCCAATACCAACACTCATTTTTGTCAAATGGTAGAGGCATACCGCCACACTTCTCGATGGTTGAGTTTATCACATCTTTTGAAACGTAAAGCTTGTACATCTCTGCCACAGACGGGATGAAGAACTTTGGACTTACGCTTTTTGCTATCGGTGACTGCACCTGAAAATACCTGAGCTTTACGGTGTTGCTTTCACCGTCAAACTGCATGATGTCGGCAGATGTACCTTGCGCAAAGTAAGTTGTGTCCGGGTCTATGAACTCTTTATCCGGATAGTCATTCAATGCAACAGCATACGCTTTTCCAGAGAAAACACCTTCCTTATCCACAAAAAAGAGCACAGCCTCTGGTGTATTTCCTTTGGAAACACAGTTTTCATATGACATGATTTCTCCATTGGAGCAATAGACCATGCCAGGCATCCACGAGTGCCAGGAGGCATCCTCGTAGATGTGGTTATCACACGAACTTACAAAAGGGAGTGACATAAGCAGTCCCATGATATACTTGTTTATCTTCATTGTTTTCCTTTTTATCTTGAACATGTAGGTAACTTGAAACCTAACACAACACCTGTGCGGAACAAGTCCTTGCCGTTGATGCAAACATCCGACTTCACCTGCCAATATAATAGCCAGCCATGTCTGAGAACATAGTTCTGCTCATAGCCTACATTAGCCCAGCCAACAACCTTTTTGGTGTCACTACCGATACCGCCACCTAATCGTAGGCTTCCATAAGCATTCTTTGCACGATACACGCATGGTTTGTAGGCAATACCTAATCCCCATGTGCGATAGTTGCGCCAGAATGAGTCTTTCGTAATATGCCCGACTGTCTTATCTTTGGCATATTTGACATAGCCATTCAGATAGTATTCCCAAGCATTGTGATTCTTTGTCTCGTGCTCTACAGAAATCGTAGCGTCAAAACCACGTTCATAGAGTGCGCCAACTCCAAGTGAGATACGGTTGCTATTGCTTTGCGCAAAACCAACAGATATTGAAAAGACAAGGCAAATGGTTAATGCCACCACCTTGATATTATGAATGATGTCCATACCGTTAACCTTTAATATTCATATAACAATGCCTTGTTGAAAGAGTCTGCATTAAGCACATCCTCATATTCCACACTAAGGCTAATGGTTCTGCCACTTATCTGTTGTTCACTCAATTCTATGGTGAGTATCTTGTCATTTGGGAAAGTCATTTTCTTTACCACAAGTACGTTTCTATAACCATAGAGGAACGACTGGGTATTGTCCAACATAAAGTCCGGCGTGAGTTCTATGGTCTGCACAGTAGTTGCCTTTGCTGTCTTCTTATCGTTGAGCTTAACCCTTAGTTGGTCAATGTCAAAGCGGATATTGGTTCTGTTCTCAACAGAAAAATCCAAAAAGAAATACTCACCAACGCTGTAGATGTTATTCAGACGCATTGTCATACGGTGCTGTTTGGTGGAAACATTGCGATAACGAGCCGGAGAAGACCATATCTTTCTTGCATATCTTGCCATATCCTCGGTTGACATGCTAACGGCAGGGTTGTTGTACGCCACACGCTCGTCAATCTCTATAGCCTTGTCTGTAACGGCTTCTTCCTTATGCGATGTGTATATCAACGCATACTGACTGCGGTATCGCTCTGTCACAATGGTAACTACAGCCAAGATGTCTCCGTCTCGGTTTACCTCCACGCCTTCCTTGGGCTTCAGGCGAATGGTATTGTTGATTGGTTGGTCACCAACAACCTTGTCGGTACTGATGTCCACAAAACGTACTGGCTCACTGGCAGTGATGACGGTGGTGATATTCTCGTTGACAGTAAGCAGCTGCATGCCATCCATCGTTTTCTGGGCATTTGATTGTACAGCCGTCAAGAAAGTCACTATCATAACGGCACAAAAATGTTTGAATGTTCTCATTATGTTTTATTGTTTTCGTTCCAATGATTATATTTATTTTCTTTTCTCTCTACTGTTTATCAGATACACTTGGGTACCATATTTTACCTTGACCTTATTCTTTCGAATGTTCTTGGATAAGGCATTGGCTGCTTTTTGATAAGCGTTTTGTAGGGCTTGCATTCCCCATTTACCAGTAGAACTTGTCGATGATCCGTCATTGATGTTCATATTCTGACTAACAGTACCGCTGACAATGTCCTTTGCTGTTTCCGAGAAACTGCTCTTGGGGACATATAATCCTTCAAGTCCATCCGTGTCATAAATACTAAGATTGACTTTTACAAGTTCATCGTTCACCAGAACACTTTTGACAGTCCCCTTAACACGCTGTTGGCCAAACCCATTCAATGTGCAATACAGATAATTCCCTTTGGCGATAGTTCTGTCACCAATATCTATGTCATCGAGTAGTCTCAGTCTGACACGGCTTCCATCAACCGCCTTGACATCCTCGTCGACTATGGCTCTGATAAGCTTATGCTCTGGTTCGTTGGAAACGATGGTATTGAAATAGTCAGAGGTCTCTTTCTGTTTCTTGACAACCTCTTCAGCTTTGGCCTCTTCTGAAATCTCACTGACAGAATGCTCGTTCACGACCTTTTTGTCTTCATTGTCGTTCTTCTTGACCTTGTGAACGGACTGTTTGTGGTATTCATCAGAACTTTCTTCTGTGGTTCCGACATGAGATTTTCCCTCATTCTGAGCTTCTTCCAATGCCTTGCGGAGATTTTCAAGGGTTTGTTCCTCATCTTCAGTATTGCCACTAATCCGTGATCCAGTAACATTCTCATCTTTTGCCTGTTGCTCCTTAATCTGTGCTTGTAATCTTCGCAGTCTTTCCATGGATTGCTGCGCTTCATCACTTTGCTGATCCATAGCGGCAACCTCGACATCACTATATTGTGAATTGTATTCCTCTTTTTGGTCTTCATTGCCCCTCTCTATGTTCTCTACAGCTGACTCGTCTTTTATCTTGCCGAAATTGTTGACCATATTACTATACTTGTCACCGATACCGTCACCTTTGAGGTTCGCATCTGGCAACTTGTCATTATAGTATTCCGTTGTCTGCATCTTATTGTTCACCTCCGCCTTTTCTGTGTCGAAAAAACGAAAGAAGAAATACCCGAAGAACAGAAGTGGAAAATATATGATGGCAGGGAGCATATATTTCGGCTGCCGATAGTTTATCTTGTCTTTAATGCCCATATTCTTCTCTTTGAACGTTGTTGTTTGTTTTTATTTCTTTTCTCTCACCGTCATTGGCATGATGGCGATTGAAGTGTAACTCTTTCTCTTGACGTTCCACTGCACTTGACGGCTTGCTTCGGTAACTGACAGCTGTTGACATCCTGTAAAGGTTCAAGCCAACACTGAAAAGGACAAATCCGAAAATCAAGCATAGGAAAAGCTTGGGGTAGGCGGATGCAAAATGCTGAACCTTAGCAGCCGCCTTATCCAAACGCATAGTCCTTGCAAAGGACTTCCCGGCTTCAACGCCTTCTTCATGCCGTTTCTTGTAGTTGGGGTCATCCTTGTCCGGGACTTTCTCCCCTAATATTACTTTCTTGATATTCATACGCTGTATGTTTAATAGTTGGATTTTGTTTTCTGGTCAATGTCCTTGTTCAAAATAGTACGCCAGTTGACTATGAGCAAGCCATGAGGATTGTTTTCCGTTCTTGGCACCCTCTTGACAAAACCTTCAGTAACGAGTTCACGCATCAGAACAGATGTACGTCGCTCTATTCGTTGTCTTCCATAATATATGAATGACATATTCTCTTTATTGAACTTGATACTGTCACAGAAAATGCTGAATACGGCACTGGTTCCCATGATGTTTCCATAGAAGCCTTTCTCCTTCAACGCATTATACTGTGCAAGTCCGCTCTCATCAATGAGATACATAGCCTTCTCCATCGTATATTTGATGTACTTGTCATCTGGAGCCAATGTGAAGAAATAATGGTGGAACATCTCTACATGGCTTTTGGCTTCCACATCCAGGGTCTCTTCCATTGTGCTGCGGTTTACAAGTATCGGCACATTGCCATCAAGTACATAGATTTTCTTCTGTGCATCATCAACCATTGTCCGTGCAGTCCAGATGCTGCCAAGAGAAATGACCACGCATCCAACGAGAAACAAGGAACAGAGGATAAGCACAAGCTTGATTTTGTTCTCTAAATTTTTTATTACCATATTGTTTACTTTTTTCGAGATTGTTAAATGCCGACTACACGACTGGCTGATTGTCTCATTGATGTAGCAATACCCTCACCAAAACTTCTTGTTGAAAAAGCTGTGTCACCTTCTGGTATCATCCATGCTGCAAAGTCAGGAACAAGGTTGAGACATTTCAAGGCAACAACACTTGCAGCCATCAGATAGCCAGCGGAGAAGAATGCGTTTTGCAGATAATTAACAACGGTCTCATCCGTAGCGGTAACAGCTGCAAGGTCATTGTACTGGATATTGATGACAATATCAAACAACAGCAATACATAGAAGCCTACGAAGTACAGCATTGCTCCATAGAAATGGACGGTAAGATAGCGTATTGTCCATTTTGCCCATGCTCCTTCCCATTTTGGCAATAGCGAGAATGCCCATTGTATTGGTCCGAAAATGGTGAGCATGCCCAACAGTATCTGTTGGCAGTAGATGGTTCCCCACCAACCAATGCGGAAAGTTATCAACGCTATGAGCATGATTATCTTGTCTATCATCATCACAAGCCCGGCTGACGTGCTTGTCATTTCTGCCTTTACGATGTTCTTTTCATCCTGAGCTGCAGCATCGGCATCTGTCACGTCCTGGACACTGCTTTGGGTGAGTAATGTGCTGACCGCATTGCTTGCTGCCTTGATTGTGGACATCGGATCAGAGGCTTCATCGCCCAATTGATACATCAGCTGTTGGACATCAGCCATCCTGTCCTCTACTTGCGCAGCTTCCGCTTCATAGAGGTCATGGGTGTAACTACCTATAGCATTTGGTATGTAGCTAAGGAAGTCCAAGGCACACCATGAACTTCTTCCACCACCTATACCAGTATCTGCAGGTGGGTACCACCAACAAAGGATGATACTAATCGCCAATGGCTTGAACAGTTTCATTACATCCAACGGCTCACGCTTGACCATCATCTTGTAAGCCATATTTGCACACATGATGATTGCGAACAATCCGGCAAGAGCCATTGACATCTGGAGAATCCACCAGAACGGCCCTTGTCCACCGGTGAAAGTGGCATCCGTCAAAAACTCGTTTGTGCGGAATATTACATCATCAATCTCCTCTTCAAGCAGATTGATGCCAAAGTCTACCGCTGTACTGTCATTTGTCATACGCTGTTATCTATTTGTTTTATGTTTTACGGTTCCTGCATCGTTTGCGCTGTTACGCCACCTGTTGTATGATGCGGTTGCATTCTCACTAACCCTATGATGGAATTGTGTCATGGCTGCCACAATGTTGTCAGCTTGGCGTTTTGTAGCCAAATAACGTATTCTCAAAAGAAGATTGTCATTGGTTGTTGTTATCTCATCATATATGGCGAGATACTGCTTTTGCCGTTCGCTGTTTGGCATATATGCTTTCTTTGTGGTCTTAATGGCAAAGTCATACATTTTTCCAAGGTCTTCCCATGCCGTTATTTCCTCGCTGCATGTCTTTCCATTCAAGCTGCCGATATTTGATTTGAAAGCTCGCAACTTTGCTTGTATTCTCTCACCTTCAGTCAACCAGGCAATGTCTATTTGCCTGTCTGCGATGTTTGTAGCTTCCACCTTTGCCCGTCCTTCCAAATCTGCCTTGATACTGTCGGCATATTCCACCTGAGGCATAGAGGCTATATTTGCGGCCATACGCAAAGTGTTTTTGACGGATGTGGCAGACTTAGCCCCTTTTTTATAGCCACTGTGCGTAATGGAGTAGTATAAGTCCGGGGTTAGAACGCCTGCTCCTAACTCCATAACTTGTATCTGTCCCATCTTTGAAGCATCATGGTTGTAGGTCATTGACTGGCCAAATGTGTTTACTGTAACCGCCATCATTATGATAGCCATTGCTATTTTATATGGTTTCATGTCGTTGTGATTTCGGTGTTAATAATCAAGCATTCCGGCTTCCATCCACCGCCCTAAGGCATCGTTGGCCACCTCTCTTATGGTCTTTGATCGATACAGCTCTGATTTCCAATAACTCGTTCTTGCCTTTATGAACTTCCAAGTTTGGAAATAGGCCGTGTTAACTATGGATTTTATACGGTCTAACGATTTGTTGATATTCTCTATCATCAGCATCATTGACGCTGTGGTACAATGGACTTTGCCACTGGCATAGGCAGCGAGTACTGTTACGGAGGTGTATAAGTTCTGACACTCCGTTGCCAAATTCCTCACGGCTCTGACGTTGACGGCAAGCAAGAGGGTGTCGGCAGTTTCAAAACGCTTTCGTTTTACAATTTTTTCATTGAAGTCCGACAACAAAGACTTGTACTTCCCGATTTTGTCTGATACCGTATCATAGGTTCGGTAAACGTTAAAGCCAGTACTGACAGTGTTGTACACAAGGTCTATCACGTCAAACGCTTTGGTGTATTTGTCAAGTTCCCAATTGACATCTCGGTATTCACGATGTGTTACCTTGCTTGCCTGATGTAGGAGTTTGTTGCTTTCTTCAAGCGTGGATCGTGCCAACAACAGACTGCGTTGCTTCTTGTGGTCGTTGATGTATGCTTCTATTGTGGGAATGTCGCGTGGAATAAGCTGTGCCTTTACTCCAATGGGTGACAGTTGGAATATGCACGTCAATACAAGCATGAGCCATTTCAGCACATGGTTGTCATTGTGTTTTGTATTACCTGTATTATTCATTTTACACATATTTATATGTTACTGATATTACTCATATTCATTGTCTTCGTCTTCCCATTCATAGTATGCACTTCCGCTGTTATGCAGCCATCGTCTTCGACAACGTTCCGCAATAGTGAGCTTCCTGTCTTTGTCTGCATTTAGCTTGGGAACAAGGTCATGTACCCAATCTAAGAGGCTATGCTTGTAATGGAGGAACTTTTCCACCATAACAAGGTCGGTATATATCCTTGCAAGGCGTGCCTCTATGCTTCGGGCAATTTCCAGTCTGTCACTTGCCCATAGCAAATGCCTGACTCCATCCGTGTCATCAGTTTCTATTTCTGGAGTCTTGGAATATTCTACGGTGACATCGCAGTTGGGATGATCTTTGGCAAGTTCGCTTATCCGTTGGTTGACGAGTCTTGCATTTTCTTCATCTGTGTTATTGGAATCCAGTTCCATAGTCTCAACAACGGAGGTGTCACTCCAACTGCTCGTCAATTGCCAGTCTATCTGTACGATTGCACGGTGTATCTTGATGCCCATGAAATACTTTGGTTTTCTCGCAATGGAAAGGGATGCTTTGAAGGTGACCTCACCCTTGACGCTGCCCACAGTTCCATGACGGATGAACGTGTAGCCGGTCCAAGAACCATTATCCGTCCATGTGATGCCGTAAGCATCTTTCATGGCCTTCATCAGTTGCGGTATTCTGTTGTAATCATCCGTTTGAGCCTTCTCTCCATCTTCCGCTTCCTTTATGGCTTGTTTGGTTTGGGCGATGATGTCATTGGTGTTGTCAAGCTGCGACTGTAGTTCATTTATTTTTTTCTTATTATTTTCGTATTTGGTACGATAGGTGTTGTATTCCTCAGTAGTGGCAGCATTGGACATCTTGCGTAACAACTCGCTGTTTTCCTTGTTGAGCGCATCCAACTCCTTTTGTAAGTAGTCAACTTCTTGTTGGAGTTGTGTGAGCTTGCTTTGAAGCTCACCAGTCTGTACCGCTCCACCATCACCATTTAATGTAGAACGCATGGAACAGCTCTTTGTATGCTCACTTACACTTCTGCAGCATTTGTCGCATTTGTAGGTTGTGCTGCCTTTTCCTAATGTTCCTCCATCATGGCAGGTTATACTGAATGTAGCTGTAGAAGCACCTGCTATCTTGCGTGCATCTGTGGCGGTATAGTAGTGTCGGGTGTCATAACCTATATAATAGGTGTAGTTGGACTCGTTGGGGTGAGTGTCCATATAGTCCTGCAAGTCATCGGCGTTGTTGATTTCTTGATGGTCACCATTGGCATTATATTGTGTCAGCCTTGCATTCATCTGAGCCATAAATGTATTCCAGTCCATACTGTAGCTGTCATAGACCGCTTCGTATACTTCTTCTTTTACGTCCCACGATTTTGTTACATTGATTGAATAAGCGTATGCCTTTGCATATTGCCCACTTTTCTTTTTGCTCAATATGTAGGCTGAAATGTAGTTGTTTATTCTATACGTGTTCTTGGAGTCTTGCGCATTTAACTCCGCAACCCGTTTTCTGCTCCATCCTGCATGAGTTTCTGAATTTGAGAGTATTGCCTCATATTGGGAGGAACTTGGAGAAAAGTTTGGATCCTTTGTGCTTATTCTATACCAATGGTCTCCATACAATATGGCATCGTCATCCTTGGGCGGAACGTAATCACAGAGTGTTTCCGAGCCGTAGTCTCGTCTGTAGATATACACTCTTTGTGTATAGTATTGACCTTGCGAGGCTTTGGAATAGTCATCAATCCATCGTGTGAGATTATAGTCACCAATACAGAAAAGGTCTTTGATCTTATCTTCGCCCACAAGTCTGTTCAACACGTGCTGCGTGGAACTGTTCTTGAAATCAGCATACAAACCGCTTGCATTATCCACAAAGGTTAATATGCTACCAAGTTTCTGCTGAAAGGTTCCACCGAAACTGGTTCCTTTCAGCAATTCGTTCATTCCATTGTTAAAACCGGCATTGGCCATACCAACACCTTTCCCGATAAGATTGTCCAAGTCTTTTTCCAAATTTTCTTTGGTAAAACTGTTTTCTATGTCATCCCCAAGGTGTTCAAAAAGATTCTTCCAATCGATTCCACCTAATTGGGTGATATTGAACACAGCTTTCAGTTCTTCGGCTATTTGTAAAAAGGCTATATCTTTGAAGCTGAGGGTGCTGTTTGTCACAACACTCTCAAATTGCTGGCAAAGGGACTTTACGTCTTCAGTGGTTTTCAAAAGATAGCTGCCCCAGTAGATTGCCGTAGAAGGATCCTCGACCATCAGCTGTGCGCAGGTGATGGTCTTTGGAATAATTCTCTTGCTTACAATGTTATAGATACGGTTATAATAGTAGTTTTCTTTCTTGTCATCCCAAAGATTGAGATTGGTAAGAGCCTTTCTGTCAAGGTACTTGGAAGAAAATATACCTGCACTGGCAATTTCAGCCGCTTTATAACTATCATAAATCTTTTGAAGGTTCTCATTGTGAAGAGCCTCCATTGCGGCCTCTGTCGTAAAGGCTTCCGACATGGCTTCCATTGTCTTGTAATCCACATTGACACTGGCATACTGTGCCTGGACTGTGTTCACAGCCAAGGAGAATATGATGGTTAATATGATGGCAAACTGTCTCATTATCTTTGGTTTTGTTGTCTATTTATTCTGTTTCAAGTTAAGTACTTGCCCTGCATTGTTCACTTTTTGCGCAAAGGCAAGGGATTTGCTTATGCCCGAAAGAGACCAGTCACGGCAATAGGCTTCAATGGCTTCTTGATGGCTGCATTGAAGTTGTTCCTTGTAGAGTTTCAATGCCTCTTTCTCGGCTCGCTCTGTCGTATAGGTCATGTAACATTCCCTTGGTTCCTCAACGCCATACACGTCACTGGCCAGACCTCGACGGATGAAGACTTCTCGGAAAAAGCTTCGTCCCTCCGTATTCTCCAGACGGTTGATTGTGAATATCTTCCTGCACTCCACATCAGTCAGTCCAAGCACAGCCTTGATGTCATCAAAACGCTCCTTGAACTTTCCCTGATCGAGAAGAATGGTAACATCAGAATTGTTGATAATGGCTTCCTTGACAATCGGACTGCCAATAATATCCTGCAACTCCTGCGTAACGACACCCACCATAGCCCAAAATTTTCGGGCGGTTTTATACAGATACTTGATGTATTCTGCCATCATTGGGGATGCCACTGCTTTCCATGCTTCTTCAATGACAAGCACCTTGCGGTTCTTTTTGATGCGCATCTTTTGGATAAAAACATCCATAATGATAAGCGTTACAAGAGGGAAAAGAGTCTTGTTGTGTAGGCTAAGCACCCAGCGCCTTGCCATATTACTATGGTAGGTTTCCAAATGCTCGCCCCCGAACCGGACTTACACATTTCGGCGTATCCGGCTCTCCATTAATTCTATCAGTCTATACTACCGTAATGGACTTTCTTATGGCAGCTACGACATAAAGCTATCGTCTTACGCTTGCGTGCAATCATGTGGCGTTCCCAATCTTCCTTTCCTTGAAGGTCTTTGAGTTTTCTCACATGGTGCATATCAAGTTTTACGTTTTCCTTTCCACACAATTCACAACGGTTTGCCTTTAATCTGTCGATAAGACTTGTTCCGTGGTAAAAGTATTGAACAGGTAATCTGTCATAGCAATCTCCATATTCTTGTTTCTTACGCTTGAACCCATCGTGGTAAAACTGCCTCTTTAAGGTTTGTCCTTTTCTGTTCTTATAGCTTACTGTGAACACTCCGTCTTTCTTGTATTTCTTGCAGATTTGCACTACAGAACTTCTATACTTGGACGCATAGGTTTTGTACATGCTATACTCCATGATATACTTGAATGTATGAAGCGAATGACAATTGTTTGCTATTGAATAGAAGTTATAGATACCTCTTATTTCAGCATTGTATCTTTCCAAGATTTCCAAGTCATCACTATTGAGGAGATATGGTCGGTGCTTAGGCTTGTAAAACTCCTTTCCATTGTGCATCTTTATCTCCAATGCACCATAGTCAAGGAGTTTCTTTCTAATCACTTGCGTCGGCATCTTCAAGTACACCTTATTATTAAAGGGTCTTGTCAATCTGCCAGCCTTGTTTCTCTTGGTCAATACAGATTTGCGGATATAGATTTCATAGCCGAGGAACTTTGCAGACTTTCTTCCATGTGTAATGAGTGTCTTCTCATCTGAAAGTTCAAGCGAAAGCTTCTCGGCAAGGAACTTTTTGATGTCCTGCTTGATGGCTTCCGCCTCTTTCTTTGTTCCAATGACAGCACACAGAAAATCATCTGCATACCGTACATATTTTAGGCGTCTGAAATTTGCATCCATATCCACACCACAAGGAATTTTTGCTCTTTCCTTATCAAAGTGTTTTATTTCTTTGACTATGGATTTGCGCTCTTCCCTGTCTGTTACCGCTTTGAGTTTCAACACTGCACGACTTTTGCCGTACTCAAATTTCACCCTTTCGGGATTGTCTGCTCTTTCCTTGCCCTTGTTGAATTTTTGGATGTATTCACGCATATAAGTGTCAAGTTGGTCAAGGTAGATGTTTGCCAATATCGGGCTGATTATTCCACCTTGTGGCGTGCCACTATATGTTTTGTTGAATACCCAATTTTCAATAAATCCCGCATTGAGGAACTTGCGTATCAATCGAAGAAAACGCTCATCGTCAATTCGCTTCCTTAAAATGTCTATCAATATGTTATGATTGATATTGTCAAAGAAGCCTTTGATGTCCCCTTCTATGAACCAACGTGTCCCATTGAATGACTTTTGAATTTGTTGCAAGGCTGTATGACAACTTCGCTTGGGTCTAAAACCATGGGAATTGTTGTCAAAGCTACCTTCATATATCGCTTCCAAAATCATTCTGACAACTTCTTGCAGAAGTTTGTCGTTGAATGTGGGTATGCCAAGAGGTCGTTTCTTCCCATTCTTCTTGGGAATATAAACTCTCCTTGACGGTATGGGCTGATATGACTCGTCTTTCAACGAAATTATCAGTTTTTCAATGCGTGATATACTCATGTGGTCAATGGTGGCGTTGTCTGCCCCCTTGGTCATGTTACCCTCCTTTGCATAAATGCGCTGATAGGCAGCATAGTACATCTGTTCATTGAAGAGCAGGCGGTAAAGCCGCTCAAATTTATAGTTCGGTTGTCGGCTGTGTATAGCCAGACTGTTTAATACTCTTTCTGAATTTCTCATAATGTCTCACACATTTTTCATTAATTGTATTAAAAGAATTAACTGCCTCCCTTTGCCATGTGCAGGTCATTATCCTGCTCGGAC